>Ga0310690_10008352_pt1 | contig 13147 bp, 13 predicted proteins | sample AusTroGonzalo_MG_2_FD_207661 | JGI IMG/M metagenome (GOLD analysis project Ga0310690, IMG submission 207661) | Bovine rumen microbial communities from tropical cattle in Woodstock, Queensland, Australia - Gonzalo_04 (v2) (version 2) | ecosystem: Host-associated > Mammals > Digestive system >... | reverse complement strand
AATGAATAATTCCCAAATACTTCCCTTCATGAACCACGGGCAGCTGAGTAATGCTGTTCTCTCGCATCTTATGCAACGCATCAACCACCAAGGCATCAGCGTTAATGGTCTTGGGATTAGAGGTCATAATCTGTGAGGCCTTCACTTGTTCGATATTGGGGTATTTCATCAGCATGCGACGCAAATCGCCATCGGTGATGATGCCCAAGACTTGTCCTTCACCCATCACCACAGTAGCACCCAAGCGCTTATGAGTCATTTCGATAATAACACGGGTAAGGCTGTCGTCAGGACCCACTTCAGGACGTTCATTGTTAACATAAAGATCCTGAACACGGAGATAGAGCTGCTTGCCCAAAGCTCCACCTGGGTGGAACTTGGCAAAGTCGTCCGAGGAAAACCCCCTACACCTCATTAATATAAGGGCCAGCGCATCACCCATAACAAGTTGCGCCGTGGTGCTGCTGGTCGGAGCCAGGCTGCCAGGAATAGCCTCCTCGTCAACAGTAACGTCAAGGACATAATCGGCCTGTAAAGCGAGATAGGACCGACTATTGCCCACGATAGCTACAATTTTGTTGCCTCGCAGTTTAATAAGAGGCACCAACATCTTGATTTCCGGTGTCTCTCCACTTTTCGAAAGAATGATCACGATATCTCCCTCGCGCACGATACCCAAATCGCCGTGAATGGCATCGGCGGCGTGCATAAACACTGCCGTGGTGCCAGTCGAATTCATTGTGGCGACGATTTTTTGGGCGATAAGGGCGCTCTTTCCTATGCCAGAAAACACCAGGTTACCCTTGCTCTCTAAAATCAAAGCCACAGTTTCAGCAAAGTCGTTGCCTAATTTTGCTTTCAAACTGCTTATTGCACCAGACTCATTTTCAATGATTTGTGATGCAAGTTGAATTATTTCTCGTTTTTCTTTCATTTTTTCTCAAAAAAAACTTGCGCCGTATATATGAAAAGATATAACTTTGTCACAATAACGCAGTAACTCAATTTAGATTGCAAAATAACGCAAAAATTCGGACAATACCAAAAGGAGATCATCATGGCAAAAAAAACAGACCTTGAGATTCACAAGCTACTGAAGAGTGTTTTCGGTTTCGACCAATTCAAGGGGAACCAGGAGGAGATCATCAAAAGCATCCTTGACGGCAACAATACATTTGTGTTGATGCCTACAGGTGGTGGTAAGTCACTATGCTACCAGCTACCAGCATTGATGTCGAAAGGCACGGCTATCGTCGTCTCACCTCTCATCGCTTTGATGAAAAACCAAGTCGACATGATCCGCAACTTCGGCACTGAGTTGGGTATCGCCCATGTGATGAACTCGTCGCTCTCGAAGGCAGAACTGCTGGAAGTGAAGGAAGACTTGAAGAGTGGCAAGACCAAGCTACTTTACGTGGCTCCCGAGTCGCTCACCAAGGAAGAAACAACCGAATTCCTGCGCGGATTAAAGATTTCGTTCGTCGCCATCGACGAGGCACACTGCATCTCGGAATGGGGTCATGACTTCCGTCCCGAATACCGCCGCCTACGACCTATTATCAATGCCATCGGCGACAACCTACCCATCATCGCCCTAACGGCTACCGCCACAGTAAAGGTACAGAACGACATTATGAAGAACCTTGAGATTATGGACGCCAAGGTTTTCAAGTCGTCGTTCGACCGTCCCAACCTCTACTACGAGGTAAGGCCTAAGACCAAAGACGTCATCAAGGACATTATCAAATACATCAAGCAAAACCCGGGCAAATCGGGCATCGTTTATTGCCTCAGCCGCAAGAAAGTGGAAGAGCTCGCCGAGACACTCTCCATCAACGGCATCCGCGCCCTGCCTTACCACGCCGGACTTGATAGTCAAACCCGCAAGGAGAACCAAGACAAATTCCTCATGGAAGAGGTTGACGTTATTGTGGCCACCATCGCCTTTGGTATGGGTATTGACAAACCCGATGTGCGCTTCGTCATCCACCATGATATTCCCAAGAGTCTTGAGGGTTATTATCAGGAAACGGGCCGTGCAGGTCGCGATGGAGGTGAAGGCAACTGCATCGCGTTCTATGACTACGAAGACATCCACAAACTCGAGAAGTTCAACAAAGGCAAAAACGTTGCAGAACAGGAAATCGCCCGCGAACTGCTAAATGAGACGGTAACCTATGCCGAATCGGCAGTCTGCCGTCACCGCCTACTGCTTCACTACTTCGGTGAAGAATACAACAAGGAGAACTGTGGCTCGTGCGACAATTGCCGTTCACCCAAGGAGAAATTTGACGGCAAGGACGACCTCAAGCTTGTTCTGGAAGCTGTTGAGGACACCAAGCAACTCTTCAAGACCAAGCACATTGCCGAACTATTAGCCGGCAAGCTCACAGGTGACATCAAAGCCGCTAAGCAAGAGAATAATGAATTCTTCGGTGCCGGCGATGAACATGATGAGAAATACTGGACTGCCGTCATCCGTCAGGCTTTGGTTAACAAACTGCTTTCTAAGGACATCGAGAACTATGGTATCCTGAAAATCACAAAGGAAGGCAAAAACTTCATCAAAAAGCCCTATACCATTATGCTGGTCAAGGATCACGATTACGAAGGCTCCGACGAAGATGATCCCGAGACCATGGCAGCTATGGGCGCCAATAAGGACGGCGGCGCCGACAAGACCCTCTTCGCACTGTTGAAAGACCTGCGCAAAACCATCGCCAAACAGAATGGGCTGCCCCCCTTCGTCATCTTCCAAGATCCCTCGCTCGAGGACATGGCCATTCAATATCCCATCACCAAAGAGGAAATGACCCAGATTGCTGGCGTTGGTGCAGGCAAAGCAGAAAAATTTGGCGAGCCCTTCATCAAACTCATCAAGGAATATGTGGAGGAGAACGAAATCACCAGGCCCAACGATATGGTGGTAAAATCGGTAGTCAACAATTCGGCTCTGAAGATTGGCATTATCCAAAACATCGACAAGAAAATTCCGCTAGAAGATATCGCCTACGGCAAAGGTCTGGAGTTTGATGAGCTGCTTTCGGAAATCGAAAGCATCGTGTCAAGTGGCACCCACCTCGACATCAACTACTACATTGAGGAAAACGTCGATATCTACCATCAGGAGGACATTCTCGACTACTTCCACGAAGCCGAGTCGGACGACGTGCAAACCGCCCTACGCGAATTGGGTGAAGATGAATACGAAGAGGAGGAGGTTCGCCTGATGCGCATCAAGTTCCTGTCGGATGTAGGTAACTAATCGGAGATGAAAAAGTTATCCATGATTATTATGCTATTTGTCCTTGCAACCTTATACGGTTGCAAGGACAAAGGCTTTATGCCCGAGAGGTTACTTGACGAGCAGGAGATGATTAGTATCATGACCGACGTGCAAGTCATTGAGGCTGACATCAATTATCAGAAGACCCTGGAACGCGAACGCGACCCAAAGGACACAACAATAATTGCACCCAAAGACTACGTCAAAATGTCGAAGGACTATTACGACCAACTCTTTGAGCATTACGGCATCACCGACAGCATCTTTTCGCAAAACATGAAATATTATACCGAGCGCCCCGAAGTGCTGGAGCGTATCATGGATTCGGTAGTGAACCGCCTCACGAAAGAACAGTCTACTTCTTCAAATCAATAGCCACTAAATCATTCAGTTTCTTCGCAGCATCAATTAGCATACTCTCATCCGTTGGGACAGGAACGGGTTTGGTGTTAAGGCGACTGAGCGTTTCGGGCGAGCAGGCTTCGCGGTCACCCCTTATAGTAGTATAGTCGTTTTTAAACGCTGACTTCACCTCAAATGGGACAGCAAATAACGCACGCCTGCTTTCACCACCGTAGTATTTTACCGTTCCCTTTAAAGTGACGTTTTTGTTCTGAGTGTGGTCGGTTACCTCCACAATCTTTCCACCATTGGTTTCCTTGAACGTTACTTCATCAAGACGGTCAGGAGTGATTTGGATGTCACTGATGAGAACCAACACTTCAGCGTCATCGCGTCCCAAACGAGTATAGCGAGTGGCCGTTATCACATTAGCGGGCACCTCGCCCGCATCGAAATGCAAAACAGCATCAGAAAAACTATGCAGCAAAGGGCGCTCATCCTCGTTATCGACAACTACCAAAACTCGATCTGCAGCACGCAAAAGGCTTTTCTTCTGCAATTCCGGGAGATTATTGTTGCTTCTGTTGGTACGGCTCAGCTGTTCAATGTAGCTATCAGCTTCCAAAGCATCCGCTTTCGATCCTGTATCCAATAGTTGATTCGCCTTTGCCACCAAATAACTCTCCGCCTTGGCGCGTGCCGCCATCATATCATCTTTGAGGTCAAGTTTTATGTAGTTCATACCATTCTTCACCCTAGTTGGAAAGCAGGCCAAGGCATCGTTGCGGCCCTTCATACTGCAATAACGTTGGTAAATCTCGGGCCAGGCATCAGGTTGTCCCGTGGCCTTCAAAGCTTGAATGCGCTCATGGTCAGTTTGATTGGCCTTATGATATGAAGCAGCCACCAAATTGATATCCTGAGCGTTTTGGTCACCGCGACAGATGTCAGGAGCAAGGCGCTGAATCACCTGGTCATATTCCTGCGCTTCATACAGTTTCTGGAGGGTGTTACATGCCGTCAGCATTGCACCAAGTAACAATGCAGGTATCAGTCGAAGATATTTCATAGGTTTTAAATTTGGAATAAAAACCACAAATTTCGCTCCAAAATTGTCCAATCGGAAAGAAAACTTTACTTTTGTGGCATCAAATCATAGAATAATGGATACAATCAAACAATTACAACAGGATTTTGCCGACTTTTTGGCAAAAGCAGACCTCAACGGAGAGCCGAAGGAACTATATGAGCCCATAGCCTACACCCTACTTCAAAGTGGCAAACGCCTCCGTCCCATGCTCTGTCTCTTGGCCAATGAGATGTTTGGCGGAGAAGAGCAGCAAGCCCTCTGGCCTGCCCTCGCCTTGGAGACCTTCCATAACTTCACCCTAATCCACGACGACATTATGGACAAAGCTCCCCTCCGGCGCGGCAAGGAAACAGTATACCAGAAATGGAACGCTGACATTGCCATCCTCTCGGGAGACGCCATGCTTGCCCAAGCCTTTCAATATGCGCTTAAACCCAAACGAGGCGCTGAAGTGGCCCAACAGCTCGGCAAGGTGGCCATTGAAATCTGCGAAGGACAGCAGATGGACCTCAACTTCGAGACCCTCGGCAACGTGACCATCCCCGAATACCTTGAGATGATCAGGCTTAAGACCGCTGTACTTCTGGCCACCGCCCTTCAGATGGGTGCCACTGTGGCTGGTGCACCTGCCGATGACATCAAGCAACTTTACGACTTCGGTATCAATATGGGTATGAGTTTCCAGTTACAGGACGACATTCTTGACCTATACAGCGATGTGGCCGTATTCGGCAAACGGCATGGAGGCGACATTGCCGACAATAAAAAAACCTACCTTTACTTGAAGGCTCTTGAACTGGCTTCTGAGAAAGACCGCCAACGCCTCCAATACCTTTTCACCCTGCGCATCGATCACGATGAAGAGGAAAAGATTGATGAGGTTCAGAGTATTTACGACCGCCTACATGTGAAAGAAGCGGTCGAAACCGTGATGCTCGACTACGACAGGAAAGCTTTCAAAGCCTTAGCCGCCGTTCGACTGCCCGAGGATAAGAAAAAACATCTACGCACATACGCCGAGTTGCTTTCAGGTCGGAAGAAATAATTCTGAAAAACAAAGAAAAGCGGAACGCCCTCGTTGAGCGTTCCGCTTTTCTTTTGTAAGCCAGACGGATTACTTATCGCTGTTATTGTTGCTGGTATTCTGCGAGTTGTTCTCCTTCTTCTGCTTCGGCTTGACAGCGTTGTTAGTCGGATCAGTCTTTTTCTTGGCTTTCAAAGTACCATCATTGTGGTTGTTGTTGATGTCCTTCTTACCCTCCAACTTTTCGTTCTTGACAGGCTCTTGACCCTTCAGTTGCTTCTTGGGCTCTTTGTTGTTGTTGATGTCCTTCTTAGCTTCCTGCTTCTCGTTCTTGACGGGCTCTTGGCCTTTCAGCTGTTTTTTGGGCTCTTTGTTGTTGTTGTTGATGTCCTTCTTGGCCTCCTGCTTCTCGTTCTTGACAACTTCTTGACCTTTCAGTTGCTTCTTGGGCTTGGCCTCATTCTTTACTTCAGGCTTCTGCATATCTCTACCTTTAGTAGTGGAGATTTCGCTATCGGGCTGAGGCTTTGCCTTAGGCTGGTTGATAGCCTCATTCGATTGTTTGGGTTTCTCCTTGCTAACTTCTTGCTTGGCTTGGGGTTTCACGGTCGTGTTTTGAGCGTTCACGTTCTGAATGCTCAGGGTGCTAACGGCAAACATTGCCAGGACACCAAAAATGATAGATTTTTTCATATTGATTAAGATTTAAATGATTAAAGTGTTCTGATTTCAAATAACGATTCGAGAAAAAACAAAAACCGTGCCAGAAACAAATTCACGGCAAGAAAAGACAACTATCACCATAGCTCAAGAAGCGGAAACCATGGTCTAAGGCAAAACGATAACAATCGCGCCAACGTTCTCCGATGAGGGCCGAGACCAATAGCAGCAAAGTACTTTTGGGCTGGTGAAAGTTGGTGATCAGCCCTGTGATGACTCGCATCTTATATGAAGGTGCGATCATGAGGGCTGTGGAGGCCTCGAGGCGAGTCAAGCTGTGGAGGTCAAGATAGGATAAAACATATTGAAGCGCCTCCGGCGTTGAAAGGGGCTCATGAGGCTCGTAAGGGAACCACTGCTCCACATGCAGCTGGCGTATGGCGTCACCTTGCTCCTTGAGCATCACGCCAATCCAATAGAGACTCTCAAGGGTACGAGTGCTGGTGGTTCCCACGGGGATAACGGGTTTCCCCTCACGTCCTTTGAGATTCTCAATCAGCGAACGGCGAACGATGATTGTCTCGGAATGCATGGCATGTTCGCCTATAGTCTCGGTGGACACAGGGCGAAAAGTGCCAGCTCCGACGTGCAGCGTCACCTCATCAAAGCTGAAGTCCCGATCGTGCAAGGAAGCGATGAGAGATTGGGTGAAATGCAGACCCGCTGTAGGTGCTGCCACCGAACCATCATATCGGGCAAAGACCGTCTGATAACGGTCGCAGTCCGAGGGTTCAGCATCACGATGCAAGTAAGGCGGCAAAGGGATTTCGCCAGCAGTCTCCAACACCGAGGCGAAAGGCAAACCCGGAGGCGACCAGCTGAATTCAATCTCGGCATACTGGTCGTTCTGCGCAAGGCGCTCAGCTTTCAGAGTGACAGGCTGATGGTTAATGGTAAGTTCCATCGTGAGCGGGCCCTCCTTCCAGCGCTTCGCGTTGCCGATGAGACACCGCCAACGTACCGGTGAGGATGCGGCAAAAGCTACCTGATAATCTTGTTCGGGTTCAAGACAGAATATCTCGATACGCGAGCCAGTATCCTTATGGAACTGAAGACGGGCACGAATGACCTTTGTTTCGTTGAAGACCAACAGAGCTCCCTTAGGCAGAAAATCGCCCACATACTTGAACTGCGACTCACTGATAGAGCCATCTTTCAACACCAGCAACTTCGAAGCATCTCGCTCAGGCAACGGGTATTTGGCGATACGCTTCTCTGGCAACGGATAGTCGTAGGTTTCAATGGCTATGTCTTTAACCGCGTTCATCGTGGAAATTTTCCGCAAATATAGTGTTTTTTTTCTATTTTTGCACGCAAATAGAAAAAAAGCCATGAAAGCTCTGTTGCAAATTGCCTTCGATCGAGCCCTCGTCCTGAAGTTCCTGAAATTTGGAGCAGTGGGATTGTCTGGAGTATTCGTCAACTTTGGCGTCACCTACGTTTGCAAAGAATGGCTCAAGTGGAACAAGTACCTGAGCAACATCCTGGGCTTCATCTTGGCTGCTTCCACCAATTATCTGCTCAACCGCATCTGGACCTTCCAAAGCAACAATCCGCAGATTGGGATAGAATACGTGAAGTATTTCGGCATCGCGCTAATAGGATTGGGCATCGACACCTTTACCGTCTGGTTACTCAACGGCAAACTGAAATGGAACTTCTATTTAAGTAAGGTATTTGCCGTTGGAGCTTCCACGCTTTGGAACTTTTTCGGAAACCTATTGTTTACTTTCGCCTAATTATTTGTCATTTCATCATAGTCCGGCAAATGATCCAAAGGATGAAGCGCGGCATCCTCTATTCGATAGCAATAAGCCACACTACCATTACTCAGCAACAAGTATTTAGGCCTCAATGCTGAATGATAACGCACAGCCTGTTCAAGAACAGCAGCATTGATAGGGACGCTGGCGGCTTTGCATTCCACTATCATCAGGGGCAGACCCTCAGTACCGAAAACGACAGCATCGGCACGCTTGTCCAAACCGTTCACCTTAAGAGAATACTCTACCGCCAAGCGGCCTGCCGGAACCTTGAGATGTTCCACCAAAAGATACAGCATCCTCTGCCTCACTTCCTCCTCAGGAGTCAGGATAACATAACGACGGCGCAGAGGATCGAAGACGTATGTCTTACCTTGGCGTTCCTCGGTTTTGAACCATTGCTCAGACATTCTTCCCTGTTTTCGTGCCGCAAAGATACAAGAAAGTTGTATCTTTGCGGCATGAAAAAAAGATTTCTCTTCCTTTTGTCTTTCGGTCTGCTGTTCTGCGGATGCAAACCTGAGCCAAACTCACTCATCGGTAATTGGACTGTCGACAAGGTGAATGTGCAGTTCGACGAAAGCCGCACCACACCCGAACTAGTTAAACAGGTGGGTGAAATGGAACGAGGAAACTGTTTACGCATCACATCGGACTCCTGTCTGGTGTTCAAGGGAACCGAAGAACAATGGGAAGAAAACATCAGCATGCGCAATGACAGTACCCTGTATTGCAGAGGCACATTATTCGGAACCTGGAAGGACGGGATGATTATAACAACAACGACCTCACCAGTAGGTGAAGTCGTTGTTGTTTATAAAAAGGAGTAATTATTCCTCCACAAACTTCAAGCTATAGGCAATGGACTCCAGTTGCAGCATTGGGTTGCGCTTAAGTTGGTTGGGTTCATAGTAGAAGCCTTCCACGGTGACCAACTTACCCCTACGAGTATCAGCGAAAGTGTAAGAGACGAAGGGACCTCCCATGAAATTGTTATGAACCTTCCACATTCCGCGCATCTCCTTGGTGTAACCTGCAGGATAATAGGGAGCCGTAGTCACCAAAGGAGGCACAATACCCGTCTCGGTACCCATATATGAGCCCTCGGAAGGGCCTGGGATATACTGACTCATCATCAAGTCGCGCATCGCCAGCAAGCTCTTGGCCTCAAACTGAAGGGTGTCCTGATAATCAGTCTCGTAGATGACAATGTCTGCACTCGACAGCTCAAGTTCCTTGCGCAGCCACATAAAACCCGGAGCAGTCTTAGCGATGTAGAAGCCCTTGGGAACAGTCAGTGTGAAGCCAAACTTCTTGGCAATAGCCTCACTGAGAGACTCGTCCTTGGTGGGGCGGAAAACAGTAAGAATGCGGTCGCGTTCCACCTTGTCAAACCACTGCTGATAGATTTCCTTCTGTTGGTCGAAGAGTTCGACCCACGAATAAGCATCAGGGGCGGTAATCTTCACGTAGCGTTGAGGTACAGCCCAAACGTCCTCAGCGGTAGTGGCAACAGCCTTTTCGACGTTGCGGTCGATTTCCACTTCAATAATACTCTTGTGTTTCTTGAACATATCCGAGAAGGCATCCTTGTTGAGGTGGGCCAGCACGTTGTGGGCTTCAGGCTGAGGCAAGCCGTATTGGTCTCTCTGGAAGTAACTGCGCAACGAGTCTCCGATAATGCCTTCCCATTGCTGGTTGGTAGGAGTGACCACCAGGATTTCCGCCGTGCTACCTACCGAGCGGTCGCGGGTCTGGGTCTTCGACTCCTCGGAGCACGAGGCCAGCAGGGCGACGAGCAGGAGGAGAACCGTGGTTTTGAGAATTGTTTTCATGGTATTGTTTTTTTGAGGGTGTTCACTTATTTCTTTATCTTCAGTTTCTTCCCGACGACAACGTTATTGCTCTTCAGGTTGTTCCACTTCTTGAGGTCATTGACGGTGCAGCCATATTTCTTTGCAATTGAGCTAAGGGTCTCCCCTTTCTTCACTGTATGGGTCTTCACTGTTGACGACGAATTCGTGGACGACTTCGAACTACTGTTACTGGCCTTGCTGTTGCTCTTCGAGGTCTTGCTCACCTGAGCCATCGGAGCGCCCGAGCGGTAAATAGTGAGACGTTGGCCCACATGAAGGGTCTGACGCTTCAGGTGGTTCCATTTCTTGATATTGGCGACAGTAACATGATACGTTCTCGCGATGCCAGCTAGGCTTTCGCCCTTCTTCACCACATGGACGAAACTGTCGCTCACCTCCTCTACTTTCTCCTCGATAACCTCCCGAGCCTTCTCGGCCTTGCTCACGTAGGAATAAATGCTGTCTTCGAATTGGACGAAACGCAAGGTGTATTTGGTGGGCATTCTCAAAGCGCGGGGGGTTTCCTTGGTGCCCGGTACAATGCCTTTGGTGAACTGCGGGTTGAAGAACTCAAGGTCAGACACAGGTACTCCGATGCATTCATTGACTTGGTCGAAGCCCACACGGTTGCGCACCATGACGGTATCAGTGCCATGCATCAGCAGACCCGGGTTCAAGGGATAGAGGTTGTGCTCGGGAGCATAGTTCATCACATAAACAACGGCGATAAAGGCGGGCACATAGCCACGCGTCTCAGCGGGCAGGTAAGGCCATACAGCCCAATAGTTCTTCACACCACCAGCACGAATGATGGCCTTGTTGACGGTACCCGGACCTGAGTTGTACGCAGCCAGCACAAGGAACCAGTCCTCATAGCGGTCATAGAGACTCTTCATGTATTGGCATGCTGCCTCAGTCTCCTTTTCAGGGTCGTAGCGATCATCAACAAGGGTTGTTACCTTCAGGCCGTATTCCACGCCCGTACCACGCATAAACTGCCACAAGCCTTTGGCACCTGCTTTTGATCCTGCAGTGGGATTGAGGGCCGACTCCACCATTGCCAGGTACTTAAGTTCCAAAGGAAGATTGTATCTTGAGAGATAGTCCTCAAACATGGGGAAATAAACGTATGACAAGCCAAGCATTCGGCTCGACTGCTGACGGCGGCGGTTGGCATAAAGCTCGATGAACGACTTCACATGGGCGTTGAAAGTCAAAGGAATGGTGGTCTCACTTGCGAGAGCCTGAATGCGCTGCATGTAGACACTATCGTCGTAAACGGGCACATCGTCTTCCCTGAAACCATATTTGTTCCACTTGTCCTTATCGATCTCCAGATAGACTTCCCGTGTAGTGCTGAGGTTGCTCACTAGATCGAGCATCTCCATTACCGTCGACTCCTCCACCACCGCCTTACCTGAGTTGAGGTCTTGGATGCGTTGGTCATCGAGTTCCAAAGTATCGGCACTCTGGGGCTCAGGGGTTTGCGCAAACAATGCAGTCAAAGGGAAGAAGGAAATAATCAGGAAAAGTTGGATTCGTTTCATCGGGTCAGTATTTATAATTAGGTGAGACTCTTTTCTATTGTGAACGCAAAAATAGACAAAAATTGTCTACAATAAAAGAAAAAAGTTCAAAAGACGGTCAAGTCGGCGACGGTCATCTCCGCCACACGGATAAGGTCTTGTGGGTCAAGCTTGAACTGCAAGCCTCTGATACCTGCGCTGACGAAGATATAGTCGAACAGCTCACTGGTCTCATGGATAAAGGTGGGGAATTGTTTCTTCATGCCTATGGGAGAGCAGCCCCCGCGAATGTATCCAGTCAACGGGAGCAGCTCTTTCATAGGAATAAGGTCACAATTTTTATTACCCGTGGCCTTGGCGGTCTTTTTCAGGTCGAGTTCGTCATTACCAGGAATGACGCAGACGAAATACCCAAGTTTGTCGCCCTTCAGCACCAAGGTCTTGAACACCTGATCGATGTCCTCACCCAACTGGTCGGCGATGTGCTGCGCCCCGAGGTCATTTTCGTCAACCTCATAGGGAATCAACTCGTAGGCCACTTTCTTCTGATCGAGGATGCGACAGGCGTTGGTTTTGTTGATCTTAGCCAAGTCTTACTTTCTAAGTGCTTTCAACATTGCCTTTATGTTGGCTACAGCCTTCTCAGACGGCTCGGTTCCATAGCCCATATATACAGACATCAGGAAAGAGCTTTCTTCGTCCTGATACATCTGAGAACCAACAAACATTGAGGTTTCCTCAAGGGTAAGTGCATTAATATAAATCTTCATGCCTTCCTCTTCCTGGACGAACATATATCTTTCGCCAAGGAAGGTGTCGAGTTCTTCCTCAAAGCTGACCTCCATGAGGACGGCATAGTTCTCAACAAGCCCTTCCTCATCAAACAACACCAACAGCATCAGCGAGTTCTCCGAATAATTGTAGTATCCGATGGCTTCTTCATCCTCTTCGTCGGGCTGGCCGAATCTTTCGATGATCTCATCCTTTGTCTCACCGAATTGGATTTCGGGCTCTGGATAGAGGTCGCTGGTCGGCTCAACCGTTACCTCAAAGGTCTGAGTGTCGGTTTCAGCCTCAAGGGTAATGATGGTGCTGCCCACGAAACGGGCGGTCACTTCGCCTTCTTCCGACACTATGGCGTGATACTCGTTTTCGCTGGTATAAGTGATGGGGTACTCGCATTCGGCTTGAATCTGATAGGTGTCGCCGCTATGCAGGGTGGCTGAGGTTTCCTCAAGGGTAATCAGGGCTTCTTCGATAGGCTCCGGATCAGGTTCCGGATCAGGTTCTGGATCGGGAATGTCTAACCAACCGTTACAACCCATGAATGAAAAGGCCAACAGGGCCACTAATGCTAATGACAGTTTTTTCATTTCTTTTTTCCTTTCTATTATTTAGTTGTTTTATAATTGATTAAATATTATTTCTTTTTGTTTTCCTCCACCCACTTGCGGGCATTCACGAAGGCTTCCATCCAGGGCGACACCTCGTCGTTCTTACGGTTTTCAGGATAGTAGGCCCACTGCCAAGGAAGGAAAGC
>Ga0310690_10008351_pt1 | contig 13150 bp, 13 predicted proteins | sample AusTroGonzalo_MG_2_FD_207661 | JGI IMG/M metagenome (GOLD analysis project Ga0310690, IMG submission 207661) | Bovine rumen microbial communities from tropical cattle in Woodstock, Queensland, Australia - Gonzalo_04 (v2) (version 2) | ecosystem: Host-associated > Mammals > Digestive system >... | reverse complement strand
ATAGTAAAGTAACAATTGATGGTACTGAATATACCGTTATAGATAAAAATAATATTAACTTACTAAAAAATGTAAATAAAAATTATTTATATAATGGTGACATAGATGATTTAGGTGCTAGAGATTTTAAAATATATATTAAGAGTGGTTGCACATTAATTATCAATGGTAAATTATCATTATTACATAATCAAACACTTCAACTTGAAGATGGAGCAATGATTTTAGTAAATGGCGACTTCTTAGTATTCTATGAATTTAATGGTAAAGGAAATGATAGTACAGATAATAATGGTGTTCCAAGTTGGTCTAGTAACTGGACTAATTCACAAATAAATTGGTTCAAACAACATGGCGTAAACATTATAGCACAAGATGCAAAAATAATGGTTAATGGTAATATGACTTATAGAGGTTATAAAGCTAGATATTCTACATCAAATAACTATTATAGATTTGGTGTTAATTTAGACCTAGTATTTGACCAAACAACATTTAGAATAGATGGGGAGGATTGTGGTTATAATGAAAGAACTAAAAAATATACTCACGATTCTAATGAATGTAGAAGTTTACTTTCTGGTATTTACATTGTTAATGGTGATGTTAAGTTTGAGTCTTGGGCTGAATATGCTAACCCAGATGCTACTAATAATCAAAAAAGTTATATGTATAGAAACTCTTACTCAAATCCACTTATAAATGCTACATTCTATGTAGATGGAACATTTAATATGGAAGGATTATATATGAGTGGACTATATGACCCTTGTAGAGCTAATTTTATATTTGCTAAATCTATTGTACAACCAACTATAGCACTTAATTCAACTTTAAGTAGATGGGGTCAAAATAATAATGAATATGGTAATTGGCAAGATACAAATGGTTATCTATTTATGATTGTAGAAGATGCAATTGATTTCTCACAAGTTAACTTCGCTTGTGTTAACTTATTTACTCCTTATTCACAATTATTACAATCAATTAATGAACATAATGAAAGTTCAACTAACTTTAGTGAATTTGTAGATAAAACAGAATTTACCACAATGTATCCTGATAAATCAATTATCAATAAATGGGGCTTATCTAGTTTATTGAAGCAAGGGTTCCAAATGATTTATGATACAAATGACCCTGGTGCTATTACAATAGCAAATGAAATAACTGGAGATGATTGGTAAATAATTTAATATTCAATAAGGGCAGTTTCGTAGAGGCTTAGCTGGGCAATGAAGTTTGCTTCCTCTAAAGCTACCCTTTTTTTTATTTTAATAATTTTTATTAAAAAAGTTGTATAATATAATGTAGATGACGGCATACTCAAGTCTGGTTTAAGAGAAATGACTACTAATCATTTAGGTCTCGTAAGAGATGCGTAGGTTCAAATCCTACTGCCGTCGCCATTTAATAAAAGGAGTGATTTTATGTCATTTAATAGAATAGATGAATTTAAAAAAATTACAAATGAAATGATAGATATTTATATCAAAAAGAATTCTAATTACGGAAATAGTTTTGGAGAAGCTTTTGATAAATTAGGGCCTATTAGTGGTATAACTAGATTATATGATAAAATGAATAGAGTTATAGCATTAACTAAAGGTGATAATAATAATTTTGAAAGTTTAGAAGATACTTTTATTGATATGGCTAATTATGCTATTATGAATTTAATTGAAATAAAATATCAAGAATTAAAGAAAGAAGGTAAGGTATAATGAAAGATTATAAATTATCAAAAGAATTAATAGACCAATGGCAATTTTATGGTTTTGTAATTAAATATACTAATAATGATACCAATGATGTTGTAATAGAAAATGATAGTTGTAGTTTATATTTTGATAGATTATCACCAAATCATTTATTTAACTTAACTACTAATTTATCAATGAGAGAAGAAGTTGTTAAATTAGCTTATAAAACTTTAGTATATTTAAATGATTTAAAAAGAGAAAATAATACTGAAGAAACAAATGCTACTAAAATTACTTGGTATGATGGAGATAAAGAAATAGTAGAAGAAATTGAAGAAATTTAAAAAGTGTCTAAATAAGACATTTTTTATTTATATACAATTTGCTAAATTATATGTAGTTCGCTAGGAGGTGATGCCTTATAGATAAAGAAGAATTACTAAAAGATTTAACTGAAGAAGAAAGAAAAATAGTTCTTAATATTTTAAAAGAATATGGAGAAAAAGGTTCATCTCAGTTATTAGAAAAAATTAAATATAAAGATTATAATGAAAAACCTGTTGATATTGAAACATTTTTGCACGATAAAAAATATCTAGGTAATGCATTGTATGATACTGATGGAAGATTTACTTTATTTCCTTATTGGGAGGAAAAATTAAAAGAAATCTTTCCTACAAATACTACAACTGCATATAATACTTTAATATTTACTGGTGCAATTGGTTTAGGTAAATCTACTATAGCAGTTATTTGTCAATTATATATGTTATATAGATTATTATGTTTAAAAGACCCTTATTTATTTTATGGATTACAACCTATTGATAAAATAACAATATCTTTAATGAATATTACTATTGAAAATGCTAAGGGTGTTGCATTAGATAAGATGAATCAAATGATATTATCTAGTGAATGGTTTATGAAACACGGAACTATGACTGGTACAACTAATTTATTATTTGTTCCTGAAAAACATATTGAGTTAATTACTGCTTCAAGTAATAACCAAGTAATAGGTAGAGCAGTATTTTGTTTAGATGGTGACACAATAATAAAAACTGTAGATGGTGAGTTTTCTTTAAAAGAATTAGAAGATAAAACTACTAAAGTTTATTCTATTGATGATTGTGGAAATATGACACTTAGTAATGAGTGTAAAGTAGAACCTACAATATTGACTGATGAAGAATATCAAATAGAATTAGAAGATGGTTCTATTATAAAATGTACACCTAATCATAGATTTATGTTAAAAGATGGTTCTTATAAAGAAGCAAAAGATTTAACTGAGAATGATGAATTATTTGATGTGGTTCCTTTTGGTTATATTTATAAGTTTACTAATATTATTACTAATAAAATATATATTGGTAAGAGAGAGAAAACTTCTTTTGATGTTTCTTATTATGGTAGTGGTAAAGAATGGAAAAAAGATTTACTGAAATATGGAAAAGAAAATATTAAAAGAGAAGTTATTTGCTATGGTTTTAATAGAAAGGAATTAAATGAGTTAGAAAAATATTATATAAAATTATTTAATTCTAAAGATAAAAATATAGGTTATAATATTCATAAAGGAGGGCAAGGAGGTAATTCTTTAGGTGATACTAAAAAATGGTCGAAATTACATAAAGGTGAAAGAAATGGTAGATATAATAAAGAGGTATCTCAAGAAACAAGAGAAAAAATATCTATTGCAAATAAAGGTAAAAAAAGAACTCAAGAATTTAAAGATAATCTTTCTAAAACTACTAAAGGTATAAAAAAGCCAGAAGGTTTTGGAAATAAAATTTCTCAAGCATTAAAAGGCAAAGCAAAAAGTGAATTATGTTTATTACATTTAAGAGAAGCAAATAAAAAAACTGCTCTTAAAAATAAAGGTAAGGTAATTTATAATAATGGAGTAAAAGAAATAAGATTACATCCTAGTGATGAAATTCCAGTAGGTTTTACTAAAGGTAGGATTAAAAATAATCTAAAGAGTAATTTACCTAAAGATTATCATTGGTATAATAATGGAGAAGAAACAATTTATTGTAAAGATTGTCCTGAAGGATTTAAACCTGGGAGAAAGATAAAATGAAAATAACTAAAATAACAAAAATTAAATTAGAAGAACCTAAACAATTTTATGATGTAATTAATGCCAATCCATTTAATAATTTTTTAATAAAAACTAATGATAGTTATATTGTTTCACATAATTGTAATTTCAGTGATGAAGTAAACTGGGGTTTAACTACTGATACTGAAAAATTAAAACAAAAGTATAAACAATTAGTTACTCAAATTGATGCTCGTATGAAATCAAGATTTTTAAGAGGTACTTATTTACCTACTTTAAATATAATTGCTTCAAGTAAAAATTCAGAGCAATCATTCTTAGAGGATTACATTGAGACAAAAAAGAAAAATGAAACTGATAAAACTCTTATTGTAGATGAACCACAATGGGTAGTTGATTCAAGAAAACAAACTAAAGAACATTTTTATGTAGCTATAGGAAATAAATATTTAGCAAATGAATTATTACCTTTAAATTGTCCTAAAGAATTATTAAATGAGTTTAGAGCAAAAGGTTATAATATATTAGAAGTACCTATGGGATATTATAGTAGTTTCCACGATAATATTGATGGAGCATTGATGGATATTGCAGGTATTGCTACTGCAAGTTCTTTAAAGTTTATTTCTGGTGTTAGATGGAATGAGATAAAAATAAATACTTATCAAAATCCATTTATAAAAGAAATTATAGAAGTTGGTACTGCAAAAGATGATACTTCACAATATAGTGATTATTTTGATTTAAATAGAGTTTCTAGTGAATTAAAATCAAAACCTTTATTTGTACATCTAGATATGTCAGTTAAAGGAGATAAAACAGGTATTAGTGGAGTTTATATTACTGGTAAAAAACCTAAATTAGAAGGTGAAGATAGTTCAAAAGAATTATTCTTTAGAGTAGCTTTTAATGTTTCAGTTAAAGCTCCTAAAGGTTATGAAATATCTTTTGATAAAAATAGAGCCTTTATAAGATGGTTAAGAGATAATGGATTTAATGTTATGGGAGTTAGTAGTGATACATATGCTGCTCCACAAATTCAACAACAATTAAAAGCAGATGGTTTTAATGTTAAAACTATTTCAGTAGATAGATTAGATAGTGAAACTAAACAATGTCTACCCTATGTCTATTTTAAATCAACTTTATATGATAGAAGATTAGAAGTGTATGAAGATTGTCCTTTCCTAACTGAAGAAGTTTTAGGATTAGAAAGACAAAGTGATGGTCATATAAATCACCCTGAAGGTGGAACTCAGGGGTCAAAAGATGCTATAGATGCTATTGTTGGTGCACTTTGGCATGGAACAGAATACGCTGACCAATTTGCATATGATTATGGAGAAAATTATGAAATAATGAATGATGTAAATAATAATATTTTAGATGCTTCTTTAAAAAATCAAATGATATTAGATTTTGAACAAGAATTAGCTAAAGCAAATTCATTTACAAGAGCTATACAAGATGATATTAAAAAACAAAATGAAGAAATAGCTAAATATAATGATGATATATTTATATTTTAAAGAGAGGAGTTTATAAATGGATGATAAAATAATTGGAAAAAAGATTCAAGCAGTTCCAGTAGAAGACCCAAATATAGGTGTTGATTTAGATGATACCTTTCAAGATGAATTATTATCAGCAGTAGATGTTAGTCGTTTAGATAATAGTGCATTACAAAATTTCTCTAATGTTGCTCAAACAAGAGAACAAATGTATAGTGCTATTGATATAATGAGACAAGATAATAAAGTATCTTCTATTATTGAAACTTATACAGATTATGTTACTCAAACTAATGATAGTGGTAAAGTTATTTGGTGTGAAAGTAATAACCCTGATGCTGCTAAATATATAACTTTCTTAATGGAAGAATTAGAGTTTGATAAGCATATGTATAGTTGGGCTTATAACTTATTTACTTATGGAGATTTATATTTACAAACATTTACTAAATCAGAATATGAAGAGGATTTATTCTCTAAATTTAAGAAAGACCAAGATATTGTAGCTAAAGGTCAACAATTAAATGAAGCAAAATTAGATGAAGCAAATTTAAAAGAAAATATTTATGTAAATGTTGAAGATAAAAATGACCATCTAGAGCATTATGTTGAAGCTGTAGCTAATCCAGGTGAGATGTTTGAATTAACAAAATTTGGTAAAACAATGTCTTATATTAAAGCTCCTACTAATATTCAAACAACATATGATACTAATGATGTATTGAATTATTATATGACTTATAAAATGCAAAGTAAAGATGTTGAAGTATATAGTCCATTAAAATTTGTACATATTTATTTAACAACAGGTATTAATAGAAATCCTGAACAAGTAAATATATTTACTAATGAAGATGATTATAAAACTGATAATGTTAGAGCTTCTTATACAGTAAGAAGAGGACAATCAATGTTATATAATAAGTTTAGAAGTTGGAGAGAATTAAGTTTACTTGAAAATTCTTTAATTCTAAATAGAGTTACAAAATCAGCTATTATAAGAATTGTAAGTGCTGAAGTTAAAAATATGCCTAAAGATAAAGTTAAACAACATATGCAACAATTAAAGCAAATGATTGAACAAAAATCAGCAGTTGATACCGATAAATCATTTAGTGAATATACTAACCCAGGACCTATTGAAAATATTATTTATACAACAACAAGAGATGGAGAAGGTACTTTAAGTGTTAGTACTTTAGGTGGAGATGTAGATGTTAAATCATTAGCAGATATTGAATATTTTGAAAATGATTTCTATGGTGGATTTGGTATTCCTAAACAATATTTTGGAAGAACAAATGATAGTACAGGATTTAATGGTGGTACTTCACTAAGTATTATATCAAGTAAATTTGGTACTAATGTTAAAACAATTCAAAATGCATTAATTCAAGGTTTAACAACTTTAATTAATATATTCTTATTAGATAAAGGTTTAACTTCTTATGTAAATAATTTTACTCTAAGAATGCAAGAACCTATTACTCAAGAATATAAAGATAAACAAGAAGCAATGAGAGATAGAGTTGGAGTAGTTCAAGATACAACTAATTTAATTAATGAAGTATTTACTGATGAACTTCTTAAAGCTAAAGCTACAAAAGAAATGGTATCTACAATAAATGTACCACCAATGATTATTCAATTACTTCAAGAACAAATTGATAAAAAAGAGGCTGAACAAAATCCAGAATCTGATGAAAATAAAGAGGAAAATGAAGAAGAAAATAATCCATCTAATTCAAGTAGACCTAGTAGAGAACCTTCATTTAGTGAAAAAGATTTACCAGACATTGAATTAGAACCTGAATCAGAAGAAGAAATTGAATTCAATAATGAAGTAGCTGGTCCAGTAGAACCAGAAGGAAATGAAACAACTTTACCTAGTCCCGCAGACCTTGGGATAGATTTAACAAATAGTGAAAATATTTAATTAGATAAGAAAGGAATGATGTAACAGTGTTACAGAAGAATGATTTAGTATTATTACTAAGTGAAATGCAAGAACAAGGTGTAAATGTAGAAAAGGAGTTAGCCATAGTGTTAACTTCTCCTTCTATACCACTTAATATATTAAAATTAATTAATGATAATAGACCTTTACCAGTAACTCAATTTTATGAAAGAGTTAGAAAAAATCATAATGAAAAGAAATCTGATTTATATAAAAATATAATGAAAGAAATAAATGAAATAGATAAAATATTAACTACATTATCTGCATTTGTATTACAAGTAAATCTATTTGCAAGATATTTAGATGAAAAAGATTTACAAATGTTTTATAAACATAGTAGGGTAGAGGAAATTACAAGAATATTAAATAATTATTATAAAACATATGATTTAACTTCTTGTATAAAGATATTAAGATTAATTAAAAGTGATATTTTAGCATTTGAAACTATAAATGGAAGAAGAGATTAGGAATTAAAAACCTAATCTTTTTTTATTTTCTTGAAAATATTTTCATTTCTTATTGCTAAATTAAATGTAAACATACAGATAAAATGTTAAATTATTTGTAGAAATATTAATTATTCCTTTATATAAGGAGGTTTTATAAAATGTTAGAAGCATTAAATGGAAAATTTGAATATACAAAATTATCTCCAGAAGAACAAAAGGAAAGAGGTATTTTAGGTACCCTTTATGGAGTAATCGCTGATACTACTAAACCTACTAGAAATGGTAGATTATATCCAAGAGAAGCTTGGGAGAAAGCATTAAGTGATGATTTATTTCAAGAGCAATTACAAAATAAAGCTATTTTAGGTGAACTTGAACATCCTGATAGAGAACAAATTGACCCAAGAGAAGCTTGTGTTGCTTTAGCATCAACACCAAAGATTGGTAAAGATGGATTAATTTATGGTGAATTCCATATTCTAGATTTACCTAATGGTCGTATCCTAAAAACATTATGTGATTATGGAACAACAGTTGGTGTTAGTTCTAGAGGTAATGGTGACCTTGAAGAAGATATTAATGGAGATTCTAGTGTAGTTCCTGATAGTTTTGATTTAACTTGCTGGGACGTTGTTCTTACCCCCGCGGTAAAAGCAGCTAGGCAAAATTATGTAAGAGAATCTTTAGGTAAAAAATCTTTACAAGAAAGTTTAAAAGATTTAGTATCTCAATCAGAAGGAAAAGACAAAAAGATTATGGAAGCAACACTTAAAAAAGTAGAACAAAAATTAAATGAAGGTATTAACGCTGATAATAGCGTCACAAATACAGCTACAGTTGAAAAAGCTGATAATACACTTGTAGCCAATGATAATGGAACAGTAGAGATTATTAAGAGTTTAACTGAAGCTTTAAAAGATAAATCTAATTTAGAAAATGAAATTAAAAAATTGCAAGAACAATTAGCAGTCAGAGATTCCGAAGTTAATAGGTTGAAAGAAGATTTAGATAAGTATAAATCATCTACTTCTAGATTATCAACAATTGCAGTTAAAGGTAAAGATTTATCAAAAGAAAATTCTCAATTAAAAGAATCTATTGCACAAAAAGATGAAGAAATTAAAACATTAAAAGCAAAGGCTCTTAAATTAATTGAAATGAAGAAAGAAACTTCTATAAAAACTAATTCATTAAATGAGTCTTTAACTACTAAAGATAATAATATTAAATCATTACAAGAAAAGTTAAATACTCAAACTAAACAATCAGAAATTCAAATTAATAAATTAAAAGAAAGTTTAGAAAATAATAAAAAACAATATACTGAAAGTTTAGATAAATTAAATAAAGAAGTAACAAGACAATCTAAATTAGTTGAAAGTTATAAACAATTAGCTAATAATATCGTTGAAAGTTATATTGAATCAAAAGCAGTTATGCTTGGTAGAGATAAAAATGAAATTAAAAATAGACTCCCAGAAAAATATACTTTAAAAGATATAGATAGAATTTGTGAAAATTTACAATCTTATTCACTTCGTATGGGTAAATTACCTTTTGATTTAAGTGAAGGTAAATATTCAGTAGAAGTAAAATCACCTAAAGATACAATGATTACTGGAGGTAAGAAAGTTATTGATGACCCAGATGATATTGATAGTTCTTTAGTTGAAATGATGCTTAAAAAATAATTTAAAGAAGGAGAAAGAAAATTAATGAAAAAGACATTAATGGAAGCTTATGCAAAGAGAATCGCTTTTGCAGAAAGTTTATATAAAGAAGAAAGAGGTTGTGCAATGCCTCAAGCTAAAAAGTCAATCATTGCTCAAATTTTAAATAATACTAATAAAGTTTTAACAGAAGCTTTTGCTTCAACAGCTGCTACTCAAACAGCTAATGTTGGTGGTGTTAATGCTCCAGTATCAGAGATGAAGAAATTTTGTCTTGATGTTGCCAACATCGCACTTCCTTTTAACTAGGGACATATTACAGTAATGTAGTATGAGAAGTTAATATAATGTGGGACAGAGACTTGCAAACTTTTCTAAATTCCTCTAAAATTTAGATTACCACATAATTTAAAATTATTAAATATCTTTAGAGGGGATAAATAATATGTATGGTTATATTTATAAAACAACTAATTTAATAAATAATAAAATTTATATTGGACAACATAAAAGTTCTTATTTTAATGTTAATTATAAAGGTAGTGGGTTATTATTACAAGATGCTTTTAAAAAATATGGAAAAGAAAATTTTAAAGTAGAACTTCTTGAATGGTGTGAATCAAGAGACCATTGTAATATTAGAGAATGTTATTATATAAAATTATATAATTCAAGAGATTTGAATGTAGGTTATAATATTAGTCAAGGTGGTCACGAAAGATTTTTTACAGGCATGCATCATAATGAAGAATCTAGAAAAAAGATGAGTGAAAGAGCAAAAAATAGACCCCATCCTGGTACTACTAATGGAAGAGTTACTTATACTAATGGTATAATAAATAAAATAATAAAATTAGAAGATATTCCTTATTGGGAAAGTCAAGGTTTTTATAAAGGAAAAGTTTATAAGAATAAAGATTATCATTCTTGGAATAAAGGTTTAACAAAAGAGCTTGATAGTAGAGTACAAAAAAATACTGACAATAGAAATAAAACCATTAAAGAAAAATTAGAAAGTGGAGTTCATTATAAATGGTTTGATAAAAGAAAAGGACACACTGCTTGGAATAAAGGGTTAAGAGGTGTGTATAAAACTCCTGATGAGGTAAAAGAAAAGATTAGACAATCAAATATAGGAAAACATAACAAAAAAATATAATCAAGTAAACATATTATTTATATAACTGAAAATTATATTTTAATTTTAATATATTAACAAGAAACCTCGTGAATTCAGGGAAACTCTTATATATATCCATTAAATATATAAGACAATCCTGAGCCAAGTCTTAATTTTTAAAATTAAGAAAGGTCCAGAGACTATCGAAAATATATTTTAGAAGAAATATCTAAAAGAATAAATGAGTAGAGTAGGAATCAAGTGATTCCGAAGTGCGAGGAATCCTTAAAACGGTAATAGAATTAAGGATTATGATATAGTCCCATCTATATAGTGATATATAGAGAATATATTAAACGATATATTCGTAAGATAAATGAACTTAATTTTAATGGATTTAGTTATTACAAAGCCAATGACATCAGAATATGGAACATTAAGATACTTAAAGTTCGTTGCTGGTGTTGATAAAGGTGGAGTTGAAGCTGGTCAACCATTCAATGAAGCATTCAGATTAGGTAAGATGGATGCTGCTAGAGCTGCTTACACAAGTAATTCAGTTGTTGAAGGTGTTGCTTCATTTACATCTGGAACTACAGCAGTTGCTTTCAAGCAAGGTGCTACATTCGTTGATGCTTTAGATGCTAATGGTGTATCAGTAGTTGATAAGACTGGTACAGCTTGGACAATCGCAGCTGAAACTGGTGTAATTACTGCTGGTACTTATGCTAGTGGAAAGAGTGCTACTGATGTTAAGAAAATTGCTTATACTTATGATAATGTAGTTATTCCTCAAGATAAGATTCCAACAATTAAAGCTGAATTTGATGTAATTAATCTTCAAGCTAAAGCTAGAAGAATTGCTATTTACTATTCAACACTTGCTCAATATACTTACAAAGTTGAATCTGGTGAAGATTTAGGTGCTAAGTTAAAAGAACAAGCAATGTCTGAAATTCAATATGAAATTGATAATGAAGGTCTAGATTTACTAGAAGATTTAGCATTTGCTGAAGATAATCCAAATGAAGTACAAGTATTCTATAAGAAGAAACCAGTTGGTATTAACTTAAGAGAACATTATATGGCATTCTTATCAACACTTGAAGAAGCTAGTACTCAAATTTATAACACAACTCAAAAATATGCTGCTAATGCAGTTGTATTAGGTTCAGCATTCAAGCCAATCTTAACAATGATTGAAGGATTCAAGGCTAATGAAATTAAACCAGGACCTTACTATTGTGGACAAGTAGCTGGATTAAAAGTTTATATTTCACCAAGATTAGGAACTAAGGGTTATGTATTATTCAATAACAATGACTTAGTAGCTTCTCCAGCAGTATTCGCACCATTTATGGTATGTACTCCAACAATGTTATTAGAAATGCCTGATAACGCAGCAATGCAAGGATTTGCTACATTATATGATTTAAAACCATTAAACAAATTCCTAGTTTGTGGTATTGAATTAAATACAACAGATGTAGACCCAATCTATATTGAATCAGCTCAAGCTTAATTAATATAGATAAAAACTAAATAGAGTAAGGGATTAATTTCTCTTACTCTATATTATTAATAAATTAAGGAGAATAAATAATGGCAGAAAAAGTTATTGTAAATGGATATAAAGCTATTGTTTCTGCTAAGGCTAAGGCAGTTATTGCTGATGCTTTAGATTTAGGTGAAGTACCTACTTTAACAGCTACAGCAGTTACTCCATCAACTAGTGCACAAACAATTACTGCTCCTACAGGAACTGCTTATAATGAAATTAATGTAGCTGCTGTAACTGCAGATATTGATGCAAATATTCAACCTGAAAATATCGTAAGTGGTGTAACTATTTTAGGTGTAACAGGTAGTTATACAGGACAATAGTAGTTTTATCTAATATAATTAAGACATCTTATTAATTTAAGATGTCTTTTTTATTTTTGTAAAAATTTTTATTTTAACTATTTATTTTTTGAAAATTTTATTATATAATATAATTGTATTAATAAGGAGGAATGATATATGTTTGATTTATTTCCTAAAATATACAAACCAAGTTGGCGAGTTATTATAACTAAATTTGGTAAAGAGTTGTATAATAAATTGTATAGTACTACTGATTATTTATTAGATATTAAAAATAAAACAGGTTGGTCTACTAATTATAAGTATGAAGTAGAAAAATTAAATAATGGTTTATCTAACATATACTATAGGTATGATAATGGTATTATAGTTAAAATATTAATGTTAAGGGAGGAAATTTAATATGAGATGGTTAGAAAAAGATGAATACAAAGCAAAGATGGAATGTATAAACTTGTTAAGATATAACAAATTAAATATTATTAATAATGATAGAAAATATTTATTAATGCAAATATTAAATGATAGAGATAATGAAAATTGTTGTGATTATATAGGTCATAAACAATGGTTAATTGATACTTATGGATTAAAGGAGGAAAAATAATATGCCAAGATATAAATTTGATTTTTTATTAAATATTTGGATGCAAGATGTTGAAATTGAAGCTGATAATTATGAAGAAGCTGAAGAATTATTATATGAAATGACTAGTAGTGATATATTAAGAGAAGGTTATGAAAAACAAAGTGACATAACTGATTTAGATGCAGAAGAAATTGAAGAAGATAATTAT
>Ga0310690_10008350_pt1 | contig 13150 bp, 12 predicted proteins | sample AusTroGonzalo_MG_2_FD_207661 | JGI IMG/M metagenome (GOLD analysis project Ga0310690, IMG submission 207661) | Bovine rumen microbial communities from tropical cattle in Woodstock, Queensland, Australia - Gonzalo_04 (v2) (version 2) | ecosystem: Host-associated > Mammals > Digestive system >... | reverse complement strand
ATCGAGGACGCCTGTATGGGCTCTATCGAGGGGGGCCGCAAGATATACGTCATCCGCAATATGCATTTGCAACGGGAGCGCGTGCAAAACCTATTGCTCAAGACCCTCGAGGAGCCCAACGACAACGTGACTTTCCTGCTTACCGCCGAGCGTGAAAAAGGCATCCTGCCCACCGTGTTGAGCCGCGTCAAGAGCCTGCCTTTGGCCGCCTTTAGCGTGGAGCAAACCATGGCCATACTGGAGGCCGAGGGGGTGGAGACATCCGAGATATTCGCCAAGGCCGCCATGGGCAATCTGACCTTGGCCAAGGAGTTGAGCACGGACGAGGATTACTTCGCGGTGGTGGACGAGGCGGTGGACGTATTGGCCGAGCTCAAACGCACGGCGGATATCCCCAAGTGGCTGTACCGCGACGTATTCGGCAAGGACAACATCGCCAAAACCTTGGACGTGCTGGAAATCGCCGTCAAAGATATCACCTTTGTCAAAAGCGGGATAGACCAGTACGTGGTCTATCGCAACAAATTGTCCATCTATCGGCAAATCGCGGGGGCGTACCCTATCCGCAGTCTGCCCATGATATTGGACGTCATCAATGAATCAAAACTGCGAGTAGCCTCATTCTGCACCGCCGTCAACGTGGCGGACAACCTGCTGCTCGGTATATTGGAGGTTAAATCGTTATGCGCACAATCGTAGGCGTCAAATACCCTACCGGTAAAAAATTATACTATTTCGACCCGAACGGCAATACGTTCAAAGTGGGCGACAACGTCATCGTGGAGACGGCGCGCGGCTTGGAATACGGCCAAATCGTCATCGCCAACCGCGAGGTGGAGGACGCCGCCGTCAAGCACGAGCTAAAGCCCGTATTAAGGCTCGCCAACGCCAAAGACGAGGCGCAGGCCGTACGCTTGGCGGGTATGCGCGAGGACGCTTTGAAAATCGCCGCACAAAAGGCCGAAAAGCACAAATTGAAACTCAAATTCGTAGACTGTATGTACACCTTCGACGGGAAGAAGGTATTGCTCTATTTCACCGCCGACGGCCGAGTGGACTTCCGCGAGCTGGTCAAGGACCTGGCGTCCGCCTTGCACGCGCGCATCGAACTATGTCAACTATTCGAGCGCGACGACATCAAGATGCGCGGGGCTCTGGCGCCCTGCGGGAGGCCGTGCTGTTGCCACGCGTTCCTCAGCGACTTCGAGAAGGTGACCATCAAGATGGCCAAGGTGCAGGGGCTGTCCCTCTCCCCCACCAAAATCAGCGGTATGTGCGGCAAACTGATGTGCTGTCTGAAATACGAGAGCGAATACTATATGGAAGTCGCCAAAGAGATGCCCAAGGTCAAGAGCCACGTGGTTACCCCCGACGGCGAGGGCGTGGTGGACAGCTTGGATATGATACGCAAAGAGGTGTTGGTGCGCATCGTGCACGACGACATCATGGAAATCAAGCGCTTCCCCTTGAACCAACTGCAAGGATATGAGAGCGCAGGGGTGGACGACACGGCGGACGACGCGGACGACACGGACGAAATCCCCGACGATACCGACGACGAATAACACCCTCACGTCCCCAAAACGCGGAAAGAAGTGGTGTAAATCGTTTGCAAGTTGGGGAGAAGGCGTGCTATAATGAAAGTACCAAAACCAAAAGGAGAAAAATTATGGCAAGAATTATCAGTGATGAATGTATCAGTTGCGGCAGCTGCGCCGCCAATTGTCCCGTAGAAGCAATCGCCGAGGGCGACGGCAAATACGAAATCAATCCCAACGAGTGCATCGACTGCGGCGCCTGCGAAGCCAGCTGTCCCGTCAGCGCAATCAGCGAGAAGTAATTAGCAACCGATAGGAAATGCGGTTTCGGCAACGAAGCCGCATTTTTATTTGCTCTTGAATCCAATTTTACTCTTTTTGCCATTCTCTCGTTATCGGCCGAATTCGATACCGCTTAGGCTGAGGTCGCGCACCTTTCTTAGAGCAAAGTCATACCATACTCTATGGTAGCGTTGGTATTGGCAGGCGGGTTGAGCACCCGATTCGGAGGAGACAAAGAGGACGTAAAAGGCAAGCAGTTGACGGCGGTGGACGAAGAAGGGCATACGCTCCTGGACTACGCGCTATATGACGCATATCTCGCGGGCATAGACAAGGCCATCATCGTAGTCAACGCCCGCAACAAAACGCAGATGGCGCAAAAAGTGGGGGTACGCATAGGGGCGAAACTGTCCGTAATCTTGGCCGAGCAAACGCCGCCCACCGTCTATGGATTCGCCGAAGGACACCGCCCGTTGGGGACGGGGCACGCCTTCCTCTGCGGGGCGCAACTCATCAAAGAGCCCTTCGTCGTGCTGAACGGAGACGACTTCTACGGGCGAGAGGCCATCGCGCAAGCCGCGACCTTGGCGGCGGAGGGTAAGTACGGATGCATCGTATACAAGGCGGGCCAAACGGTGGGTAAAACGCGCGTCAACCGAGGTATCGCGCTCACGGACAAAGGGCGTCTGACGGGGATATGCGAGTGCGCCTTCGACCGTGACCGTGACGGTCGATTGTACGCCCAAGACGACACCTGCCGTCGGTACGTAAGCGAGAGCACGCCCGTCAACATGAACCTATACGCCATGCAACCCGCCGTCACCGCGACCGCCGCCAAGTGCTTCGCACGGTTTCTCGAAGAGGGGAAGGACAGCGAGTGCTACCTCGGGGATATCGTCACCGAGTATATCGGCAACAATCACCACACCGTCTATGCGCAAAGGGCCGAGAGCCGTTGGTACGGCGTGACCTATCGAGAGGACGTCAAAAGTGTGCATGCACATATCCGTAGACTACGGAATGCGGGCGTATATCCAAGGAAGTTGTGGGCATAGCCGAGGCATCGTAGCATAGACTTAACTATGAACTGTAGCGCGCTATGGCAAATGGAAAACGAGCGATTGGGCTGTCACTTCGAGCAAAGAGCGCCCTGGGATATCTTGGACACGCTGCCCGCATTGCTGACCGACATCGGGCGGCAACTTGACGAGGGGTATCGACAAATCGGGTTGCAGATATGGGTGCACCGCACGGCGCGGGTGGACTCAAGCGCCATCGTCGAGGGCCCCTGCATCATAGACGAAGGGGGTATCGTCAAGCCATTCGCCTACCTACGCGGCGCGACCTACGTGGGCCGACACGCCGTAGTCGGGCACGCGGTCGAACTCAAAAACGCGATTCTCTTTGAGCGCGCGCAAGCGGCGCATTACAACTACGTGGGCGATAGCATATTGGGCGCCTATGCACACCTCGGCGCGGGCGCCATCGCCTCCAATCTTAGGCAGGACAAAGCACTCGTTTGGGTGCAAATAGAGGGGGTACGTTACCCCACCAATCGGCGCAAAATGGGAGCCCTCGTGGGCGACTACGCCGAGGTGGGTTGTAACGCCGTACTGAACCCGGGGACGGTGCTGGCAAGAGGGGCTGCCGTGCGGCCCGCGCAGTCGGTCAAAGGGTACATCGCCGCAAAATGAAAGCGAGGCGATTGTTCGCCATGCGAACTCAATGTATGGCATAGCCACTCGATATGTCTTGCTCTGCAAGACTCGATGTGCGCTCTCAACTCGATATGTCGCTAAAGCGACGAGAATAGCGGTAATATCCTAAACCGACCGCTTTTGCGAAGGGCGCAAAGTCGTGTATATTTATCGGGGACGGGGAGGATTGAAACAAATGTTTCAATTCGTCCCATTTTTTTGTATCATTGCCCGTAGAAATTGCGCGAGGGGTCTTGATTTTTGAAACGCATAGTCTTATGATATATACATATGAGTATGTACATAAGGCGGGCTGTAGCCGTGACGTTGTGGATAGTGGTATTGGTCGGGTGCCTCGCGGGGTGCGCCGAGCGAGCACAGTCCTATTCGCTATTCGGTCTGGGCTCGGTGCTCAACGTGGTGGACTACTCTGCCTCGGACGCATTGAACAACTATGCCAAAACGCTCATCGACAAGGTTCAGCGGGCCATTGACGTCACCGACGATACATCGGACGTCGCGCGATTCAACGCCGCCGCGGACGAAGAGCCGATAGCGGTCGGCGCCCTCACCTACTCCTTGGTACAAAAGGCACGAGCTGCCTACGACTTGACCGACGGCCTATACGACCCCACCGTCTATTGGACGGTGGACCTATGGGGATTCCTCCCCCGCAAAGAGGGGACAAGCGCCCCCTACGATAGAGAACAGACGGAAGATGGGGGCTATCCCATGCCCGACCGACGATACGTAGAGGCCTTCCTAAGCCTCACGGATATGCGCAAAATAGCGGCCACCCAAGGGGAAGACGGCACCTATTATCTAACCAAACACGACTCGGCGGTGACGGTGGACGGCGCAATATACTACGCGAGGCTCGACCTAGGCGGTATCGCCAAAGGCTACGTCGTCGACTGCATCCGTACCTACTGCTCAGAGCACGGTATCGGCCAAGGGTATATGAGTTTCGGTTCGAGTAGTCTACTGCTCCTCAAAAACCGCAAGGGCGCCGGTTGGGATTTGTCCCTTACGCACCCGAGAGCCGCAGAGGACAAGCCCTACTACTGCACCCTGCCCGCGATGGACGTAGCCGTGTCCACCTCGGGCGACTACCAAAACTATTACGTGCTGGACGGCGTGCGCTACTCGCACCTCATCGACACGCGTACAGGCCGTCCCAAACACGGCGAACTCTTGTCCGTCACCGTATTGGGCGGGGACGCCGCCATCGGCGACGCCTTATCGACGGCTCTGACGGTGGGCGGATTGGACTATCTCAAGGCCTTCGCTCAATCCGAGTACGCCAAAACGAACGGTCTACAATTTATCGCCATTTACGAAGAGGCGGAGGAACTACAGGTTTTCACCACCCTCAAGGTGGATATACAATGGAACGTATAAAGCAAATCAACAAGGAGAAAGAATGAAAGCGCGAAAAGGAAAGTTTTTTGCAAAAGGCATCCACGTCCCCGACAATAAGGCACTGTCCAAAGACGTGCCTATCGAGACGCTGGAAGCCCCCGATATCGTGGCGATTTGCGTGCAACAGCACATCGGCAAACCCTCTATCCCCGTAGTGGAGACGGGCGCCGACGTGTATATGGGGCAACTGATTGCCAAGGAGGCGGGCTATATAGGCGCCAACGTCTATAGCAGCGTGTCGGGTACCGTGATGGGCGTGGAAAAACGCAAGAATATCAACGGCACCATGTCCGACTACATCGTCATCCAAAACGACCATCACTACCGCAAGATGGAGTTGGAGCCTCTTGCGGACAGAGAGCCCGCAACCATCAAGGCGCGTATACGCGAGGCGGGTATCGTCGGCATGGGCGGCGCAGGCTTCCCGACCGAGGTCAAGCTAAGCCCCAAGCAAGCGGTGGACAGCTTGGTCATCAATGCGGCCGAGTGCGAGCCCTACCTCACCTGCGACTATCGGTTGATGTTGGAGAGAACGGACGACGTGGCGGCGGGTATACGCTTGCTCGCCAAAGCCTTGGGCGTCGACAAAATCTACGTAGGTATCGAGGCCAATAAGCCCGACGCCGTCGCACTCTTTGAAAAATACGACGATATGCAGGTGGTCGTGCTCAAAAAAGCCTACCCGATGGGTAGCGAAAAGCACCTGATATACAGCTGCACGGGGCGCAAAGTGCCCGTGGGTAAACTGCCCGCGGACGCAGGGTGCGTGGTGCAGAACGTGGCCACGGCAGTGGCCGTATACGAAGCGGTGGAACTCAACAAGCCCCTCTACGAGCGCGTGATGACCGTGTCGGGCAAAGGGTGCATCCATCCCAAGAACCTGTTGGTCAAATTCGGCACCGGCTTCGGCGCGCTAAGGGATAGTTGCGGCGAAAAACCCGAGGCGGCCATGTTCGTGGCAGGCGGCCCCATGATGGGCCCCGCGATGGCCAGTACGGACGTGTATACCACCAAGACGTCGTCGGGCTTTTTGATGCTACTGCCCGAAGAAATCGACGTGAGGGAGCCCCAAGCCTGCGTGAATTGCGGCAAGTGCGCGGACGTATGCCCCATGAACCTGTTGCCCATGCAAATCGACTTCTACACCCAAGCGGGTCAATACGACCTGGCGGCCAAGTTCGGCGGCGTCGCTAACTGCATCAGTTGCGGTTGTTGCGCCTACGTGTGCCCCTCCAAGCGCGCCTTGACCCAAAGCATCACCCTGTGCAAACAAAAATTAAACGAAAGGAGGCAGACCAAGTGAACACCGTGCAAATCAGCGGTACGCCGCACACGCGCAAGCACCGCACGACACGTGGCATCATGATTGACGTGCTCATCGCACTCATTCCCGCCACCATCGCCGGTATCGTATACTTCGGAGCGCGCGCCGCAGTGACCATCGCCATCTCCATGTTTGCCGCGGTGGCAACCGAGTGGGTATGGCTACTTTGTAAGAAAAAATCCTTTAAGGAGATATGGGAGCAATACGACTTCTCGAGCTCGGTAACGGGTCTACTATTGGGATTGACCCTACCCGCCTTCGAGTACAAGTATTTCTACATCCCCTTGCTCAGCGCCGTCTTTGCGGTGGGCGTGGCCAAAATGCTCTTCGGCGGCACGGGCAAAAACATCGTCAACCCCGCCATCGCGGGCCGTGTATTCGCCTTTATCTCCTTCCAAAGCCCCATGGTCTCGGGTTGGATGACGCCGCAATACGCCTCCCTTGGCAACGCGGTGGCCTCCTCGGCAACGCCCTTGACCGCTATGCTCGGGCAAGGACTGCAGTCCATGGGCGTGACTAGTCTGGACCTCTTCCTCGGCACGGGCGTGATGGGCTGTATCGGCGAGACCTGCAAGTTGGCGCTACTCGTCGGCGGCATCTATCTGGTCTGCCGCGGCGTTATCAAGTGGCAGTGGCCCGTGATTTATATCGTGATGACAGGCCTAATCAGCTGCGCTATGGGCAAGGATATGGCCTATTTCGTGCCCTCTATCCTGTCGGGCGGCTTGATGCTGGGCGCCATCTTTATGGCGACCGACTACGTGACGAGCCCCAACAACAAGTGGGCCTCTTACGTCTACTACACCGTGTTGGGCATCATCACGGCCTTGCTAAGGTTCGGCACCAAGATAGAGGTGGTCAGTTTCGCCATCCTGTTGATGAACCTCATAGTGCCCCTACTCAATATGTATATCCGTCCGCGTCCCTTCGGCGCCGCCCCCATCCCCCAAGTGATAAAGGGGAAAATCGCGGCCATCAAAGAGAAAGCGGCCGCCAAAAAACAAGCAAAGGAGGGTGACGCGCAATGACGGTGAAAGAGTTTTTCAAAAGCAAAACCTTCCTGTGCATCGTGGTGCTATTGTGCATCGCCTTGGTGGCGGGCGCACTCCTCAGCATCATGAACGACCTACTGTACGTGTCGGCCGAGGAAAGGGTGGCTAGGACCATCAAGTCAATCTACGGACAAGAGATGGCCTACACGGTGGTCTACGACATCGTCCAAGAGAGCGAAAAAGCCCCCGAGGAGCAGGTGTACTACGACTACATGGGCTACGACCGCAACCATAACGCCGTGGAGAAAGCGGGCAAAATCGAGAACGTCTACCTCTTGTCGGACGGCAACTATTTGGTCAAGTCGTCGGGCGCGTTGGGCTATAAACAAGGCACCGTGTCCATCTGGTGCGTAGCCGAATTCGAGGGCAAGCACTTCGTAGGCTTACGCGACGTATCGGTGGCGGGATATGACAAACAGACGTTGATGAGCAAGTTCACCAAGAGCGTGCTGTCGGGCTATACGGGCACAGCGGAATTCAACCAAGTGGTGAGCGGCGCGTCCTACTCTTCGGACGCTTTGAACAACGCCCTTAACGCAGCTTTGGCCTACGTCAAGACGCTCGAAGGAGGTGCACAATGATTAGACCCGCGGATATCAGAAAAATAGGAACGGACGGCTTGTTGCGCAACAACCCCACCTTCCGTTTGGTATTGGGCACCTGCCCCACCTTGGCCCTGACCACCGCCGCGATGAACGGCATTGGTATGGGATTGGCGGTGACGTTCGTGCTTATTTTTGCCAACGTCATCATCTCGGCCTTGCGTAAGGTGATTCCCAACGAGGTGCGTATCCCCGCCTTCGTGTTGATTATCGCCACCTTCGTGACCTTGCTTAGAATGCTATTGGACAAGTTCATCCCCTCTTTGTACGAGTCCATGGGCGTATATCTACCCCTCATCGTGGTCAACTGTATCATCTTAGGCCGCGCCGAGAGTTTCGCCAGCAAAAACCCCGTGTTGAACTCTGCATTCGACGGCCTCTTCACGGGCTTGGGGTTCACTTGGGCCTTGACCTTCATGGGTATCATCCGTGAGGTGTTGGGCGCGGGCCAACTGTTCGGCTATACGTTGTGGGACTTCCGCATCGAGTTCTTCTCCTCGGCGGCGGGCGCCTTCTTTGTGTACGGGCTGTGCATCGCTCTCTTTAATTTGATTTACACCAAGGTGGAGAGTCACTTCCACAAAGTCAACTTCGAGAAGAAGTACATCACTGCGCCCGAAGCGGTGCAAGAGGAGGTCAAGTAGTATGGGAACCTTTATGATGGTCGTCATATTGGCGGTGTTCGTCAATAACTTCGTAGTCGTGCAGTTCTTGGGCATTTGCCCCTTCTTGGGCCTCAGCAAATCCACGTCGAGTGCCTTGGGCATGGGCGTGGCCGTGACCGTGGTCATGACCATCACCTGCCTGATTACCTATCCTCTGTATACCTATGTGCTGGTACCGCTTAAGCTCGAGTATATGGAGATTATCGTCTTCATCTTCGTCATCGCGGCCTTGGTGCAAATGCTCGAGAAGTTCATCAAGAAGTTCTCGCCGCCTCTCTATCAAGCGATGGGTATCTACCTCCCCCTCATCACCACCAACTGCGCCGTATTGGGCGTGGCCGAGATGGTGATTGACAAGGGCTCTATGATGAGCATGGTCGGCGCAGCGGGACTGGGTACCTCGGTACTCTATGGCGTGTTCGCGGGCGTGGGCTTCACGGTGGCTATCGTCATCCTGTCGGGCCTACGGGTCAAGGTGGATGCCTTGTCACCCGGCAAGAGCCTCAAGGGCTACCCCGTCACCATGGTAACGGCTTGCTTCATGGCAATGGCGTTCTACGTGTTCAACTTGATTTCGCTGTAAGGAGGTAGCGGTATGAATAGTATTATCCTTGCAAACGCAGTCAATTGGGCCTCGGTCGGCATCGTGTTGGGTATCATCGCGGGGTTGGCCGTGGTGTTCGCCGTGCTTATCTTGATTGTCACCAAGATTTGCCACGTGCACGAGGACGAGAAAGTGTTGAAGATTTTGGAGCACCTCGCGGGCGCCAACTGCGGCGGGTGCGGACACACTGGCTGTGAGGACTTCGCCAAGTGCTTAGCCTGCGGCAAAGCCGAGCTGAACGACTGCAAGGCCACCTCCAACGAGGACAAAGCCGTCATCGCGCAGTTGGCGGGGCTTGAATTCACCGCCGAAGAGGCCACGGTGGCCGTGGTGCGTTGCTCGGGCGGCGACCAAGCCGCCGACAAGTTCGACTATATCGGCAACCCCGGCTGCGTCAACCAAATGGTGTACCAAGGCGGGCGCAAAATCTGCGCGACCGCGTGTATGGGCGGCGGCACCTGCCAAACCGTGTGCCCCGTGAACGCCATCTCCGTCAGAGAGAATGAGATTGCCTTCGTCAAGCGCGAGATTTGCCTCTCTTGCGGCGCGTGTATCAACGCCTGCCCCAAACATTGCATCGACCGCATCCCCGCCTCGGCCAAGGTATACGTGGCGTGCCGTACCCACTGCAAGGGCAAAGAAACCATGTCCTTCTGCAAGATGGGCTGCATCGGTTGCGGAATGTGCATGAGAAAGTGCCCCCAAGGCGCCATCACCATGGTGGACAACCTGCCCGTCATCGACTACGCCAAGTGCACGGGCTGTATGACCTGCGTGGAGAAGTGCCCCCGCCACTGCATCAAGCGGACGGACGACACGGCCCTACCCGAGAAAGAGATGAAGCATACGAGTATATAGACAATAAATATGACAACGAAAAGAAAACACCTCTCTATCATGCTGATAGCAACAATCGTGGTGGCGCTCTTGACGTGCGCCACCCTCTTTTATGTGCCCCAAACCGCGCTTGCCGAGGGCAACACGTTGCCATCGGGCACCGAGGACGCCGCAATAGGCGCGGTGATAGACGCCTTTTTGGAAGGCAAAAGCGCCAACCACGCCGCCGTGGCCACCGCCGTGTTTCGCGGAGACGAGGACGTCTATACCCGCTACTACGGCTATATCGACGAGGCGGGGACCATTCCCCTCGACCAAGACTGCGTGTTGGAATGGGGCAGTACCACCAAATTGACCGTGTGGGTGTCGGCCATGCAACTGGTCGACAAAGGCGCGCTCGACCTCAACGAAGACGTGCGCACCTATCTCCCCGAGGGATTTTTGCGCAACTTGCGCTTCGACGGGCCCGTCACCATGCTCAACTTGATGAACCACAACGCGGGCTTCCAAGAGACCGACTTTGTGTTGGAAGTGGAGGACGCCAAGGACATTATCCCCTTGGGAGAGTATCTACGCACCTATCAACCCCTACAGGTATTCGCGCCCGGAGAAGTGGTGGCGTATAGCAACTGGGGCGCGGCCTTGGCGGGCTACGTGGTGGAGTGTATTGCGGGCGTGCCCTTTTGGCAATACGTGGGGGAGCATATTTTCACGCCCCTCGGTATGAGCCATTCGGCCATCGCCGCAGACCTTTCGGACAACTTGTGGGTGCAGGAAAAACGCAAGGACTTCGTCTCCTACCTGCCCGACGGGACCATTGCCGAGGACACCAAGGTATACATCCTACCCTACCCCGCGGGCTCGTGCGCCTCGACTCTTTCCGACTTCGTGCGCTTCGCCAAGGCGCTCTTGACCAAAGACGAAAGGCTGATGTCCGCGGGCGCATACGAAAAAATGTACAGCGCCAGTCTCAACTACACGGGCACGGACACGCCGAGACTTTGCCACGGCTTCTTGGTGGACCATGAATTCGCCAACCCCATCGTAGGCCACGACGGCAATACGGCGGGTGGCAGTAGCCGACTGCTACTGGACTTCACCGACAACGTCGGTATGGTAGTGCTCACCAACCAGTTGGGTGGGAGCGTATACCGCTCTAAAATGGCCGAATCGGTCTTCGGCGTGACCGAATACCACGTCCACGTGGACGGCCATTATATCCCCATGCGCGGCATAGTGCGCGGCAAATATAAGTTCTACAGTAGTTTCCTCGCTTACCAATATTGCTACTTCACCGACCAACTGGTGGACGGGCTATACGTCAATGTGACCGAGGACCGCGTGGAAATATCGGCGTCCGACTATTTGTTGGCCGACGGAGGCTACCTCGCCCGTGACGCATTGGCCATCGTTTGGTTCATATTGGCGGGGTACGCCCTACTCAATTTTGTGACAAGGCTTGTTTTTGCGATTTTGGACGCCAAGCGCAAACAGCCTCTCGACCGAGGGAATCTATTCTCCGCCGTGGCGAGCCTCGTCATCGGCCTAACCGTACTCACGTTGGAACCCGCCATGTCCGCTGCGGTGGCATTCGCCTATATGGTGGTCGCCGCGTTGGTGGGTGTGGCGTATATAATTTACCTCATCGCCACCATCATAGCGCCGCGCGAGGGCAAGATGGCGCGCTTCCGCTACATACAAGGGTGGACGATTATCCTGCCCCTCGTCGTGGCAATCGTAAACGCATTTGTCTGGGATTTGATAGCATTTTGGCTATAACTATATGGACACCAAAAACAAGAGGGTTGCACAAGCGATGCAACCCTTTTTGCTATATGAATAGGTATGAGAATATAGGCGGTTATTTCTATTTCCGACTATCCCAACCGATAGAGGTCGGTGTACTTCTTGTCGAGATAGTCGAGGAAAGCGGCGGGAGAGAGAGACTCGCCCGTGATTTTCCGTAGCCACTCCTTGGGAGTCAAGACGTTGGCCTCGGCAAAGACGTTCTCCTTGAGCCACGCCTTGATAGCCTCGAAGTCGCCTTTGGCTACCAAATCATCGACGCCTATCTCGCGTTGCATACGGCGGTAGTACATGGCGTTGTAGCAGTTGCCGATGGCATAGGAGGGGAAGTAGCCGAAGCCACCCGTCCAGTGCACGTCCTGCAAAATACCCTCGGCATCGTTCCCGACGTCTACGCCCAAGTATTCCTTATAGAGGGTATTCCAAACCCGAGACGCATCGGCGGGCAAAATGCGGCCCGAGGCGATGCCCTTCTCCATCTCGTAGCGGATGATGACGTGCAAGCCGTAGGTGACCTCGTCGGCCTCGGTGCGCACCAAAGAGGGCTCCACGATGTTGACGGCCTCGTAGAGTTCGCGCTCGGTGACGTCGCCCAACTCGTCCGCGAACAGTTCGTGGAACTTGGGGTAAATGAGGTGGATATAGGCCTCGCTACGGCCGACGACGTTCTCGTAGAAGCGGGAGACCGACTCATGCATACCGTTGGTGATGTAGTCGTTGATGAAGTGGTCGTGGTCTTCTTTGCGCTCGTTCTGCATGAAGATGGCGTGGCCGCCCTCGTGTATGACCGAGAAGATATTGGACACGAATAGGTTCTCATGGTAGTGGGTGGTGACGCGCGAATCGTACTCGGCGATGTCGATGGTGAAGGGGTGCTCGGTGGTGGACAAGGCGCCCTTGGAAAAATCGTAGCCGTTCAACTCGAGCAGATAGCGCGAAAAGGCCTCCTGCTTGTAGATGGGAACCGAGCGGGTGAGAAAGTCGCGGCGAATGGCGTGCTTGCTCTTTTGAATGCGTCCGAGCAAGTCGATAAGGCCCGCCTTGAGTTCGGCGAAGAAGGGGTCGAGGTCGGCCTGCAAAAGGCCCTTTTCGCAATCATCTAAACAGTTGTCGTAATAATCGGGCAACTTGTTATCGCGCAACGCGATGGCTTGGCGCTGGATGTCGACCACCTCGGCGAACACATCGCGAAACTGGCTGTAATCGGCGCTTTGCTTGGCCTTGAGCCACGCGGTATAGGCCTTGGAACGGACTTGGTTCATCTTGAGGTCCATTTCGGGCGTGATATTCTTGAGCTTTTGGTATTGGTCATACCATTTCT
>Ga0310690_10008349_pt1 | contig 13154 bp, 11 predicted proteins | sample AusTroGonzalo_MG_2_FD_207661 | JGI IMG/M metagenome (GOLD analysis project Ga0310690, IMG submission 207661) | Bovine rumen microbial communities from tropical cattle in Woodstock, Queensland, Australia - Gonzalo_04 (v2) (version 2) | ecosystem: Host-associated > Mammals > Digestive system >... | reverse complement strand
ACGACAGCTTACAACATGTCGCTCATCGGACGCGATATGGCCGAACTGAACGTGTCGCTCACCAAAGACGAGATACTCGTCAAGACAGGCGAGGCCTACTTCCTGGCTGTCAAGGCGAAAGAAATGATCGAGGTAGCGAAGAAATACAAAACCCTTTTGGAGGAGTTGGGTCGCATCGTGGACAATGCTGTCAAGAACGGACTGAAAACCCGTAACGACAAGATGAAGGTACAGGTGAAACTCAACGAGGCCGAACTGAACCTCACAAAGGCAGAGAACGCCTACCGACTGGCACGCATGAATCTGTGTCACTATATCGGACGTCCACTGACATCCGACATCGAGGTGGCAAGCCAAGACTACACGAAGGAAACAGTATTCCATCCCAATACCGATAAGACCATTAACATCTCTGGTCGTCAGGAGTACGAACTGCTCAACAAGAAGGTTGAACTGGCCGAGAAGCAGATTGCCCTCACACGCAGCGACTATCTTCCCAACGTGGTACTGACTGGAGGGGTGATGTATGCAAACGGAGCCGAACTGGCAGGCAAAAAACTCATCGATGGTGCCTCAGCATCCATCGGTATAGGTGTGAAGATTCCACTCCTCACCTTTGGTGAGAATACCAATAAAATCCGCGCAGCAAAGACCAAGCATCAGATTGCACGATTGGAGCAGGAAGACCTGAACGAGAAGATGATGCTCGAACAGCAGCAGGCACTCAACAATGTGGAAGAGGCAGAGAAGATTGTGACCTTCACCACCTCTGCACTCACACAGGCAGAGGAAAACATGCGACTGTCGAAACAGCAATACGAGGTGGGCACCGAGACCCTGTCCGACCATCTCGAAGCACAAGCACTCTGGCAAAACTGCTATGCATCGAAAATCGATGCCATCTGTCAGTACCAGCTGGCGTGGTTGAAATATCAAAAGTCGAAAGGAGAAATCGGTCGCTGATGGCACGAATCATGTCGATAGACTACGGGCAGAAACGCACTGGTATCGCAGTGTCCGACCCCCTGCAAATGATTGCAAACGGGCTGACTACGATAGATACCGTGCACCTGCTTGACTTCATTGCCGACTACCTCTCACACGAACAGGTCGAGCGGATTGTGGTGGGCTATCCCAAGCAGACCAACGGAGAAGACTCGGAGAACATGAAACGAATCACCCCCTTCGTCAACCGTCTCCGCAAGCTCTATCCTACCATCACCGTGGAGCTGTACGACGAACGCTTCACATCTGTGCTCGCCCTTCGAGCCATCATCGAAAGCGGCATCAGTCGCAAAGCCCGACAGGACAAAGCACTCGTCGACAAAATCAGTGCCACCATCATCCTGCAAGACTATATGGAAAAAATAAAATAATAATATTATGGTATTACCAATGTACATATTCGGTCAGTCAGTACTCCGTAAAGATACGGAAGAAATTTCGACCGACTACCCCAACCTTCAGGAACTCATACAGAACATGTTCGAAACCTTGGAGAAAGCCGACGGAGTAGGTCTCGCTGCCCCACAGGTAGGCCTGTCCATCCGTCTGTTTATCATCGACCTCAACGCCCTGAAGGAGGACTACCCCGAATACGACGGGTTCCAGCATGCATACATCAATCCACAGATTATTGAATTGAGCGACGAAACGGAAGTCATCGAGGAAGGATGTCTCAGTGTGCCAGGCATACACGAGAATGTGCGCCGCCCGAAATCGATACATGTCACCTATATCGATGAGAACCTCCAGCCCCACGACGAGTGGATAACAGGATTCGCCGCACGTGTGTTCCAACACGAGTACGACCACCTCGAAGGCAAACTCTTCGTCGACCATCTGTCCACACTGCGTAAGCAGATGATCAAGAAGAAACTGCTCGCAATGACGAAAGGAAAAGTCAACTGTGCGTATAAAGTGAAGGCTAATAACTAATTGTCAATTATCAATTATCAATTATCAATTATCAATTGTCAATTATAGATGGTTAATGGTCTTCGTTCAATCATCGCCCTACTCTTCTGGGCCTGTTCGCTTCTACTCTCAGCACAAATCAATGCTGAGCGAATGATGATGATTGGACGTAATGCCCTGGCTTACGACGACTATGCACTGTCCATCCAATACTTCAGTCAGGTCATCTCAGCCAAACCCTATCTCTACGAGCCGTATTTCTTCCGAGGACTCGCCAAGTTCTATCTCGAAGACTATACCGGTGCAGAAGTCGATTGCACCAAGTCCATCAACCTCAACCCCTATTACGTCAATTCCTACGAAGTGCGAGGACTCTCGCGCATCAATCTGAATGACTATCTTGGTGCTGCACTCGACTACGAAGAGGCCATCCGCATCGACGACAGCAACCGCTCCATCTGGCACAATATGGTGTTGTGCTACCTCGAAGTCGATAGCCTGGCACGTGCCGACTCTGCCCTTGTGCAGTTCATTGCCAAGTGGCCGAAATATGCTGACGGCTATCTACTGAAATCCGAAGTGCTGCTGAAACAAGGCGACACCATCACCGCAGAACAGTACACCGACCGCGCACTCGATGTCGACCCCTACGACATGCATGCCCTGTCAACCAAAGCATCCATGCTGATACGCCGCGAGGAATATGTCGAGGCCGAGAAATCGCTCAACGAAGCCATCCGCATCCAGCCCAAACAAGTGCGTAACATCATCAACCGTGCACTCTGTCGCTACCAGCAGAACAACTATCGAGGAGCAATGGCCGACTACGACCTCGCACTCGACATCGACCCCACCAACTTCATCGGACACTACAACCGCGGACTGCTGCGAGCCAATGTGGGTGAGGACAACAAGGCCATCGAAGACTTCGACTTCATCCTTGAACGCGACCCCGACGACATCATGACCCTCTTCAACCGTGCACGACTCTACGACCAGACAGGCGATTATCAGTCCGCCATTCGCGACTACACCCGTGTGATTGAAGAGTACCCAAAGTTCCTCTACGGCTATCAGCTGCGTGCAGAGGCACGACGCAAAATCGGAGACACCCGAGGAGCAGCAAAGGACGAAGAGCACATCCTGCGCGAGAATATCGCCCATCGATATGGCTACTCCACCCCTACCAGCCGACAGAAGAACCGCACACGAAAGAAGTCGGAAATCGACCTCGACGACTATCAGCAACTGGTCGAAGAAGACGACTCGAAAGTCTATGAAGACGAGTTCCGAGGAAAGATACAGAACAAGGCCAGCGAAATGAAGCTCCTGCCCATCATCGTGCTCACCGAAAACGAAAACGTAGCCACCGAGAGCGTGCTCAACGACTACACCATCGAGGCATACGGCCTCACCAAACAAGTCATCGACGAGTTCCGCAAAGGCATCGAACTGTGCATGCAAGCCGACGAAGAACGACTATCAACCCTGGCGTCCAAAGACACCAAAGAAGTGAAGCCAAACGCCAATCTGCAATTCATTGCACAGGCAGCCAAGAGTTTCAAAAGCTGCATCGACAGTGCCCCACAGTTTGCCGAAGCCCACTACAACTACGCCTACACCTTGGCTCTGCAGGGACAGTCCGAGGAAGCCATCAACCAACTCACACTCGCAGTCCAGCAGAAACCACAGTTCGCAATGGCATGGTTCAATCGAGGCCTCCTCTACCTCTTCGCCGAAAACCGCACTGCAGCCGTTAGCGACCTGAGCAAAGCCGGCGAACTCGGAATCTATCAAGCATACAGCATTATCAAACAAAGTAGAAAAAAGAAATAAAATAATTGAATTTGTAAAGGTTAAAGAAGAAGAAGTTAAAAAGGAAGTAAAAAGGGAAGTAAAGCCTGCAAGCAGGCAGGAAGTTATGCGCTGAAGCGCAGGACAATACCAACAGGACATCGAACACCTACAAAGTAACGTCCACGAGCAACGCGAGTTAACTTCCACAAGCAAAGCTTGTTAACTTCTACGAACAAAGTGAGTTAACTTCCATAAGCGAAGCTTATTATCTTCAATAAAATAATAGTAAATAAGACGATGAAACAAACAGCAATCCTACTGCTCCACTGCCCCGACAAGCAGGGAATCATCACAGAAATCACAAAGTTCATTACCGACAACAACGGAAACATCATCTATCTCGACCAGTATGTCGATCATGTCGAAGAACATTTCTTCATGCGCGTAGAATGGACACTCGAGAAGTTCCTCGTACCAGCCGAAAAGCTCGAAGAATACATCCGCACCCTCTATGCACAGCGCTACGATATGCAGTTCAGCCTCTACTTCGGCAACGTACGTCCACGCATGGCCCTCTTCGTATCGAAGATGAACCACTGCCTCTACGACCTGCTCGCACGCTATCAGGCAGGCGAACTCAATGTCGACATCCCCTGCATCGTGTCCAACCACGAAGACCTCCGTCCCGTAGCCGAACAGTTCGGCATCCCCTACTATGTATGGAAAATCGAGAAAGACTGGTCTAACAAACGTGAAGTCGAGCAAGCCGAGATGGAGCTGCTCAAAGAGAAGAAAGTCACCTTCATTGTGCTCGCACGCTATATGCAAATCATCTCCGACGAGATGATCAAGGCCTACCCCAACAAAATCATCAACATCCACCACTCCTTCCTGCCCGCCTTCATCGGAGCCAAACCCTACCATCAGGCCTACCAGCGAGGCGTGAAGATCATTGGGGCCACCAGCCACTACGTCACAGCCGACCTCGATGCAGGCCCCATCATCGAACAAGATGTCGTACGCATCACCCACAAGGACACACCCGAGACCCTCGTGCTCAAAGGAAAAGACCTCGAAAAGATTGTCCTCTCACGAGCCGTCAAGAAACACGTCGAGCGCAAAATCCTGACCTACAAAAACAAAACCATCATCTTCAGTTGACGAAGATTTTCACCTTATTATATAAGTTTATTCCCATTTTGTTTTGTAGTTTCGAGGAAATGCATTATCTTTGCAGGCGAAACGAAAATAGATACAGTTATGACAACCATTGAACTTAGGGCATCTATTATGACAGAACTCGACCAGATGAGCGTTGAGATGTTGGAAAACGTGTCACACTACGTTAGGCGTCTGCGTAGCCATGTTCTTCCTGCACGTCGAACTTCCGTAACATCCCAAAGCAAACGCGAGGCAGCCATGCTTTTCGTAAAGAATCTTTCCGTAAGTGGAGGACAGCCAGTTCCTGCTGACGAAAGCGGTATTGATGCACTTGTTAGCGAGAAATACGATAAATGATACGGGCATACATTGATACTAACATATTAGTGGATTTAGGGTCCTGACCCCTGAAGAGTTCTTCGACAAAATCGGCACTAAATAAATCATTTTCTCATAAACGATTATTTTCCCACATACACCAAGCGACGCCATCGGCGCCGCTTGTGTTTTAGAAGGAAGTGCTTCCTGATTAAATACAAAAAAACGTAATCAATAATCAATATTTCAATATAACTATTATTGAAGTTTTTGATACTTTCCTTTGTCTGGTCCCTGACGTATCTTCTTCGCCATACCATCATCTTGAAGAATCTTCAAACGACTGCACACAGAACCTATACTGTCATAGCCATATTCACGCTTCACATCCTCGCTTGAGAAGATTTCGGGCAGGCGTGCAAAGGCTAATTTGGTCTTCTGCTGATGGTGGTGTTTATAGGCATCGCTGGTGTCATCGTAGTACTGCTCAGCAATTCCTTTGAAGAAATACAGCTGGAAAGTCCACTGCGCTTGAGTTATGAGTACGGCCAACTTCACATCGTGCTTGTCGATTTGGAATTCAGGGCCGCATTTCCACTTCCCATCACTATCCTGCACCATCTGATCCCAATGGCGACTTACGATGAATGGTAGTGCATAGTTGATGCCATGCCAGCATGGACGTTTCAACAGGTCTTCTGCGGCCTTGGAGTTATCTTCTTTGGCATCTTCCATACGACGGCCAGTCCATTTATAGAGTTCATCGCTGATAAGCTTGCAAGGTATCTCGCCCTTGGTGTCATTGAGTCTATAGGCCCATTCTTTCAGTTCATTATCCCGCTGTTCGTCCTTGGATGTGTACTCACGTGAATCCATCATCTCGAAGTTTGAATCACCCATCGGTACACAAGTAAAACGTGAGAGCAGGCCATTAACGAAATTGGAGGTGACGGCGAGCTTTCGTAGGGCATCATCTGTGCCTGTGTAAACGGCATTGAAGTGTACATCGTACTCTCCTACACGAGCCGAAGAAGTCTTCAGGAAGCTGCCATGAGGTTCGTTGTGGAACGATTTCAACCACAAAGTAAGCAGGGCATCCATATAGGATTTCTTCAGTTGACGAAGCGTATTGTCTAACTCTGAGTCGAAGATACTGCAATGCAAGAACATGTCTTCTCCATCTACCTCTTCATGGGCATTGCATTCGGCTTCACGTGCTCCTGCTGCTGATGTCTCTGGAGGCAATGCACGGTAAATACCTACAGGTCTCGACTTCTTGTTCTTGCTGGCTCCACTGTTTTGTTCGCGCTCTATGTTCCACGCATTGAGTGCTTCGATTTGTGGAGCATCAGCCTTATGGACAGGTTCCATCATTATCTTGTAGAATTCCACTGCCATGTGTTTTCCGCTGCCAAGACGGCCAATGAGAGCCAGGAGTGAGTTGAGTCGGCAATGACGTCCTGGAGCAGGCCAGAAGAGATACCAGCACCGAGTCATCAAGGTCATGGAAAAAGCACCAACAACAAAGAGAGCTGCCACGTAGTGTTTAGGTTTCAACCCATAGCAAGCCAGCTTTAACAACGGGAAGTATGGGAACGACTTCTTCAGTTCTTTTCCTATACGATTCAATGTGTTGACGATGTCATCCTTACTCACAGCAATGCCTTGCCCCATGGCTTTGGCACGTATCTCTTTCACCAGTTCGCTATACTTACGTTTGACGACCTGTTCGATGGCATGGCGCATTTCCTTCGATGGTTGCGGTTCGCTGAAGTTCTCGCTCTCACGTTTGTGTTTCAGTTTCTGGGCTGCAGCCAAGATGTCGTCCAGTTCCTTCTGACCACGTTCCTTTACTATATCCTGTACCCATGGCAATGACAGGAGTGTGGAGCGAACGAGTTTGGTGTCACCATCCAACAGAATGACAAGGTCACTGGCAAGCTTCAGGGCAAACTTATGCCGACTGCCTATGGGTGCACCGTTGGGTAGCATCGTGTTGATAAAGTCCACTACGGGATTATCGAACACCATGACCTTCTCAGCTAATGGCGTTGCGACGGCTTCAGCCATCACCTGTGCATCGGTAACTTCCAACAGTTGGCTGACCTTAGTTGGTGACTTGACTGATACAGGAGTCTCGTCAAACTTGTTGTCAGGATTGGTGGGGGCACAATGCCCCTCACCTTTCCTGTACTCAGGACCGTACATGCGGTCGAATTCGTTACTAAACAATTCCAATTGTTCCATAATCTTAATCATTTATGTTAAACAAATTTTCTTCATCGATGAAATAAATATCCTCACGTCTGCAAGCATAGCTAATACGGCTGGCATCGATGCAGGAGTCGTCTACTACAGGCTTACCTGTTGTGCCAACCATGCCCATCAATCCGAGTTCACGAGCCAGGCAGATTTGGTTGTCGGCAATGTTGCCAAGTTCCGGACGAGCCTCGCAGACCAGCCTCAGACCATGCCCTGAAGAGGTGGCATGTGCCAAACGAAGGCGCCAAGGGAACCCAGGTACTTGTGTGCGTTCGAACACTTCGCGAGGCGACATAGGCAAATGATCACCATCGAACATGAAGAGGCCCGATAGATGGATGCCTGTCAATTTACGGAGGCGTTTCTTCTTAGGTTTACCATTCCTGTCGAGCACGGGGTTTTCTTCCTTGTCGGTCACCGTCTGAAGGTCGAAACCACTGGCTCCGAAGATGAAGCAAGGAAGTGACATCTTCAGTGAGCTAACCCACTGAATGAGACGTTGCTGAGGTCCAAGTTGCAAGAAACTAGTCCGAGTCTTCGGATTGTTCTCCTGCTTCTGGCAGAACTCTTGAAAGTCTTTTCGTTGCAACCATTTGTCCAAAGGCTGACCTTGGGCAATGGCAGACTCTATCTCCTGACGCGTACAGATTTTCAATGCCACTTCAGCGCTGTTGACGATACTGTTAAATACTTTGATGGTGCAAGGCTTGCACTCACCCCAAAACTGGTTTTCTTGATAACAAAAGCGATGATTTTCCATAATTTTACACATTATTAATATTAATACTTGGGTTGATAATCTCATTGCGATAACGGCCGATGGTGACGTTCATCGTGGCTTGAGCTTGCAGCAGTTGTCGCTCGATCTGCGGATTGCATTGCAGACGAGTAAAGATGCTTACCTCATGCCGCTCAGTGTCGAGCCACACTTGCAAGCCATTGTTGTCGTCGTAGAGCATACGGCCGTGATGGTCAATCGTAGGCATCTGCTTGCGTTCGCCTTCCGTCAAGAGGAGGAACTGCTCCAGCATCTCGGCTACAGGATCTTCCGACCGTCCGTCCACATTCAGGTGGAGCGAGTAGCTGCTGTCCTTCTCGCCCTCGCTCTTATAGAAAGAGGAGTTGCCGAGTTGCTTCAGCATGGTTCTGTTACTCGGGCGTGTGCCTACAGGAATAAATTCGCGGTAGCCGTTTGCCCATTCGTTCATTTTGCCCTTGGTCGTCGCATCTGGTTTCGTGCGAGGACGGGCGAGATAAGTTGTGATTTCTTTATCCATACCTTAATTATTTAAAAAAAAACAATAAACACAAAACAGCGTGACTCGTTATGAATCACGCTGCAAAGATACGGCATTTTTTTTATGTTATTATTTTAAATAAACTGTGACAACTAGTTTACCACTGTGGTGAATCATTTTACCATAGGCGGTTTACTATATGGTAAAGTTACAATTTGATACTCCAATCTTTATTTATCTTTTGTAGCAATTGATTGATATCTTTCACTTGTTCATCTATTCCTTCTGGTTTTTTGATGTATGTCACCTTACCAATACACGGAGTCAATAGACTGGTAGCACCCTTTCCGAGTATTAGTTGGTAGAGCTTCACCATGGTTGAATTTAATTTCTTTTCGTTGATAGTTTTTATGTCATATCCAAGGTTTCGCATGAGGAGATTCAGCACCTCAATTCTCGGTTTGAGTTGAATTGATTCTATGGTTTCCTCTGGCATTTCAAAATGAGCAGGTTGCTGCGCTTTTAGTTGTTTGATTTCTTCTTCCAACTCTTCTATACGCTTTTCATAAGTTTTTAGTTGAGTCGTCAATTTTGCAACTTCTTCTTTTGCTTTGTCATCACCCACAGAGTCTGACGCATGCTTCTTTTCATTATGATGTTGCAGATCCACAAACATCTTCCTCCTCTTACGTATTGATTCAAAACCACGTGAGAGCTGTTGGGGAGTTTTTCCACTATGAGACTCTTTGTGTCTTATTGCATTTTGTAATGCCTGCATTATGAGGTTTTCTATGTCAGTACATACGTTGTCATCCTTAATATATTTCATAACATCGAGTATGCAGCCTTCATTAAAATAACCAGAAATTATAACCCAGTCATAATCAGATGCCTTACTTGGATCCTCGTTAATTATCTCGGCTAAATTTTTTCGAACCTCTTCGGCCTTTTTATTCATAATACTTAAAATCTTATTTCGTTAATTCTTGATACATCTTAAATAACTCTGCGACGCATTGGCTTTCTGTGAATTGGCTGCTGGCTTTCCATCCGTAGGCAGCCATTACGGCGCGATCGTTTTCCTGATGGGCACGGCGGAGTTCTACAGGCATCGTCAATTCGTCGTAGAGGTCTGCCAGTGAGGAGTCAGGATAGAGGGCACGAGCATCGAGAATAGCTTGGGCCGTTTGTTCTATCTTTACCTTCTGCTCTTCCGTAGGATTTGGCCATGGGAAGTTGTTATAAACAATCGTATTTGAATAACTATAGTCACTTTTTAATCTTCCACAGACAGCTCTCATCCAGCCCATGTGAACATTGCTGGTTAGTATCCCAAAATGATATAGTGAAGCATTCTGAAGACAAAATAGTTTGTCTCCAGGTATGATTTCCTTAGAAAGATAGTCTATTGGAATATATTTTCGATTCTCAGAAGAGACTTTAGGCAATGCAATATAATTGCTTTTGCATTCAAAGGGCGATCCAAACAATGTTGGTGTTTCTGCAGCTCTCAAAGTACTCGTACGATTACTTGATAGACGGAATGCTTTTACCCGCTCTACTCGTTGGACAACCAAGGGGCAACGACGAAGTAGAGAAGGATCTGCATCTTGCAACCACAAACAATATCGTGGACGACGATCTATGAAATCTTTGCCCATCATGAACGGTCTAATGAATGGTGCAGATTGAGGCTCATTTCTTAATAATTCATCTTTTTCTTCTTCTAACAAAGTAAGATTTCCGTCATCAATCGGTTGACCACCCAATGCTATTGAAGGTACATCACAGAGAGGTTTCATACATTTCTCAATAAATACATTAGGGGCATTGAGCAAATAACCGTTAATATTGTCAGCGTTAATCTTTTGTTGCTCATTAATGTAGATTATCTTTTGTGCAGAGGATTCCGCCTTTGAAAAGCCGACTATAACACAATGCACATGGGCTTTCTGTGATGCTTCGCTATCCCATCTGAAAGTACGCCATGCAAAATCAATGTGTATTCCTTGTTCAATTAGAGGTTTCCATAGGTTTGCAACTGCGCCACCTTGTGTAATGGAATTAGTGGAAACAAGAGCTGTACGGACTATTGTACTTGCCATTAAGTCAGCAGATTTTTTGTACCAGCAAGCTACATAATCAAGGTCGCCTACTCCCTGCCATTTATTTCCAAATATATTTAGGACATCGTCTTTTTGGTCTTTGCTCATCCAACGTGCACCCACAAACGGCGGGTTACCCATGATGTAGTTCAGTTTCTCTTTGGGTACTACGCTTTCCCAATCTATGCGTAGTGCATTGCCTTCATGGATATTGGAATTACTTTTCAATGGCAGGAAATCAATGTCGTGCTTCACGATGCGCTCGGTTTCTGTCAGCATCTGAGCTTCCGAAATCCAGAGGGCTGTAGTGGCTACAGTAACAGCAAAGTCGTTGATTTCTATGCCGTAGAATTGCTGGATGCTTACCTTGATGGGACTGAGGAATTCGCCCATCATGGTCTGCCCATGATAGCGTTCACGAATGGCTTCGTTCTCCAAACGACGCAAGGAAAGGTAGGTCTCTGTAAGGAAGTTACCACTTCCACAGGCCGGGTCGAGGAATGTGAGGGATGCTAACTTGTTTTGGTAGACATCAAGTTTTTGCTGACGTTGCTTCTCTATCTTTTCCTCAAGAATATCATCCAACTCACGACGCAAATCGTTCAAGAATAGAGGGTCGATGACCTTATGGATATTCTCGATGCTGGTATAGTGCATACCACCTGAGCGACGAGTCTCAGGGTTCAGGGTACTCTCGAACACAGCTCCGAAGATAGTAGGCGATATTTCGCTCCAATCAAAATCGAGACTTGCATTTTGCAAGAGTGTATGCTTCAGCTCCTCGGTGAACTGTGGAATCTCTATCTCTTCGGCAAACAGTCCACCATTGGTATATGGAAATGCGGCCAATTCTGCCTGCAGGTATTTACTGCGGTTTTCTTTGGGAGTATTCAGCACCTCGAACAAATCACGCAATGCACGGCGAAGATCCTTGGCTTCGTAGGTTTCCAAGAAATTATGGAACTGATCGTGGGTGAAGACTCCTGCATCCTCGGCATACAGACAGAACACGATGCGTACACAAAGGATGTTGAGCCAACGAAGGGCTTCGGGAGAATCGTCGTCGTATTGTTTCACCAGTGCATCATAGATGCGGCCAACAATCTCTCCTGCCTGGATTGAGACTTCCATCTCCTTCTGCAAGTGCTCACTCTTTACATCTACAAGGAACTGCAAACGATAGTATTCCTTGCCCAAATTCTCCAACAGAATGCTCTCGGGTTCGCCATTGGGTTGTTCCATATCATAGACCAGAAACTCTTGGAAGTTGCAGGCAACAATCCATCGAGGTCGCTCGGAATACGGCAACTCCGCAGAATAGCGCTTAGCTTGCTGAAAGGGCGTGAGACGCTGCCCATCGCTCTGTGTGATAGGTGCCCGTAGGTCTTTTTGTATAGATTTCTGCTCTATGAGCACACGGGTAGAACGTATATGTCCATCGATGAAGTTGGTGGCATCTACCTTCACCTGTTCTTCATAGCGAATGAAATCAGCGATGTCCTCCACACCATAGACATTCTGCAGAAGGTCAGCCCAGAATATCTGTGAGTCGCCCTTCTCATATCCTCTGCCTTTCCATCGTGCTGCAAAATCTGAAGCACGGGCAGCCATTTGTTTCTCCGTCAGATTCATTGGTCAATGAGTATTAAGCAATTTGCCTGCAAAGTTACATAATTCTTTTGAAACCACCAAACGTTTTCTAGTTATATTGAAATATTGAATATTGATTTCATTTATTTTGTAATGAGGATGAAATGTAAGAAAAATAGAAGAATATAATATATAACTAATTAATATACAATAACTTATAATAAAAATAACTAATAATTCTCTGCAAATCATTCGCTCCAAAAAAATTTTTGCATTCAATAATCAATATATCAATATAGGGGCCGCGCGATTTCCCGCCCTTCGCCCCTTATCGCTCGATAACCCTTCGTTATCAGGCAATAATCGTGGGTTATTGTCGTATAATATGCCATTATTATGTAATAAATAGATATATAGAAATAAATAACAATAATTAACACAAAAAGAGGGAAAAATATTTGGTTAATTCAGATATTTTTCGTAACTTTGTGGTGTCTTAGAAAAGACATAATTAACTCATTGTTTAACTATTAACCAGTTTAATGTATGATTGAATTGTATTTATCAAAGGTGACCGAAAATTCGGAATCCGAACAGGCGGGCAAGCTCTACGCTCGCGTGAGTTACAAACAGACGCTGGGCGTCACCGACATGGCTCGCCACATGGCTGAGCACAACACGGCCTTCTCAGAGGGTCTGATCACAGGTATCCTCATCGACTTCGTGCGCTGCGTGCGCGAACAGGTGCTCAACGGCAACACGGTGA
>Ga0310690_10008348_pt1 | contig 13155 bp, 11 predicted proteins | sample AusTroGonzalo_MG_2_FD_207661 | JGI IMG/M metagenome (GOLD analysis project Ga0310690, IMG submission 207661) | Bovine rumen microbial communities from tropical cattle in Woodstock, Queensland, Australia - Gonzalo_04 (v2) (version 2) | ecosystem: Host-associated > Mammals > Digestive system >... | reverse complement strand
CCCTTGCTGGTATGGGCAAAGCCATATATCATGTCATCTTCGTACTGATAGCCCGAACCGCTGCGATACATGGTGACTGGCGTGAGCTGCACCATAGCATTGGGCAGAGCCGCACCAGGGAACGTCTCGGCTCCCCATGCACGTTTCTCCTCGGTTCGGATATAGCCGAGTTCTTCGGGCGTCCACAAAGTTGCTGTGCCCATAAAAGGATTAACATACTCGGTCACGCCCTGAGCGGATGCGTGAACAAAAACACATATAAACAAGCAGAATGAGAGGAAAGGTTTAAGCATAATACCAATTTTGTCTAATACCATTATATAAGACACTCAAACCCCAAAAAGGTTTAATCGGGATGATTTATTTCTCCCAAGCGAAGCGGTAGGCGAAGCGGCGGTTGGGGGCTGTATCGCCTGTGGTTGATATACTGATGATGTCGTTGGGGTCGCTGGGATTGTCTGCCCACTTGAAACGAAGAGAGACGTGCTTGCCTGTCTTGCCGAGAAGCTTCCGGGGAATAGCAAGTTCCAGGCACTTCCCGCCATGAGCAGATGGGTAAAGACCTTCTGCGGGCTTTACGACATAATCGTAACTGCCATCCTCGTCGGTATCGATATAGAGGAGCATCCAGTTTGGCTCGGTGCTGGGCGTAAGCAGTTCTGCGGTTTCGGCGGCAAAGTAGATGTTCTTCTTGTCGAGAGCCACAAGGCAGCGCACGATGTCGTTGCGTCCGCTTTGGTCTGCATAATGATGGTCGCCGTAGCCGTCATGGTCGCGATGAATGATATCGCCTTTGGTATCATGGAAACTGCTGTCGGGCTGCCACTCATCCAACTTTCCATCAAGCTTGATGTGCTGATAGCCATGATGAACAGGCATGGGAGCCACGCCTTTGTAGCGGCGGATGTTCTGCACCATCTGCATGTAGTAGTTGTCCGTCCAGCCGCCCTTCATGGGTGCGATAGTGCGATTGAACTCGGCATTGTACTGGTCAACAAAATAGAAAGGATTGTCCTTCCTGCCGAGGAAGTCGATGTGCATGTCTGCAACCCCTGAAGGGTCTTTGCCATTCCTATATTTGCCTGCCGTCCACTCGTTCCAGTCATTCAGGTAGATGAAGTCGGGATCAACCTGCAAAGCCTCGTCCCAACGGTCTTGGAAGTAGATGCCGTTCTGCGTTCCACCTCCAACTGGCATATCCTTCTCGTCCAGCTCTGGCTCTCCTGTCTCTCTGCGCCAGCTCTTGCCTGTAATGCTGATGGGATGCTGTGCTGGCGTGACAGCCATCTCTTCCAGGCGCCCCTGATGCTTGGAACAGAGTTCTTCGGGCTTCAGGGCAGCCACATTCTTGTCGTTGAGTTCATAGCCGAAGCTCCACTTGTCCTCGCCTCCAACGTATCGCTCCCCAGCCCAATTGTAGTAGCCCCACCACATGTTGCGAAGCGTGAAGAACTGCTTGACCTCATCGCTGTAGTCTTTGTCCCTTTGTCCTCCATTGGGATTCGCATCGATGCTGGGCGTAGCGTTGTAGAGAAGCAAGGGCTTGCCCTCCCAGTAGAACCAGCAATCCTTGTAGCGAGGTGTCTTGTAGAAACGTTCGTAGAGGCTCTGCACGACATCGATGACGTTGCCGTTGAAAGCCCAGAAGCAGAACTTGGGGACTTTGTTTCCGAGGGCCTTCATCTCCTGCATCGTCTGGAAGAGGACTTCCCATTCATCCCAATAGCAGACGGCATTGGTGACATCCATGATGAGGACATCCACGCCCGCATCGGCAAACATGGAGAGGTCGTGGAAGCAAACGTAGCGGTCCTGACTGAGGAAATAACCATACTCCGGCTCGCCCCAATGGTAAGTGGCATAAGGGAAGTCGGGGTTGCCTCGGGTACACATCGGATTGGCCTCGATGCGCTTCGTCACATCATAGGTATAAGGCTGTCCGTCATGATGGTCGGGCGTGTGCCAAGTGATATAGAAGATGCCTACGGTTCTCGGCTTGTCGGTCTTTAGCGGACACTCCTCAGCTGTAGGCAGGGTGCGCCCCAAAGCATCAATGGCAACTAAAGTAGAGCCTCCTCTGTCTTCCCCGAAGGAAGGGAGAACGGAAAGGAAAAGCAGGCTCAAAAGCAAAAGCCTGAAGTTCCGTCTTTTCGTTATAACGTTATAACGTAATGACGTCATAATGAGTGGTTTATTCCTTGTTTGCCCTCTTTCTCTCTGTGTGGTCGAGAATGACTTTTCGCATTCGCATACTCTTGGGCGTCACCTCGACATACTCGTCTGCCTTGATGTATTCGAGGGCTTCTTCCAAAGAGAAGATGGTGGCAGGAATGATGTGTGCCTTCTCGTCAGTTCCGCTTGCACGGACGTTGGTGAGTTGCTTTGCCTTGCAGACATTGATGACGATGTCGTTCTCGTGAACATGCTCGCCCACAACCTGACCAGCATACACCTGGTCTTGCGGCTCGATGAAGAAGCGGCCTCTGTCCTGGAGATGGTCGATGGCGTAGGCATAGGCATTACCTGTCTCCAGAGCAATAAGCGAACCATTGACGCGGCGGTTGATGTCGCCCTTATATGGCTGGTATTCCTTGAAACGATGGGCAATAATAGCCTCGCCCTGGCTGGCTGTCAGCATGTTTGTACGCAGACCTATGATGCCACGGCTAGGGATGAGGAACTCGATGTTGACACGTTCGCCCTGGCTCTCCATACTGGTCATCTCGCCCTTGCGGCGTGTCACCATATCAATCATCTTCGAGGCAAACTCCTCGGGCACGTTGATGGTCATTTCCTCGATGGGTTCGCACTTCACGCCATCTATTACCTTATATATAACTTGCGGCTGACCGACTTGCAGTTCATAGCCTTCGCGACGCATTGTCTCGATGAGGACAGAGAGGTGCAGCACGCCTCGTCCAGAGACAATCCAGCGGTCGGTGTAGCCTTCTGGCACCTCGACACGCAGGGCAAGGTTCTTCTCCAGCTCGCGCTCCAAACGCTCTCCGATGTGGCGGCTGGTGCAGTACTTGCCTTCCTTGCCAAAGAAAGGCGAGTCGTTGATGGTGAAGAGCATTGACATCGTCGGCTCGTCGATGCTGATGGGTGGCAGCGGTTCGGGATTCTCGAAGTCGCAAAGCGTATCACCTATCTCGAAGTGCTCCAAGCCGACAATGGCGCAGATGTCTCCTGAGCCGACTTCCTGCGTCTTCTGTCTGCCCATGCCCGTAAAGGTGTGGAGCTCCTTTATCTTCGTCTTCTCCATTGTCCCGTTGCGATGGGCAATCGTGATGTTCATGCCTTCGCGAAGAGTGCCACGATGCACGCGCCCTACTGCGATGCGGCCAGTATAGTTGCTGTAGTCGAGGCTCGTGATAAGCATCTGAGGCGTGCCTTCCAGCATCTCGGGCTCGGGAATGTATTTGAGGATGCAGTCGAGCAGGTAGGTGATGTCCTGCGTGGGTGCCTGCCAGTCCTCTGCCATCCAGCCCTGCTTGGCAGAACCGTAGATGACGGGGAAGTCGAGCTGCTCTTCTGTGGCATCGAGGTCGCACATCAGGTCGAACACCATTTCATAGACCTCCTCTGGTCGGCAGTTGGGCTTATCTACTTTATTGATGACAACGACAGGCTTCAAACCAATCTGCAAGGCTTTCTGCAAGACGAAGCGCGTCTGCGGCATCGGTCCCTCGAAAGCATCGACCAGTAGCAGGCAACCATCGGCCATATTGAGCACGCGCTCCACTTCGCCGCCGAAGTCCGAGTGTCCCGGGGTGTCGATAATGTTTATCTTCGTGTCGCGATAGTTGATGCTGACGTTCTTGGAGAGAATGGTAATACCACGCTCGCGTTCCAGCTCGTTGTTGTCGAGCATGAGTTCTCCTGTCTGTTGGTTCTCGCGGAAGAGATTGCCTGCCAGCAGCATTTTATCTACGAGGGTTGTCTTGCCGTGGTCAACGTGGGCAATGATGGCTATGTTCCTGATGCTTTGCATAAATATATGGACAATGGTTTATGTACGATGGACGATGGACAATGGACGATGTAAGATGGACGATGGACGATGTAATGTTAAACATGCTTTTCACTTCCGCTACGCTTCTCGCGGCTGTAGGAGCGGTATTCGTCGAGGGGAATCTCTACGTTTGGTTCCACAAGCGGCACTCCTTGACGAAGGCGGAAGCACAGATACTTGATATCAATGCCCCGAGCCCGCCACATGCTTTCGTAATAGGTCTGTATGGAGGAAGCCTCCTCCCCAAGCCCATCCACAGAGGTGGGGCTATATAGATTGCGCGTCCTGTATTCCGGCTCGATATTATTTGCCTTCAAAAGCTCTTCGGTATAGGTGAAGAGGAAGTTCGAGTCGGTCTTGAGGTGGATGATTCCGCCGTCGCAAACGAACTGGCGGTATCGCTCCAGGAAGTATGTGCTGGTGAGGCGTTTCGTGACCTTCTTCATCTGCGGGTCGGAGAAGGTAAGCCATATCTCGCTAACTTCATTCGGAGCGAAGAAACGCTGTATGAACTCGATATTGGTGCGCAGAAAGCCGACGTTCTTCATGCCGCTTTGAAAGGCTTCCTTGGCTCCCGTCCACATACGGGCTCCCTTGATATCAACGCCGATGAAGTTCTTGTCGGGCATCTGCTTTCCCAGCCCTACGGTATATTCGCCGCGACCGCAACCCAACTCCAGCACGATTGGGTTCGGGTTGTGGAAGAAGTCCTCGTGCCAACGGCCTCGCAGGGGGAACTCGACCTGCATGACGGCAGCCATCGGACATTCCACTACGAGAGGGTTCTTGGCCATCTCGGCAAACTTGGCCAGCTTTCCTTTGCCCATTGTGTTCTTACTTGTCGAAGGCGAAGTTGGTGGTGCCGATGTTCTGTCCGTCGGCAAAGATGTCCACGCGGTAGTTGCCTGCGCTCAATGCTTCGGCCACATCCCAATAGACGACGATGCTCTGCTCTTCGCCAGTATATTCGATGTCTTTGCGGATGCTGTATTCCAGCTGACGGTTCTCGTAGGCGAAGGTGCCGCCTTTCGTGAGGACATCGCCTGTAGGAGTTGTGATGCGGACGTAGATACTACGGATGCCTGTTGCTGTGGTGACGTTGCGGGCGATGTTGAAGCCGATGACGAACTTCTTGACGTCCTTAATCTTCTTGGCAGCCTTGCCTTTCTTGTTGCGACCCTCGGCATAGATGCCCGTCGCATCGAGCTGACTGGCGATAGCAACCTTGTCGGAGAGCGTCTCGTTTTCGCTGGCAAGGTTCGTGATGTGCTGCTGGGCCTGTGCATTCTGCGTCTTGAGGTTGGAGTTTTCCTGTGCCAGAGCCTCGTTCATACGGTTGAGGGAGTCAATCTGCAATACGTAGCTGCGCAGCACTTCACGCAGGGTGGCCAGTTCTTTCTTCAGTCGCATGATTTCGGCAGCATCGCTGCTCTTCACACGCTTCAGCTCCTCCAACAGTTCCTCGGTACGCTTCTGCTCCATCTCGAGCTGGTGGGCGAGCGAGTCGTTGTTGATTTGCGTCATCATCTCGTTGTACTGCATGGCGAACTGCTCGTACTCATTCTCCATTTCGCGCTTGTCCATTTCGGCCAGTTCAAGCATCTGCTGGCTCTCCACCCTCTGCTCGTGCATCATGTAGAGCAGGAATCCTATGACGAGTACTGCAAGGGCGGAAACGACAGACAGTACTATCTTTTGGTTTCTTTCCATTTACGTTTTGTTTTTAATGGTATAAGTCTATATATAAATAAAATTCGGGCGCAAAGATACAAAAAAGGGTTGAAACTTTCAACTATCGTTTTCACTTTTTTTCGCGAGATGACATCTCTTGTCGAAAATGGGGGCAAAACACAACGTGCTGCGTTGGCAAACACAACGTGCTGTGTTGGCCATCGTCGCTGCCTGTGTTTTTTGAAGAGGCTTGCCCTATCGCGTAATCTGCTGCACAGCCTTGAAGTATCCGACACTTTCGGCAATGCCGACGAAGGGGTCGTTCATGTCCTTTTCGTATTCCAGGCTGACGGAGCCATTGTAGCCTACCTTGCGGAGCATCTTGACGAAAGCGGGGAAATCGATGATGCCCCGGCCCAGCTCTATGGCATGTCCCGCCTTGGTGGGTGCCGTCACGTCCTTCAGATGGATGTCGAACACGCGTGATGCATAACGCTTCAGGTCGCGTATCGAGTCGCTTCCGTAGCGCAGGTTATGCCCGATGTCGAGGCACATTCCCATCCTGGCATCCCGATTCCTGACATCCTCCCAGATGGAGGCGGCATTGGGATAGAGCGCCATGTCGGGCCCGTGCAGGTGGATGGCATAGCGGATGTTAGTCTCCTTGACTTTCTGCTCTACATGGTCGAGCACCTCATAATTGGGTTTCGTGTCGCCCCAGGTGCCGGGAACACCTACCACCAGGTCCACTCCAACCCTCTGTGCATAGGCGAAAGCCTTGTCAACGGCAGCCACATCCTTCATATATATAGGTCCGACAGCATAGCCCGTCACATTTGCAGCAACCAACTTCTCCTTGAAGGCGGCTATCTGTGCGGCATCAGCATCCTGGGGCAGATGGAAGTCTTTTATGCAGAGATAGCGAACGTCGATACGCTTCATGAAGGCAAGCGTCGTGTCGAGGTCGAACTTGACGAACGTATAGCCGGCCATGCCGAGATGGAATGAATCGTCGGCAGGTTTCCCTGATTTGCCGGGCCTGATTGTTGAGTTCTTTTGTTCGCCAGACAAGGGCGCCTCGGCATTGGCCATTTCCGGCACTGCAAACAACGCTGCGGTGGCCAAACCGGATTTAATAAATGTTCTGCGTTTCATGATTTGTTGGGTTTTTGAACACAAAAGTATAAAAAAAACTTCATTCTCCGGTTCTCTTTACTATTTTTTTTGTATCTTTGCCAAAAATATCATGCTATGAACACTAATAAAACCTATGTCGCATACGACGCTACCGGCGTGTTCGACCACGAGAACAGTAACCTGCGCATCTTCCAACAGCTTCATGCCTGGCAGCGGCTGCATCCCGAACGATTCAGATTCTTGAATATAGATGAGATATATTTTTCGTCCGAACACGACGACTTGGTCGATAGCACGCTCAAGACCCACCTGCTGGGAATCATGGCACAGGCCGACAATCTCCTCGTCATAGTCTCCCCTTACACAAATGTGGAGAGCCCCATCCTGAACTGGCAAATCAGCAGAGCCGTCAACCGTTTCCACCTGCCAGTCATCATCGCATACGTCGGCCGTGAGCAGCTGAACGACCATTCCGTAGAGGACAATTGGCATCGCCTGCCCAACAAGATACGCAAGTATATAGGCCGCGATAGTGCCCGAATGTGCCACATCCCCCTCACACAAGACAAACTGGAGCGCGCCCTCGGCTCCTTCTCCTATGGAGCTCAAAACTATCCCTGGAACTCGACGACGATTTTTTAGACAACGGACAACAGAGAACGGACATGAACGGACTCTACATCGAACGTATCGAGATAGATGCCCTCTGGAATGGGCACAAGCACATCTGCTGGGACTTGCAGCCAGGTGTTAACATCCTCAGCGGCGTCAACGGTGTGGGCAAGAGCACCATACTGAACCGCGTCATCATGCACTTGCTGGACATCGACAAGGAACTGCGCAAAAACGATGGCGTACACCTCTCCATCTTCCCCAGCGAAGCCAAGTCCGTCGATTTCGAGGTCATCCGCAGTTTTGACCGCCCCGTCCTTTCCAGCGACATCATGAACAAAGTCACCGACGTACAGCTCCAGACAGAACTCGACCTGCACATCTACCACCTGCAACGCAAATGGCTTGACTATCAAGTCAATCTCTCGAACCGGATGGTGGAACTCTTTACCAACCAAGACCCCGATGCCGCAGCAAAGGTGCAGCAACTGGCTGGCGAAAAGACACACTTTCAGGACATCGTCGATGACCTCTTCCGCGAAACAGGAAAGACCATCAAGCGCGACCAGAACGAGATTTATTTCGATTCCTACGGCGAAACAATACCACCCTACAAGCTTTCCAGCGGCGAGAAGCAGATGCTCATCATCCTGCTCACCGTCATTGTGCAGAACAAGCGTCCCTTTGTCCTCTTCATGGACGAGCCAGAGGTCAGCCTTCATGTCGAGTGGCAACAGCGGCTGCTTGACCTCCTGCTCGACCTCAACCCGAATGTTCAGGTCATCCTCACAACCCACAGCCCTGCCGTCATCATGAACGGATGGAGCGACAGGGTAACCGATGTGGAGGACATTGAAGTATGAAGCGACTGCAGGAACACCTCAACTCCCGATACGTCGAGCTTGCATCGCGGCTGCGGCCAAAGAATGCAGCACAGAAGATTGTGGCGTACGTCGAGAGCTACGATGATGTGTTCTTCTGGCGTTCCGTCCTGCAAGACTTCGAGACAGACAGGATTAAGTTCGAGGTCATGCTGCCCTCGCGACGCACACTCAGCAAAGGCAAGAAAGCAGCCCTGATGAACCAACTCGGGCCTGCGCTTGGCGACTACATGATTGCCTGCGTGGATGCCGATTACGACTACCTCATGCAAGGTGCGACCCAAGTAAGCCGCACGCTCCTCTCCTCCCCCTACATCCTGCACACCTACGCCTATGCCATAGAGAACTACCAATGCTATGCTCCAGCCCTGCATACAGCTTGCGTAATGAGCACGCTCAACGACCGCGACATTCTCTCCTTCGAGGCTTTCCTGGAGCAGTATAGCCTCACCATTTGGCCTCTCTTCGTCTGGAGCATCTGGGCACATCGCTACGGGCATGCAAACATCTACAGCATCACGGACTTTGCACAGACTGTCACATTCCACGACATCAATCCCTGGCATCCTGAAAACGTACTCGAACATCTTCGCGAACGCGTCAACAAACAAATCGGCTGGCTGCAACGCAAATTCCCGAGAGCCAAAGACACCTATTTGAAACTTCGGACAAGCTTGCAAGAAAAGCTCGGCATTCGTCCAGCTGATACATATTTATATATTCAGGGGCACGCCCTCATGGATGGTGTCGTTTTGCCGCTGCTCACGCCTATCTGCAATATACTTCGCAGAGAAAGAGAGAAAGAGATATCGCAACTGGCTCTTCATGGCCAGCAGAAACAGAACGAGCTTTCCGGCTACCGGCACAGCCAATCCCCCATCGACCTCATGCTCCGCAAAAGCGTTGCCTTCAAGCAAAGCGCTCCATACCAAAAACTGAGTGCCGACATTAAGCACCTCACAGAAAGAATTGCCAACAAAGAATTAAATAGAACAAGCGTCACGCAATAGAAGCTCGTATGCAAACAAACAGGACTCAACACGTTCCCACCGAACTCGGCACAAAGCCTATCGGGGCGTTGCTCTGGCAGTACTCCCTGCCTGCTATCATTGCGATGGTGGCTTCTTCCGTCTATAACATCGTGGACAGCATCTTCGTGGGGCAGGGTTTGGGCGACGAAGCCATCAGCGGAATGGCGGTGGCAAGTCCGTTCATGAACCTTTCTGCCGCCTTCGGAGCGATGGTGGGTGTGGGCGCAAGCACGGTCATCAGCGTGCGTCTCGGTCAAGGGAAGTATAGCGAGGCACAGCACATCCTGGGCAACACAATCAGCCTAAACATCATTCTTGGCATACTGTTCACAGCTGTCTGCCTGCCTTTCCTGGACGAAATTCTCTACCTCTTCGGGGCAAGCGACGTCACCCTACCCTATGCGCGGGAATACATGCTCATCATCCTGCTTGGCAATATGGTGACACACCTGTACTTCGGGTTGAATGCAGTATTGCGGAGTGCCGGACATCCCCGCTCGGCAATGGGTTGTACCTTCCTCGCCATCATCGTCAATTGCATCCTCGACCCGCTCTTCATCTTCGTATTCCATTGGGGCATAGAGGGAGTGGCATGGGCAACGATAATTGCCCAATTCATCGCTTTCTGCTGGCAATTGAGGCTCTTCAGCCGTCCAACAGAACTGCTGCATCTGCGCCGAGGCATCTACCGACTCCGGCTTGATATCGTCCGACAATGCCTTGCCATCGGCCTCAGCCCCTTCCTGATGAACAGTTGCGCCTGTCTGGTGGTGCTAATTTGCAATAACCGTCTGCTCCAGTACGGCGGCGACATGGCAATTGGAGCCTATGGTATCGTCAATCGCGTCGTCTTCCTCTTCGCAACCATTGTTTTCGGCTTGGTTCAAGGTATGCAGCCCATCATCGGTTATAATTGGGGAGCCAGACAGGACGACCGCGTCTTCCTTGTGCTTCGCTATGGCATTATCGGAGCAACTTGCATCACTCTTGCAGCTTTCCTGACAGGGGAACTGATACCTGCTCCCGTGATACACATCTTCGGAGCTGGCCCCGAACTGACAGAAAAGGCCGTTCGGGCTTTCCATTTTGTCGTGGCTGCCTTCCCGTTAGTGGGTCCGCAAATGGTTATCGGCAACTTCTTCCAGAGCATCGGTCATGCAGGCAAGAGCATCTTCCTGAGCGTCACCCGACAAATGCTTTTCCTCATCCCTCTGCTTGCCCTGCTGCCCCAATACTGGGGGCTGGATGGAGTATGGCTTTCAATGCCGATAAGCGACACAATCAGCTTCATAGCTGCAACGTGTATGCTGATTTATATGGTTCGTAAAATCAAACGCAATGAAGCGAATCGGGCTACTTAGCGACACCCATGCCTATTGGGACGACCGCTATCTCGAGTACTTCGAGCCTTGCGACGAGATATGGCATGCAGGCGACGTCGGCTCCCTCGAACTGGCGATGCGGCTGCAAGAGTATCGTCCGCTAAGAGCCGTCTATGGCAACTGCGACGGAGGCGACCTGCGGAGGCTCTTCACCGAAAAGCTTCGCTGGACCTGTGAAGGTGCAGACATCCTGATGACACATATAGGCGACTATCCCGGGCGTTACGACCCGCGCATCCGCCAGCAACTCCTTATTCGTCCGCCTAAACTGTTCATCTCTGGACACAGCCACATTCTGAAAGTGCAATACGACGAAAGACTTGGCCTGTTGCACATCAATCCAGGAGCCGCAGGCTTGCAAGGCTGGCACCAAGTGCGGACGCTTGTTCGCTTCACGGTAGATAATGGCTCATTTCAAGACCTCGAAGTCATCGAAATACCACGTTAGTATTCCATTTCCAAAGATAACATGAAATTCTTTACCCAACAGACAGGTAATTCGGGAAAATTGTCTATATTTGCAACCTAATTGACTAAAACAAGCTATATGACAAAATACAAGCTGAAACACCTTCTCTTCCTTCTATCCTTTGCCCTGTCTTTGCCCCACATCGCTTTGGCAGGCATACCAAAAGACTATTACAAGAACGCTGACGGCAAGAAGAAAGCAGCACTAAAGGCTGCCATGCACGACATCATCGAACCACACACAATTTTAGGATACAGTAACTTATGGAGTGCTTACGAGAAAGTTGACTATTTGCCTAACACAAATTCGCAGGGTCGGCATCAAGTAATGGACTATTATAGCGACAATGTGTATTACTTCACAGGTAACGGTTCTGCCGTTAGTGGCATGAACAAAGAACATGTGGCTCCGCAAAGCTGGTGGGGAGGCGGAACAGGTATCGCAGTTGGAAACGACCTCTTTCAAGTAATTCCCTCTGATGCAAATGCAAATAGTGCAAAGGGTAACTATCCTTTGGGTGTGGTGAAGGGCACGGTATCGAAGTCTAATTCACGCATGAAGACCGGAAGGGATGCCAATGGCAACCTGGTGTTTGAACCTTGCGATGAGTACAAGGGAGACTTTGCACGTATCTTTTTCTACGTGGCAACGTGCTATTCTGACGTTAATTGGGAAGACCGCAGCGATGTAAACGTCTCGTTCAGAAAAGAAGACTATCCAACGCTGAAGTCCGACATTCTGCCTATCCTACTGCAATGGTCAAGAAGAGATCCTGTATGTGATTGGGAAAAGACCCGTAACGAAAGAGCCTATGCTGTGCAGGGCAATCGCAATCCTTTCGTTGATTATCCCAACTTGGCTGAGTACATTTGGGGTGATAGCGTTAACTATGCTTTCAGCATCGACGGTTCGTCTTCTGACGGCGGAGGTCAGGGTGGCGATGAAACTCCAGATTTTGCCACGATGGTTGACTGCTCGATGAAGTCGGGCTTCGGTCCTTTCTTCGTCCGCACATACGAAGGTTGCGATGGCGAGGTTTGGACAAGCCACTCTACCTATGGCGCCCAGGCAAATGCCTCGAAGATTTCTGGCAAGGAAGCCGACGAGTACCTGATGGTCAATCTTGACCTTACACACGCAGAGACAGCAACACTAAACTTCTCTCACGCAACCGGTTACAACAAAGGAGTTGAAGTAAAGGATACATACTTCCAAGTGCTCGTCAGCGAAGACTACGATGGCGTACCCGAGGATGCCCAATGGGAGATGCTCGACGTTCCCTTCCCCGCACCCCCATCAAGCAGTTTCACCAGCTACATATCCTCTGGCGACATCAGCCTCAACAACTACAGCGGCAAGAACATTACCCTTTCTTTCCGCTACACAAGCCACAGTAACGCTTGCTATTGCTGGGAGATAAAAGATGTGAAGGTGACAGCCTATACCGTTCCCGACGGCATTATTGAAAATGAAAATGGAAAGTTGAAAGCTGAAAGTTCCATCTATAATTTATCTGGCCAGCGAGTTGTTAATGACAAATTGTCAAATGGCAAGTTACCTCGTGGTATTTACATCATAAACGGAAAGAAGTATTTGCATAAATGAAGAAGTTCACCTATCTCCTCCTTCTCTTATATATTCTCCCTTTTGGGGCAGTTAGAGGGGGGCAACCCATAGACTACTACCGCAAGGCAGAGGGCCTGCGCGGCACACAGCTCAAAGCGGCTCTGCACGACATCATCCAGCCCGACCTGGTGCTTGACTATGGCGGAGGCGCAGGCAAGACGTGGAGCGGCTTCTGGTTGACCGACCAAATGGAAAACTTGCAGGTGCGCGACCGCTACAGCAACGTCGTACGCTATCTCAATCCCGATATGAGTGCTGTGAGCAACATGAACATCGAGCACATCTGGGCAAACAGTTGGTGGGGACACCTGAAGAACAATGCCTACTGCGA
>Ga0310690_10008347_pt1 | contig 13156 bp, 18 predicted proteins | sample AusTroGonzalo_MG_2_FD_207661 | JGI IMG/M metagenome (GOLD analysis project Ga0310690, IMG submission 207661) | Bovine rumen microbial communities from tropical cattle in Woodstock, Queensland, Australia - Gonzalo_04 (v2) (version 2) | ecosystem: Host-associated > Mammals > Digestive system >... | reverse complement strand
TGTCCAAAGCTCATGAGAATGAGAACTTTAAAGAGCTTATAAATCTGCTTATTGTCTTTCTCTTCCATAAGCTTTCTGATGTAATTCTCGAATCCGCCCTTCTCGCTCATTTCCATTTCAAGAAGTTCTGCTTTTGACAGATTGAAATAGCAATCATCTGTCTGTTTTTCGCCGTTATAATCGACATAAGTAATAGACTTCTTCAGCATCGTTTTGCTCCTTTCAAATAATAAAAAACCCCGGGCTTCAAGAGTTTCCGGGGTACGTTTCTAAATATAATTAGTTCTGCGGTGGTGTATATGAACCAGTGCTAAGAATCGAAATTACTTCATCTGGCAGAGGGAGTCTTGCTTCTGTAGAACCCTTACCATAAAGAATCTCTTCAAGAGCTGTAAGATATCCGGCCTTTGTCTGATCATCAAATTTTGTTGAGTCGACAATAAGACAGGACGTATTCTTGTAGTTAGTAACAGCAACCGGAGTTGTAGTCATCTCCCAGCTAAATGTAATAGCCTCCGGAGAATCATTTACTGTCTGATAACTTCTCTCCGACGGAGAAGCTGTGGCATTATAGATAAGATGAATCTTATAACCATATTCATCTCTATCTGTATCATTACCAAGAATCGTTCTGTAGCAAAGTCCGAATGGCTTTCTTGGCTGCTGGCCAATTCTAACCCCGTCAACAGGAGAAGCCGAACCATCGCATACTGCGAACTCATCAGGATATGTATAAGCTTCAACAGTAGCACCGAAAGTTTCAGCGGCTCTGAGTTCCAGATACTTCATATCATCCGCGTAAATATCGTTAGCATCAGCGCCGGAAGGAGTTTCTGTTACAGCTGTCAGACCATTCCATACAACTCCTGTAGAATAAGCATTATTAACGATAGGATAAAGTACTCCCATCTTAACACCAGTTTCATAAAGATGTTCACCACTTGCATCCCATTCAAGTTTCGAATTATTCCACTTCATGGATATTCCTCCTTATAAATAATAAAGTATAAAACTATAGTGCACTAAATTATCGGCAACATAAGTTCTCTCAAGAGAACAATACTTAGAAAACATTTCAAACATTCTATCAACCCAATCGAGCTCTGTAGTTTTATCAATAATAGTTACCGAATAAGCCGGCATGATTCTATAATTTAAATCATCCGCAAATCTCTGATTGATTCGATACATATCGTAAACGATCGCTGGGTATTTCATTCGTATTGTCTCCGGAGGCTGATAATAGACATGCGAAGAACCGATTACTTCACAAAGTTTATCGTGAAGTTCCTGCCGATTGTTCTCTAGCGGTATCCCCATTATATACACCCCCTAAATCTAAAAGTAGCCTAGGATGTTGCGGTTCAATTGACGTAACTTCCCAGGCCACTCCTTTTAACTTAGCATACCGAATACAGTGCATGTTATCGAGTAGATATGAGTCGGCTATAATGCTGATCTGCGAAACAACATTAACATCATCATTAACTTTTGTCCCATTCTGCCATCTTCTAGTGAATCTATTCAATTCACCGGAATATTTTTTCTCAACAACGACTTTTTCCCATATCCCAGGCCTCGTTTCTTCTGTCATTACATAGCCGATTTCACCAAAAAACTTAGCCATTTTGATTTCTCCTAATTACTCAGTTGTGAGCAGTACTGTCATGGCTGAGAACGGCTTGATCAGAGCACCAGAACATCTTGTTTCGATCAGATACTTGTACTGGTTGTAATCGATATCGAAATCATCGAACAGCGATACTGCTCCACCCTTATCTGCACCAACATTATAGTCATTCAGATTTACAATAACTGCCGCGAGTTCCTTGCTGTTAACTGTCTGACCTTCCATAACCTCAACCTCAATGATCTCGGAAACTCTAAGTGCTGTAGCAAGTTCGGTTACAGACTTATACAGCTTATGACCGATTCCGTCTTCGAGAAGCAGCATCTCTGTAAGCATATCAGCAGTCGTGAACATCTTCGGATTACCGGAACCCTTATAATACTTTCTATTTCTAACAACTTCATCAATAAATCTCTTAGCTGTAACAGGTGGGTCCTGATCCTTTGTAACATTAACTTTAATATTGAACAGATCAACGTCCTTAACGATCGGTCTGATGCGATCTTCCTTAATCTTATCGTCAGAGTCATTAGCTCTGCCGTCACCGATAAGAATAGCTCTTGCGATTTCCTCATCGAGCATCATTCTCATCTCGCCCTTGATCCATGCAACTACATCGAAATCTGTAATGTCTGTAATATCATCCTTATCGAGTTTCTGCTTTTTGTAGATTGTCTGAGGCTCAGTAACTCTCTTGAGCAGTGTGAATACTTCTTCCTTCTTCTGTCTGCCCTTAATATAACCCCTTGCACGAGCATCATCTTCAGTAATATTTGCATACTGAGATTTAATTCTGCTGAATGGTGTGTGATGAACACCGTTAAGAACCTTGTCTACCCAACCGGTTTCCCTTTTGATCCACTCAGGCGGATTATTGAGATTCTTATACTCTGGGAAGAGCATATCAAGATCTCTTACTCCATAATTCTGAAGTGCTGTATCCTGTGAAGGGCCAGTCATGCCGTCCGTCGGAATTGGGTTTGGAAGAACATGTGCAAGAACTCCATCTTCCATGTGTGCTTCAACAGTATCCTTAAGGGATGCTTTTCCTCTAACAGCGTCGTTGATAATAGTCTGCATGTCGTCGTGGCTCAGATAATTACCTCTTGTATCTGCATCAAATACATTGTGCTTCATTTTTTCTCCATCCTCCTCTTCGGATTCATCGTATTCTTCATCGTATTCTTCGTCGGCTTCAATTTCATCCAGGATTTCCTGTCTGGCAACATCCTGCATAAAGTCGACAACGAGCCTCTGCTCGTCACTCATTTCATTAAGAACATCTTCTACTGTTCTTTCATCATTCTGATCTCCAGCCATATTGTCATTTTCCTCCTCTGCTGAATGGTATATCTCAAAATCAACATTATTAGCACCAGGACTAATTTCTGCTTCAAACAAACCGTCTTCTGAATGTGCTACATAAGGAATGTCAATGTATGCTTCCGGATTAGCCCCGGCAAGAACAAGACTTACTTCTCTAATAGCACCATGAAATACATCTCCGGTAGCTTTGTTTTCCTGAAGATTATTGGCATAAATAGAAAGAGAGGTAACATCGCCGTTGCGAACCGCCTCTCTTGCATGCTGGCCTTCCTCAGTATTATTAAAAGTACCGTACATACGTACTCCCTCTGGCATACATTTCAGAAGAGCATGTCCAAGTACATTAAGAGGAGAATAATGGTCGTGTGACCAAACCAGTGGAACTACTTTTCCATCATTGTCCTCAAATGCGCCTCTCTGAATAGTTCTTCCATCAGCACATTTAATGCCAAATCTAGTAGCCCACCCGCTAAAATCGTAATCTTTTTTAGCCATTTTGATTTCTCCTTACGTGTATTGTTCCTCGAGTTCACTGATTGGCGTCTGCGTCGGATCTTCATACGATTCGACAGGCATTTCGGAACCCATAGGTTGTCCCATTTGCATTGCGAGCTGTTCAGGTGACTGATTAAGATTACTATTAATAAGCATGTCTGCCTTAGGGTCATTAGAAGGCTTGATTCCAATAACTTGCCTAAGTTCGTTAGACGACATAATCTCATTACGAGTAAACTTATCAGCGATGTCCGCAATATTATTAACTGGCACAAGTTTAAACGGATCTTTAAAGAACTCTATCGACTGTCCGGTCGTTCTAGCTTTCTTTGTTAGGAATTTACGCTTAAGCTCATCTGCAATCGCAGAAAGAATCGGCTCTATTGTCGAATTGTAATAATTCAGCATAGTCTTTTCGTCTGCTGTTCCCTTAAGAACCTCCTCGGTTAGACCCAACTGCCCATATAGTGTACTCGTCAAGTACTCAATTTGTTTCATAAGGTTGTTTTCAACAGGACGATTGAGCTGTGTTATCTTTTCTGTTGCATCTGTATACGCAATTCCATACTTAGATCCAGCTAACTGCATTTCGATGTCTTTACGACGTTTTTCAGCTTGATCCCTTCTAGTGTCACTTTTGACAACAAAAGGAAGCTGAATGATCAAATCTAATTTACCGGCACCACTCTGTTCATCGATAGCATCAAGAATGATGAGCTTTCTGATAAGTCTCTGAAGAACGGAATTCGGTTCATTCATAACCGCATAAAACGGATTTTCAATTATGCCAACATTACGTTTATGCATAATTATCTCTGTTTGTTTACCCGTATCTTCGTTATAAAACCTAAGTTTTACATGTTTTGGATACCAAGTAACTATCTTTGCAGTACGCATAGATTTGATATCAAATGATCCGGTCTCATTTGGTTTAATATCCGTTTCTATTGGCATTAAAGCCACTACACCTTCATCAAACATCGACAAAACGACATCTTGAATAAATGCTCTACCAGTTTGATCGATGTTTGCGTCAAGTGTTAATACATTATCGAGTCCGGAATCTATTTCCTCTAAAAAACGGTTGTTATCATCGAGCTTTACGTGCTTGATATCAACCGCCGCTACATCCATCGCAATTCTATTATAAATAGACGTTATGATGGACCTCTCATTACCTCGAGTTAGTCTTTTTCTATCCGGACGATTATAAGAAGCCTCGCCCATGTAATATGACGGAGTTTCCGTTGGAGCTCTGGTCAGAGCGCTCCAAGCATGCTGGAGACGATCCGTCAATCTATAATCTGACATTGACTACCTCCTAACTATGGCTTACATAAATATTTCCGCCGCCTTTAAGTTTCTTGCCTTTTGGTGTTGTGCGATAAAGACCATACTTTTTACGAAGACCAGCCGCTTTCTCTCTAATTGATTTCTTTTTCTTCGGTGTACTCTGTTTAGTTGTAACCGGTTTGCTGTTAGCAGGTCTTAACTCCCTCGTTTTTTCCTGATAAGTCCGGGCCTTACCACGATCCTGTTCTGCTAATACAGTTTTTACAGCCTCCGGATTATTAAACACGGCATTGTTTAAAGCGGGCGCTGCTTTATGCTGTTTCCACTTCATCCCCTTAACACCATAATGAACAAGAAAATCGTTAGAATGCACTAACTGATTCTCGAGGTAATATCTATAATCGTTCTTACTGTACATAGTTATCACCCTTTCTTTTTTACTTTATACTTAGTTCCAGATGTATGCTTAGTTACTGTATAACCGATCGGCATTGGAGCAACCGTAGTCAAAGCTGCTAAAGCAACTGATTCGCCAGGATTTGTCCATCTATTAACTGATTTTGACGATATCTCATAGCCACGTTTTTTAGCATCGGCAACAGTAGCCTTAGACTCTTTCTCATAATTTGTAATATTAGACATCTGTTTGCTCATTAGCGACTTTTTTCGGTCAGATTTCATGAGTGGGTTACTCTTAATATCATTATACTGAACTACGGATTTAGCTCTTTTTACATCTAGATTGTTAAGCCCACGCTGATAAGCTCTAGCTCCGGCTCTAGACGGTTGATCCATCTTAGAAATTTTCTTATCGAGTTTAGCATTCTTAGCCTGAAGCTGAGAAATCTTCATCTGATACTTGTCGTTCTTTGCGGAATTCTTAGCTACCTTTGCTTTATAGGTCTCATACTTCATAAGCTTCTTCATTTGGCTTTTGCTAAGATTTTTACCCTTAGCCAGTTTCTTCTGAGCTTTAGAAGCTTTACGCTGAAGTTTATCAGCTTTCAATTGATACTTGGCAGCTTTAGCAGCTCTCTTCTGAGCACCTACTGTATTCAGTTTATTTTGATAATTTGCAATCTTCTCATTGTTAGCATCTCTTTTAGACACCAAAGAAGCTCGCTGTTTGTCGTGTCGAACACCCCATTTCATACCAATTACGCCGTAATGCGCTAAATAATCATCGGAGACAAGAAGTCGGTGTTCAAGATAATATCTATAGTCGTTTTTACTATACATTCTCATCTCTCCTATTCAAATGCGTCTTTGTTTGCTTTATATGCAATATAGGCATCCATCATCGCTGCAACATTATCTATTTTCATATCATGTCTCTTTTTCAAAAGCTTTCGATTGCCATTAGTATCTTCAAGAGTTATACAATTACCCATCGCAAAAGTCATCAATTCCTCATCGAAGATCAGCATCCTCTCTGAAGCCAACGTTTTAAGTTCTCCAAGCGGAACGGACTCTGTTCTAGCTCCCTGCGGAACTTTTTCAATACCAAACGGACCGTTTTCTTGTTCCCACCTTTCAACAAACTCTTTAGCATTATACGGGTCAAAACCAAGGCAAAGAACATCATACTCCATATCGGTAATATGTTGATCCAAATCATCATACACCTGCATCATATCGAGTACGGTCCCCTCTAAAACAACAAGACTCTCTTCTCGTATAAACTCGTTATACTTAAGTCTCATAGCTAAAGGAAGTTTGTTTAGTGTCAACGTCGTAATGTAACTTCGTGTCTTGATTCCATAAGAACCGTTTGAAAGAGGAAAAAGAAAAGTGAATGCACAGAAATCATCACCTTGTGAAAGGTCGGCTCCAAGAGCACACGGCATCTTCCAATAAGAACGTTTTCTTTTATGTCTTAACGTTTCTTCATACGTAAAGAAATAAGTATACCCCTCCATCGGAATACCAAACCTCTTAGCAAGAATGTCATTTCTTGCTGCAGGCGCATTCTCAGCTCTTTCGACATCCAACTGATATGTTTCGTAACTGACAGTCTTTCCAAGATTTGGATTGGCTTTTATCCACATCTCAGGATCAGCAACCTCATTAATGTCATCAAGTCTATAATACCAAATAGAAACATGAGGGTTCTCATACTCTCCTTTTAGTATCTTCATTAATTCCATTTTGATTGTGTCGCCCGACCCATTACGAACTGTCCCCTCAGAACTTGTCGCAACTATTAAATAATCGTCGATCTTAGAAGCTCCCTGTTCAATAGCACCAATCGGATCTTCTCGAAGATCACCAGATAGCCACTCATCAACTGTGGCAACCTTGCATCGCAGTCCCTGAAGTTTGTTAATACTTAATGGACGAATCTCTAATAATGATCCGGTAAGAAAATTCTCAATACCTTTCTTCGTTGATGCAAGTTTTGTTCGATTCGCTTTGGATCCCGTAGTATTCTGTAAAGATCCCTCCGTTAAGAATTGAAATAACGGACCGCGAGCTCTTACAATAGAAGTTCTAATCGGTGATAATACTTCCTCAGAAAGTTTCATCGTCGGAGCTGTCGTAATTTGGTGTGTTGTTGATGTATCACAATTAAGAAAGTAACTCTGTAAACAAGAATCATACATCGACTTCGCAGCACCTCTCGCAATAATAAGAAACTGTTTGTTTATAAGTCTTTTCTTAACTATCTTTCGTTCGTAATGAACTCCAGAACCCTCTTCATCAGGAACCGGGACTTCTTTCTCTACGAAATACCACCAACCAAAAATCTGCTCAGCCCATAATTTGAAAGTTTCAAGCAGATGTAAATCTGTACCGTCTGTTAGTGTTAATTCGCTTTCGCAATACTTGATGAATCCATTAATCGCATCAGCATCATAATAAATTCCTGGATTTGCTATGAAAGAATCTATTCGATTCATTTCCATAGAAATCTCCTGATTGACATATACATCTCCTCTTATTACAGCTTCTCTAAACCTACCATAATAATAAGGAGTCGCTGTATTAGATAAAGACATACATACCTCCAAAAAAGTCCGGCGGCCAGCCTTACTGAATACCACCGGACAATTCAAACTATCTTCCTGACTGAATGTTTCTTATAGCATCACGAATCATCTGAGCTTCATACTCATTCTTCGCTTCGCCCATCATATCTTCAAGTCTGGAAATCATTCGATCTCTCGTACTATGCCCACTATACCCAGTGTCATAATAAGATGGTATCATTCCATGACTCATAAATCTACCGGTTATAGTACTTCTAGGCTGAGCATAACTGCTTTCACCATAACTTCTAGCATAATTACGCTGAGAATATTCACTTATACCTTGATCATCCATCCATTCCTCATACTCTTTCATCTTGAGCATAAGACAAACAGCATCACAAAGCACTTTAGTCTGACCAGGAGAGAAACTTCCTGCGTCAGTAATCTTCTTCATTTCTGCTTTAAGTTCTTTTTCAAGAATCTCTTCTACAGACTGAATCTCTTTAAGATTTTCTCTATGCATAGTTCCTCCTTTCTACCTAGTCACCGCGAGATCAGGTCTCGAAAATATAATATTTGCATTCTGCATCAGGATAGGCTGACTACTGGTATTTCTAATAGCAACAGTTTCACAGCAACCATTCCATACAGAAATGTTAACTGCCCTGCTAACATTGAAGTATTCTTCAACAGCAGCAGGGGTAACTATCATTTCAGTCGAAGGAACCGTAGTCCCATCGATAGATATAGCTACAGAAATTGCCTCAACTGTTCCACCTGTAGGCACCGCAATATTCGCTCCAAAATCAATAAGATACTGAGCATTCTTTCTCCGGCAACACCCGTTATAAGGTGTCCAACCACTCAGAAGAAAACTTCCAGTATCTTCTCTATGACGAACAAATCCGCGATTGCACGGCTCGACAGTGCTAAATACAGCAGTTTCGCCAGGGTTTATTGTCTGGACAATATTTGCCGAATATTCAGCCATACGATCACCTCCTTATGCGTTGCATCCGCAACCACCATAGAAGGTCTGTCCACAACAATTCGGATTCTGGACTACATATGCCGGGATAGGTGTAGGATTAAGGGACTGTCTAAGAGTTGCGGTCTGTGCTGCATTATCCGCAAGAACTCGTGCTGTCTGATCTGTCTGGGATTCTCTAAGTGCTGCAATATTAAGCTGCGTCTGGAGGTCTGATACTTTCTCCTTATAAGAGTCAAGTTCAAGCTGACACATCTTATCAAGAATCGCCTGAGTATTTGCAGTATTCGAAGCAATAACATCTCTAAGAGCATTAGAGACTGACTGACGATCAGCACATGCTTCGGTAGCAACAGTATATTTTAAGTCTGCAATACCTGCACGATTCTCACAACAACAATTCTGAAGACCCATAGCAAGAGCATTCATTGATGCTCCAAGTTCACCAAAACTGCCCATGATTGACTGCTGATCAAATCCTCTCTGAATATCGTTATTAACTGTGTTTACAGTTCCTGGGTTATTATTTCCCCAACCGTTTCCCATCCAACCGAACAGGAATAAGATAATAATCCAGAAAAGACCTCCATCACCAAACCAACCATTTCCAGTACCGTTTCCATACATAGGACTAACCGGCATAACCATTCCGTTTCCATTTTCACTTAGTGACATTTCGATATTTCCTTTCTTTAATCAATAGTAATCAAAGCAAGAAATAGTCACAAAGCAAGAAATAGTTTTACTTATACTTCATCTTGGCCAAAGAATTAGTAACTACTTAAGAAATTGCTGAAACATTTGAGCCATGGAGCTTAATTGATTGAACTGCTCCTGACTCATCTGACCAGTATCAAGGAGATTCTGTACACGTTGTTTAGGATCTCCTTGAAAGTTTTGTTTAAACTGATTAAACTGCTGAATAATGTTAAATGGAAACATTCCATTTTGATTATTTTGTCCGAACATGTTAAATAGAGGATTCATCACTTACTTCCTTTCTTAGTTTTGTTGGACAAGGTAAGGTTCGACATTTGAGTAGCAACTTCATCCGTTATAAATTCTCTGATCTTATCGTAGTCAATTTCCGGAATTTTCGGTTCTACAGGTTTTTCCTGTTCAACAGATTCCTTTCTTTCTACAAGATCATAAATAACTAGCGGCATCGGTTTTCCACTCATATCAGCAGATTTAACGTACAAGATTGGATCATTACTATCCATTAGCATGATCTTGTTTCCAGGAGCTACCGGATAAGCCTCCGCTCCTGCTTTCCCCTGAACCCATACAATGGATCCGTTGTTTTGTACTTGAACTGGACTCGCATAAGTCCAGCTTCCTGTATTAGCTTGCGCTGGATACACACTGTACGGATTTCCATAAATATTGCCACTATAATTTACTGCCATTTGACATTACTCCTTCCTCCAATAGAACAAAGGAATCATATCGCCTGTGTCACCAGTGTCATAGTAATTGCCGTCAACAACCGCTATAACATGTCCGTCGAGTGCTAATAGAAAACGACCTCTTGGATAATCTCTGCAGAAATCTCTTACTGTATAGCATTCCGGACATGTATCGGGAAGAGCCGTTCTTCTATAACCGTTGTTATAAAGATACTCTCCCCATACCTCGTTGAAAGCCGGCATCTTATGAAGTAAAAAGCCTTGGAGACAGACCATTAAATAAGTCCAGTTCCAAGACTGATCCATAAGCTTTGAAATTCCTCTAATCACACAATCACCGGTGTTCCAGCGATCAGGATTAGGATTATAATAGATAAACATTATTTCATGTTCTTCAGGATGTTCGTTCTATTAAACATTTTTAGAAATTGTACTAACAGAAACTCCTAATTTTTTAGCAACTTCAGATTGTGTATATCCGGCGTTTAATAAGGCTCTTGCCTGAGATATTTTCGTAGAAGTCATTGCAGTATTCTGTTTTCTAACTTCAGATTCGAAATAATCATCGAAACGTTTTTTATCAGCTTTTTCCTGAGTAGTCTTCTTATAAGAAGTATCACCTTTACTGATGTCACTGAGGCTCTTCTTTAAATAATCACTTCTTTCAGAAGGGGTGCGTTCTCTAAAAACTTCGCCTGGTTCTGGAGATACATCATAAAATGGATTATATTTTTTAAAAGCATCTGGATCTTTCGACGCTAAAGCCCCATCTTTTCTATACCCATATTTGGTGTTTATTTCATAGCCGTGTGATTTAAGTTCGTCGATACTTCCCTTTTTAATGTTACTACTATATGTTTTATTTTTAGGTTCTACAGAAACATCAAATGATACATCATTATTAGAATTATTCGCTTCAGCCTTAGTTTTATTATAATCCTTCTCAGCATCTGCTAATTTTCTAAGTTTTTCAATACTCTCAGCTTTACTTGTTGCTAATTTTGCTTCTGAAGGATTTAGTTTACTAGCAGCATTCATAAGATCCGAGATATTTTTAGCTTTTGTTATAAAATCTCTGTTCTCACTAGAAATACCACCTGGCTGATTAAAACTATTCTGTGCTTTTCCAATATATGGAAGTGTATTCTTTCTGCCAGTTTCATTTTCACCCATGAAAGCATTAGCAACACGAGCAACCTGATTATATGCATTAATACCACTCTCTGCTACATTAGCTGCTGTTTGTAATTTATTAGCAGTATTAATTACTTTCTGCATTTTAGATGGATTCTGATCAGATACCAATGCCCTAAGAGTATTTTCAGTCTGTATTCTGCTAATAGCCGTTTTCAACTGGGCTTCTGTTAAATTATTTCTATTCTCATAGATTAATTTTGCATCGCCAGAATTAACAACCTCAGCTGCTTTAAGTTTTCTTTCACGAGCAGTCTTCTCGTCGCTAATTTTCTGAGACTTTACCTCTTCCTGTTTTTGTTTACGAGACTTCTTAATTTCTGATAAAGGTGTGCCCTTATTCTTACTCTGAAGCTTAGAAATAGCAGATTTCAAGCCGTCAGATTTTGATGATTGCTTTGCATCGCCAATTTCTTTACCACCCTTACCAGATTTTCTAGGCACAAGTGAGTATGGCTGATAACGACGGACACCCCATTTCATCCCAAGAACACCATGATGATATAACTCATTCTGATGTTCCATTAATTCACTAATCAATACTCTTTCCATCTTTTATTTCCTCAGCCATAATATTCATTCTAAACTCGTCTTCAAACATTCGATCTTTATAAGCTTGAAGAACAGAACTATTTGCAGGTGGATCAAAGACATTCTTTACATCGAGATAGATCCACTCTTTAACCATTTCTATATCGTCGTATTCGAATTCATCCCACCCGGTTGATTCGTCTTCGATCTTGAACGGCGTTTCCGGGCCTACTCCAAGCTGGCATAATTTTGTAAATGCAGCATTGATCAGTATCTTTAAATCAAGATCGAAATGGGACTCGTCGTCTACTACTCCGCCAAGCATGTGACGGATTGTCTGTAAAATACTATTCTCGTCCATGCTTACCTCCAACTATTTTACTTCTCATAATTTCCAAGGGCATGTATCATTTGGTAAACGAACTATTGGAGTTTCCTCAAATAAAAGATTATCGTCACCAAAATGTATTGCGTCATGCGTACGCTTTATTGTAGTAATAAGGTATTCTGGATTTGCAAGATAGTCAGTACAAAATCTAATGTCGGAAGGTCTGATCGGATTCATATGATGAACTAGCACCTTTACACCTTTTGGAATCTCTCTTGTAAGGATTCCCAAATCACATCCGCTATCTCTAATAATTATGTAGTTACGAATATCTCGCCATTCTTTAGATTTGTAAAACTTCTGATTTAAATATCTATCGAAACCAAAAGTTTCTTCTCCAACTCGGTCACCAAGTTTAAGATAGTCATAGCGTTCAAAAAATGTCGGAAGCTTAATCAACTCCGAGTATGTACGGATCTCCATCTACTTCCTCCGCTATTCCCATATAAGTTCTCATTGCAGCTATAGCTCTATCGTACATTTCATCGGTACGCTTGCTAGCTTCGAGAACTTCCTTCTGTGCTTTTAACTTTTCAGTTTCGTTTTTTAGCTTTTCCATCTCGTATCGAGTCTTTGCAGAACCTGCTTTAATCAAAGCGGTGATCTCCATACCAGATGCAGTCCCATCTCGAAGCCTCTGCTCGGCTCGATCATAAGCCAACGCTATTAATTGAGCTTCGCGAGCTTCCATCGTAGTAGCCGGCCGAGATTTTTTTAACGGCTCGGCAGAAATAGTTCTTCTTCGAGCCATGATACGACCCCTTTCTACTAACTTAATATATGATTAATGTCTTTCTGGAAGACATGACCAGGTGTTAATAGGAGATACCAATGACTTTTTAACCCTTGAAAGGAGCAAACAGAATAAAGTTTTAGCCATGTCCTCCAGAAAACCATCTCAAAAATATAACCCCCGGAGAAAATATAACG
>Ga0310690_10008346_pt1 | contig 13156 bp, 10 predicted proteins | sample AusTroGonzalo_MG_2_FD_207661 | JGI IMG/M metagenome (GOLD analysis project Ga0310690, IMG submission 207661) | Bovine rumen microbial communities from tropical cattle in Woodstock, Queensland, Australia - Gonzalo_04 (v2) (version 2) | ecosystem: Host-associated > Mammals > Digestive system >... | reverse complement strand
GGTGCTCGGAAACAAGGTGGTTTCCTTCGGAGTGCTGGACAACCTTGTAAAAGGAGCGTCCGGACAGGCGGTTCAGTGCATGAACCTGATGCTCGGACTGGATGAGAAGAAAGGATTGAACACACCCGGATTGGGGGTTTGAATATGGTAGAGGTAATAGACGGAGGAGTAACGACCCCTCAGGGATTCAAGGCAGCAGGAGTGCACAGCGGAGTGAAGTATCGCTCACTAGATCTCGCACTCCTTTACTCGGAGGTGCCTGCGACAGCATGCGTGGGATACACCAGCAACAACGTGAAGGCCGCGCCCGTGCAGGTCATGATGAAGGAGAACTCCGAGAAGCTCCAGGCAGTCGTGGTGAACAGCGGAAACGCCAACGCTCTCACCGGACGCCGCGGAATCGAGGACGCGTTGGAGATGAAGAAGGTCACAGCCACAGAGCTCGGATTGGATCCGCTCTCGGTCGGTGTGATGTCAACCGGACTGATCGGACGTTTCATGGACATGCACAAGGTCCGCTACGGAATCTCGCGTGCAGCGAGGGAGCTCTTCGACGGACGTCAGGCGGATGCCAACCTGGCAGAGGCCATAATGACCACGGACACGATCAAGAAGGAGTGCGCCGTCCGCGTGCGCCTCACAGACGGTACTCTGGTCTACATCGGTGCAATCTGTAAGGGAAGCGGAATGATCGCCCCCCACATGAAGGTGCTCCACGGTACGACCCTGTCGCTCATCACCACGGACGCTAATCTCTCGGTAAAGTTCCGTGAGAAATGGCAGAACATCCTGGACGGTTCGCTGAACATGGTCTCTGTCGACGGGGACCAGTCCACCAATGACACCAGCATCCTCCTGGCCAACGGAATGGCCGGAGGCAAGTGCGCCGATGACGATCCGGAGTTCTACGAGGCACTCAACTTCGTGATGACCAAGATCGCACGCAACGTGGCATCGGATGGAGAGGGAGCAACAAAGCTGATCGAGGTCAAGGTCACCGGTGCGGAGACCAAGGATGATGCCAACAAGCTCATCAAGACCATCATCAACTCGCCTCTGGTGAAGTCGGCCATATTCGGATCAGATCCCAACTACGGACGTATCATGATGGCCCTCGGAAACAGCGGATGCAAGTTCGATCTGGAGAACGTCCGCCTGACCATCAAGGGAGGGGACATGGAGGTTCCGATCCTGGATTCGGGAGCACCCGTCTTCCAGGACGAGCGCTCCGTGGAGGTCGTCCGCATGGCCATGGACAACAAGGAAGTCTGCATCATGGTCGATCTCGGAGCTGGAAAGGAGTCCGCAGTGGGCTGGGGATGCGACCTCACCTACGACTACGTCCGCATAAACGCAGAATACGCGACGTGATAGCATGGACAACCTCTACGTACTGAAGTTCGGAGGCAATGCGATCCGCGGAAGGGAGGCGATGATGCGTCTATCCAGGGAGATCGCCCAGATGATGTCCGCAGGCGCGAAGATCATCCTCGTCCACGGAGGAGGTCCCGAGATCTCCGAGGAGATGGAGAGAAGGGGACTGAAGCCCAAGAAGGTCGCAGGAATCAGAGTCACCGATGCAGACGCCCTGGAGGTGGCCGAGAAGGTCCTTGGCAATCTGAACAAGGATGTCGTTGGATGTCTCCAGGAGGCGGGGGTCCAGGCAGTCGGAATGCCCGGATACCTGTGCACACTGTGCACCAAGAGGCCTCCCGTGGAGGCCATAGAAGACGGAGTGAAGCAGCTGGTCGATGTCGGTCTCGTGGGAGAGGTCTCTGAATGCGACCCCACCGCGCTGATGGACCTGCTGGAGCAGAGCATCGTCCCCGTGATCTATCCCATAGGGAAGGACAAGGACGGAAGGAAACTGAATGTGAACGCGGACACCATGGTGGCCGGAATAGCTGCCAATGTGCCCTGTAAGGAGATGATAGCGATCACCGACGTCCCCGGAATACTGATGGACGTCTCCGATCCCAACTCCAAGATAGACAAGGTCTCGTTGAAGGACATTGACTCGCTGATAGAGAAGGGCGTGATCTCGGGAGGAATGATCCCCAAGGTCGAAGCCTGTCGCAAGGCCATACTGGCCGGCGTGAGCGAGGTCCGTATGGTGAACGGGACCGATCCCGACTGCATAGTCGCGGATGTGATGAAGGCAGGAAGCCTTCACGGAACAAAGATAACGAGATGATAAGATGGATTTCAAAACAGTAAAGGATACTAGTTCGAAGTATCTTTTCCAGAATTACGGTCGCATCGACCTGTGCTTCACCCACGGTGAGGGGTGCTACCTCTACGACACGGAGGGGAAGAAGTACCTGGATCTGGTGGCAGGCATAGCGGTCAATTCGATCGGTTACTCGCACCCCGAATGGGTGAAGGCGATGCAGGAGCAGGTCGCGAAGCTGATCCATGTCTCCAACCTGTACTACGTAGAGGAGCAGGCCAAGCTGGCCGAGAAGATAGCCTCGGTGACGCCCGAGGGTCTGGACCGCACGCTGTTCGTCAACAGCGGAGCGGAGGCCAACGAGGGTGCCCTGAAGCTTGCGGTGAAGTACACTGGAAAGAAGAAGGTCATGGCCGCCCTGAACGGGTTCCACGGAAGAACCTCGGCAGCCCTGGGAGCCACAGGCCAGACGAAGTATCAGGCATCCTTCGAGCCCCTCATAAGCGGCGCCTACGAGTACTATGAATATGGCGACTGCGAATCGGTCAAGAACATGATCGACAAGGATGTCGCCGCCGTCATCGTGGAGCCCATACAGGGAGAGGGCGGTGTCAAGACAGCATCCAAGGAGTTCTTCAAGACCATCCGCGACGTCTGTACGGACAACGGTGCGATGATGATCGTGGACGAGGTCCAGACTGGTATCGGGCGCACAGGAAAGTGGTACGGTATCCAGAACTTCGACGTCGTGCCGGACATAATCACCATGGCGAAGGCCCTGGGAGGCGGAATGCCCATCGGTGCAGTCACATCCACAGAGGAGATCTCCAAGGTCATGACACCCGGAAGCCACGGAACAACCTTCGGAGGAAATCCCATGGTGACTGCTTCAGGATGCGCTGTGATAGACATCATGAAGAAGGAGAAGCTGGTGGAGAACTCCCACGATCTGGGTGCGAAATGGATGGCCGATCTGAAGGCCATTGGATCCAACAAGATCAAGGAGGTCCGCGGAAGCGGTCTGATCATAGGAATCGAGATGGATTCCAACGAGACCGCTGCATCGGTCCAGAAGTACTGCCGCGACAACGGCGTACTGGTGAACGTATGCCATGGGAACACGGTACGTCTGATCCCGCCGCTGATCATCAACGATGCTCAGAAGGATGCCTTCAGTAAACTATTCAAGGAATGCCTTTGAAAAAAGGTGCGGGGGGTAATCCCCCCGCTCCGAACCTTCAAGGTTCGGCCAATAAGATTTTTTTGACCAGCGCGTTAGCTTTGTCTACGGTGTAGGACGTGTCATCTATCCTAAGGGTGAGGTCCATTGAACATCCGTCCACGAATCCGGCGTAGTAGATCATGTAGAACCCTCCGCTCTTGTCACGGTACATTATGTATCCGAAGGAATCCTCAAATCCGTCCACATCCATCTTGATGTAGACGTCACCGCTTTCATCATAACCAGTGGTCTTGGTTCTGTAGGCATAGACTGCCTTGCTGTAGGTCACGAAAGCCTCTGATGACGAATCCACTTCTATGTGCCTGTCACCGCTACCGCTGTCCGAAGCCTGAATCCTGGCGTATGTATCTGTTGCGCCATCCATAAGAGAATATGGGGAGCCGGCATAAGCAGATAGTGAGCCGCTGTCAAAGCCTGTCAACCACGATTTCGCCGAAACATCAGACTGCATCGGATAGGTGGCATCGATGAGCTTCTCAATCTCGTCCAGTGAGAATGAAGGCCTCTTGACGATCTCCAGTTCTACGAGGCATTCCTTGATGTATCCGACGAACTTCATGCTTCCTAGCACATGCACAGCATCGGGGTCGGAGTTCACATAGTATCCGTAGCATTCCGTCAGGTTGGTAGTGAAAGGTATCTCTGTACAAATTCCGCTGGTCCTGGCGGTGGTTCCGACCTTTGCGACATACGTGGCCTTTATTTCCTCATACTTGGACTTCGGATCCTTCATCAGGGTGTATTTGGCGAAGTAACTGCCTCCGTCAGAGACGACCTTGGCCTGTTGGGAATTGTTGTCCGGTGAGAGTTCGTACGGGGTGTATGAGTAGTCTATCATCGGATCCAGGTTGGAGTTCAGGTCATCCTTCATGATATTCCAGAACCTGTTGGCCAGCGCCTCTACGCTGATGTCTGAGGTTATCTCATCGTCGCCGGAATCTCCGCCCTTGGAATCCAGATAGTCCTGGTAGGTCACGATGGTGGTCATATCCTGGACGACGTTGAAATCATGGTCCGCGACCGTTTCGTTCAGATAGCTGAGGTACTTATCAACCATTGTCTGGAAGTACTTGTGAGCATCGCTCATGGACACTATGTCTGGATAGAACATAGCCGCGACGTACATGACCCTGCACGGTGTCGGAATGGACAGGTTCAGGAAGAACATGTTCTCGAATTCTGAAGATTTCTTGATGATATCGATGCTGCTGTTATCGAATAGGTATGATGGGGCCACGATCTTGCAATCCATGGTACGGCAGTTGAGTATGTAGTCGATCTTGTCATTGTAGATCGTGATGGCCTCGACATCGTTGAGGGGGACGGATCCGTTCCCCTCCAGGTTGGCGATATCGACACCGCCGGCCTGGGTTCCGATCTTGGTATATTGGGATTCGTGCTGGGAGATGTACCTCCACATGCAGAGTGCGATGAACTTCGTGCGTTCATTATCGTCCAGCTTCTCAACGGCCTCGGTCACATCAACAATCGCCTTACGTGAATCGTTAGCATAGTCGAGTGCCTTCTGGAAGTATTCGGGTCCGAAGAGGAACCCGATGAGCATGGTTGCATCGATGCTGTGGATGGGGTCGGTGCATCTGATGTAGATGACCGGAATTCCTGCCGCCTGGAGGTCATCCTTGTAGTCTCCGAGAGCGGCATCGTTGTAGGCGAAGATGGCGCCGATCCCTCCCTCGCTGTACAGTTCGCTGTCCAGGTTCTTGAGGTCCTCCCATTCTGCGGATTCGATGATCCTTGCGGAGGACCCTAGGTGCCGTGAGAATCCGTTGTTGTCTATCTTGTAGAAAGTGTTGACATACGAATCATGGCTGGCCACATATCCGGCAACCTTCTCGTCCCCGTCAAACATGAACGTCAGTTGCGTCATGTCCGGGTTAACTGTGACGACGTTGTTCAGGGGATATCCGATCTCCAGGATGTGGGTGTTGCCCGTATCATAAACATACTGGTCGATGAAACGTATGGTGGTATTCTCGCCTTTGATTAGTTTCTCTACCACCAGGACGTCATCCTCGGTGATCATCCCGTCACCGTCAGCATCCGCATACGGGTATTTCGACAGATCCCCTCCGATGTTGCTCCTGATGAGGTCAACATCCTTCTGGTCTATCGTGTAGTCCTCGTTGGCGTTGCCGTAGATTGGAAGGCTCGTCATCTCGATGTTCTCGTAGTTCTTTCCTCCCCCTCCCAACAACAGAACGGCGGCTGCGGCCACAACGACAACCACCGCAACTGCGGCTACGATCGTCAATTTTTTCTTGTCCACATTATCACTCTTCGATTCTTATCCTATTGTTGCAGCTACGGCATTGACCAGTTCAGCCGTGTTCTGGTCGTTGAATTCAGGGTTGCCCCTGAGGTATATCTTAACAAAGCATCCGTCCTTATAGCCGACGAATTGGAGCATCCAGAAACCGCCCTGGCGGACAGCCTGCCCATAGAATCCGAATCCGTCCTCGAAGTTTCCCTTCTCGACGGCGGTGGCGATGCCGCCCATATAGTCGGTACCAATCTTCTGAACGTACTTGTCTTTCAGGTTCAAGAATTCGACTAGTGCGTCGGAGCTGTTGTCGTATGTGATGTAATAGTGTTTGTTCGCGGCATTCGTCGCGCATGATATTTCCGCTTTCATTGCGTTGCTGTCAGCCGTCACTGTATAAGGAGGATAGTCCAGCGCTCCAAGCAGGCTGAGGTTGAACTTCTTTGCAGACTCCACCGCGGAGAACGTACCGTCTGTTCCCCAAAGGGCATCCACTATGGCTTTCAGATCGGACTCTGACAGCGAGGGTTTCTTCGCAAGATGGATCTCGATGTAACATTCCTTGATGTATCCGGCGTAGTACATGGATCCGATGGAATCATCGTTGGTCGTGTTGACGTAGTATCCTATACCATCGGTTAGGCCGGTGTCCACATCGATGGCGACGTAAGTGCCGCCCATCTTTGACGAGGTTCCGATCTTCGATTCGTAGTCGGCCTTGGTGGCTTCGAACTTGGCCTTGGCATCCTTGTACAGCTTGACTGTCAGGTAGTATTTGCCCGATGTGGGCAGAACCTGGGCTTCCTGGTCGTTGGATTTTTCTCCAATCGAGTAGGGGGCCCCCTGATAACCGGAAAGATCCATGTTATCAATGAAGTGCTGGGCGACCAGTTTCGCATTGATCTCAGAAGTAACCTTCTCCTCCGGATCGTCTCCGCCTTTGTAATCCAAATAGTCCTGATATGTGATCAGGGTAAACATATCCGTTTTGACGTCAAAGTATCCGTCAGATACCGTATTGTGAAGATAAGGCATGTACTTGTCTACGGTATTCTGGAGGTAACTGTCAGCATCGGCCTTGGTGACGATGTCGGGATAGAACACGGAGGCGACATACATCACCCTGCACGGAACGGGCATGGACATATTGATCCATACCATGTCCTTGTAGTGGGTGCTCTTGGCCATGTATCTGACGCCGGTGTCTTCCCATAGCACATCGGGTGTGATGCTCACGCAATCCTTCGTCGTACAATTGACCATGCAGTCGATCTTATTGTTGTACTTGGTGATGGCCTCCACATCCTGAAGACGCTCGGAAGAGTTTCCAGGGATTCCCACCATGGATTTGCCCCCGGCCTGAATTCCGAGGTTGGTGTACTGTGATTCGTTCTGTGCGATGTAGCAGATCATGCACAGCGAGATGAAGCGCTTCTTGTCCTTGTCGGAAACCTTTTCGACCAGCTTGCTGACCTCGTCTATGGTGGATTTGCAGTCGTTCGTATAAGTGGCGGCTTTCGCGGCATGCTCGGGCCCCATCAGGAAACCCAGTAGTAGGGCCGCATCGATGGAATAGACCGGGTCGGTGCATCTGAGGAAGATGAGGGGGAACCCCGCAGCCAGTATGTCATCCTCGTAGTCTCCGAGGGAGGCTTTGCTGTGGACGACGATCGCGCCTATCTGCCTCCCCTTCTCCTGAAGTTCGACGTCTAGGTTCTTGATGCCCACCCAGTCGCTGGCGCCTATGTACCTGGCGGTGGTTCCGACCTGCTTGGATATACCGTTGTGGATCACTTTGTAGAATTCGTTGGGGTATTCGTCGAGATTCGCCACGTATCCCGCTACCTGGTCGTCAGCATCGATCAGCATCGTGAGTAGGAGCATATCCGCATTCTGGGTGACGATGTCCCTTAGCGGGTAGTCTATCTCAACATAGCGGTACTTACCAGCTACGAGGTCGTACTGGTCTACGAACCAGACCTTGGTCTCCTGTCCGGATATCATCTTTTGAACGATGGAGATGTCCTCTGATGTGACCTTGCCGTCTCTGTTGGCGTCGGCGAAGGGGTAATCGTTCAGAGGGATGCTCTCGTCTATCATCTTCTGTATAAACGCGACATCCTCTTTATCCACGGTGGTGTCACCGTTCACGTTTCCGTAGACCGGGAGCGCAGTTTTCTCCAGCAGATCATCTTCGCTGCCACTATTGTTGTTCAGGAAGAAAACGGCTGCACCTGCAATCACGACGATTGCTGCAAGAACTATTGCGATAACCGTAACGTTCGACTTCATGCTATCAATGGTCTCAGTTATAATATGGGAATATAAAAGGTGGAAGTATGCTCCAAAAAACCGTGCTTCCGGATGCGTTACCCATTAATATAAACAATCAATTGGATGCCTCATCCGATGACTAAGGAAATAGACACAAATGGTAAGGAAGCGTACAAGAGCTCCATAGCCCGCAAGTTCCTATTCCTACTGTTGTGTCTGGTCATACTTCTCGTTACAACTCTCATCTCCTGCTCCATAGGTACAGGGTATGAATTCGAGAAAACAGCCCAGGTCATATGGGATCACATCATGGGCATTTCATATGCACCCAGATCCCCTGACTGGTGGGCAGACTATTACATTTTCAACAATGTCATGCCAGGGGTCTTCATGGCCCTGATAGCAGGAGCCGGACTGGCCCTTGCAGGGACCGTCATGCAAAGCATGATGGAAAACCCTCTTGCCGACGCATACACCACAGGAATATCATCAGGAGCCTGCTTAGGGGCGGTAGTGGCCATAATCATGGGATTTTCTTATTCCACGGTCATATCCGGGGCAGGAATCGTAATAAATGCCTTCATCGGGTCTCTGATCCCGGCGTTCATAGTAATCCTGATGGTGCGTTATGTTGGGAACTCTCCTTCGACCATAATCCTGATCGGAACCGCGCTCACGTTCTTCTTCAATTCGCTGGTCACATTGGTCATGATTACGGCTAGCACCGAAAGCCTTCAGGATGCATACATCTGGCAGGTCGGAAGCGTCAACAATGCCTCATGGGGGGATATGCCTCTAATGCTGGTGATGACCATCGCTTCAGCCATATTGGTTCAGCTGTCGTCCAATAAGCTAAACATCATGGCTCTGGGCGAGAAGAGTGCAAAGAGCCTCGGATTGGATGTCGTCCAATTCAGGATGCTGTGCATCATCCTCACATCGGTGCTTATAGCCTCGATCATCTCATTCACAGGTATCATAGGCTTCATCGGTCTTGTGGCCCCCCATATGACCCGTTATCTCGTCGGAGGTGACAATAAGTTCGTCGTACCCGGGTCCATCATCATGGGATCGACGGTATTAGTTGTCGCTGATGTCATATCTCGTTTCCTTACGGGGTTTGGATACATCCCTATCGGTGTCGTTATGTCATTCATCGGTGCACCGGTGTTCCTGTACCTCATCGTCAGGCGTAAAGCTTCCAAGGAGGTGTTCTGACGGGCAAAGAGGACTATTACAGAGAGTCACGCAAGAAGTGGTTATTCGTTTTCCTTTGTGCGGTACTGATCGTCGTAGCTGTTATTCTATCCCTCTCGATAGGGATGTATGAACTGAGCTTCGAGGACTGCTACAGAATACTCATGGAACACATCATGGGGAACATTACCGACCCATATTCCGACGACATAGTGGTCAACACCAGGTTGCCAATATCGGTGTTCGCTGTAATCGTGGGAGCGGTACTGGCAGTCGGAGGTGCGGTCATGCAGTCGATGCTCCGCAACCCCTTGGCCGACCCCTACACCATGGGTGTATCGTCAGGAGCGTTGCTCGGTGCATCGATAGCAATCGTGTTGGGCAATTCCGTCATGCCGTTCTTCAACGACCAGTGGATGAGGGTCATCATGGCCTTCGGTTTCTCGTTGATCCCTGTTGCGGTCATCCTATTGTTCTCATTCAGGCGTAGGGTGACCGCCACCAAGATCATCCTGATTGGTATAGCGATGATGTACATCTTCTCGGCCATAGTCCAGTTGCTGATGATCACGGCATCCGAGGAGACACTGTCCGAGATATACTCCTGGAGGGTCGGTACTCTGGCGCTCACCACATGGGAGACGATCCCGGTTCCATTGGGCATCAGCGTGTTCTGCGGCATCCTGATCATGTATCATCAGAGCAGGATCAATGTCATGATGGCCGGAACGAACTCAGCTCATTCTATGGGAGTGGACCCCAGGAGGACAATCCTAGTAGAGATCACCCTGGTATCCCTTATGACCGCAGCCGTGGTCTGTTTCACCGGTACGATAGGATTCGTAGGGCTGGTGGCCCCCCACATAGCGAGGCTGTTCGTGGGTTCAGACACAAAACATCTTCTTCCCGCTTCGGCGGTGTTCGGCGGACTCTTCCTCCTTCTGGCGAACTGTATCGCCAGGGTATCTGGGGAGTACGGTCTGCCTGTAGGAGTCATCAGCGCCATCATAGGATGTCCGCTGTTCATATTCATTCTTGTAAAGATGCGCAGGAAGAGCGCATGGAGATGAAGATACAATGAGACTAATAATAGACGGCATAGAATTCGGGTACTCCAGCATACCTGTACTGAAGGATATCACGCTAGATGCGAACGGTCCCCAGCTTCTATCGATAATAGGACCTAACGGAGTCGGAAAGTCCACACTGATCCATTGTATCAACAGGATACTGTCGCCTAACAAGGGTACCGTAATGATAGACGGCGATCTCGTCAACGACATTTCCCTCAAGGACTTGGCCAAGAAGGTAGGATATGTGCCTTACTCCGCGAACGACACCTTCCCTCTGTCGGTCGTGGACACCGTCTTGATGGGTCGCCATCCTCACGCCACCTACAAGTCATTGGATAAGGATCTGGACATCGTCTATGACACACTGAGGCTCTTGGACATCGAGGACCTCGCCATGAGGAACTTCGATGAGCTATCGGCTGGGCAGCATCAGAAGGTAATGCTGGCCAGAGGATTGGTCCAGCAGCCGGAGATTCTGCTCCTGGATGAGCCGACGTCCAATCTCGATATCAAGCATCAGATGGAGGTTACCCGTATCCTCAGGGACCTTTCACAGGAGAAGAACATCCTTATCATAATGATCAGTCACGACCTCAACATCGCCGCCAAGTATTCGGACACGATGATCATGTTAAACGAGGGTTACATCTATGCTATCGGTAAGCCTAGCGAGGTCATCACAAAGGAGAACATCAAGGCGGTGTATGATGTCGACTCGGAGATCATCGTCAGCCACAACCGTCCACATTTGATAATGTTGGACGAGGAGTTCGATGACAGGGAGTGTGAACTTCCAGAAGGCACCTATGCATCGAATACCAAGATGGAATGAGTATCTGGATACCCAATCTTTTCAGTTGGACAATACCTCCTATATTTTAAGTACAACTTAATCCTAACTAGGTACGGATAATCTATCCAAGAGGATATTATGGAAAAGAAGACAACGATTATCATCGTAGTCGCCGTAATAGCAATCGTGGCTGTTGCCGCAGCAGCATTCGTGTTGACACAGGGTCAGCCCGAGAAGACCGCAAGGCAGATGGCTGACAACTTTGTCAAGAACAGCGATGGCAGTTTCGGTGAATACAACATTATTGAGTCAAATGAGGCAGATTACATCCTCCTTAAGTCCGTCCAGGACCTTAAGGACAAGAACGGCCAGCCCTCGACCAGCTCGAAGGGAGAGACCACCAGGACAGCCTACTTCAAGATCTACTCCTACGATACCAAGGAGAAGGCGCACGCCGCATTCCTTGACTTCATCGTCAACAGTAAGAACGGAACCAAGGGCGAGACTCTGCTCACTCAAGAGGACGCTCTCGGAATGGCAGGAAAGCAGGAAAACAGTGTCATCCACATCTACGATTACCGTGAGGGGCCTGCCCAGGAATTCAACGCAGACCACGCATTCGTGTTCTTCGCATCATTCCTTTCTGCTTCCAGCGCTCAGTTTACTCAGTGCTGTGGAGCCCTTGAGATGGGAAAGAACGTTGTCGTCTTCAACGAGACCACCAACTTCGACATCTACATGAACAAAGCGATCTACGAAGAGCAGGTCACCGGTGAGAACTGTATCACCGAGGAATACTACATCTCGCAGTTCCAGAAGTTCTGCAAGTGGTTCTGAGCAAAACAATAAAGGTGTGGGGTCTCCCCACACCAATTAATCAATTGGTTTTCAAGTATCCAATGGCTGTTAGCCATTCTTCTACTTCATCAGCAGTGAAGGTTGATAGGAAGTTCTGTCCCTTGATCCAGAAGGCTCCAGGGACATCTTTGGAAAGATTCGACTGAGCGGTCGCGATTCCAGAGCCCCATGAGGTGCTGAACGGGATCACAGTCTTTCCAGTGAGATCATACTCATCGATGAACGAGTGCATCATCGGAGGCTCTTCCTTGTACCAAATCGGGAAGCCCAGGAAGATCACCGAGTACTTGGAAAGGTCGATGTCCTTGCTTCCGATCTCCGGCAGAGGGAGGTCTCCCCTGCACTCCTTCGCGGCCCTGCATTCCTTGTTGTCACGGTTTAGGTCTTCGGTGGTGTATGGCACCTTGGGAACAATCTGATAGGAAGGCAGCTTGGTTATGTCGACGATGGTCTCGGCGACATCCTCGGTCACGCCGGTCGCCGAGAAATAGATGACGATCGCATTTCCTGTAAGGTCTGGGCCTACAGGGTCCACGGGATCGTCCCTCTTTTCTCCCTGGCCCAGCATCACGTACGCGGCAACGCAGACAACTGCAACGACAGCTATTGCGACTACCGCTATGACTTTAGGATTCATGCGAACGAATCGGGATAAGGATATAGATTCTTTTTGAACCACCATCCTTTCAGTTGGATGGATTCCATGTGATTAATTGAGCACATGATAGGCCGACTGATAACATAGTGTTCGCAAATAAACTTTTAACAAAAACATTGTCCGAAGACAGACATAAAATACTATGTTCACATACGCCTAGGCATGGGTAAGAATGAAAGCAAGGAAAGTTTGGCCGAGAAGACGAGGGTCTACATCGACGCACACCCCAGCATCAAGGACTGTGTCGCGAAGGGACTCATCAACTACTCCTCTCTTGCCAGGCTGATCATGAAGGACATCGATGTCGACAACGAGGAGGCGGTCATGATCGCCTGCCGTCGTTACGCATCAAAGCTCAATGTCACCACGGATCACGAGCTCAACATTCTTAGGATTCTCAAGGACAGCAGACTGGAGATGAGGACTAAGACCTGCATTGTCACGGCCAAGAACGATTGGTCGGTCCTCCACAAGATGGACAACCTCTTCAAGGACCTTTGGAACGAGAACTCCATCATGCAGTGTGTCCAGTCCGCTTCAGCCGTCACGATCATCGCCGACCGCATGCTCAAGGACAGGATCACGGATACGGTTGGAAGGTTCAACATC
>Ga0310690_10008345_pt1 | contig 13157 bp, 12 predicted proteins | sample AusTroGonzalo_MG_2_FD_207661 | JGI IMG/M metagenome (GOLD analysis project Ga0310690, IMG submission 207661) | Bovine rumen microbial communities from tropical cattle in Woodstock, Queensland, Australia - Gonzalo_04 (v2) (version 2) | ecosystem: Host-associated > Mammals > Digestive system >... | reverse complement strand
TCGAGGGCTTTCTTTCAAATGGTGAGGGAGTCCTTCTCCTCGCTTGCCATCTTAGTCTTTACGATCTCAAGAGCATTGTAGAAGATCTCATAGGAAATGCTCTTCTTGCCGTCAAACATCAAGTGGTTGACGAACTTAGATACCTTCACATCACCGAATACGGGATCGGGAAGGATGATTCTTTTCTTTGGTTTAGCTTTACGCATTGTTTTGTTTGTTTTTGTTCGGGGTTGTCTTTCGTGTTCTTCAACGCCTCCACTGGGGCATTTACTCAACCTTACTTACAAGCCAAAACGGGGTTAATGATTACTTCTTGGGACGCTTAGCTCCGTACTTAGAACGACGCTGGGTTCTGTTTGCTACACCAGCGGTATCAAGCGTACCGCGAACGATGTGATAACGTACACCGGGAAGGTCCTTTACACGACCGCCACGAACCAGCACGATGCTGTGCTCCTGCAAGTTGTGTCCTTCTCCAGGAATGTAGCTGTTCACTTCTTTTGAGTTTGTTAAACGCACGCGTGCGACCTTGCGCATCGCTGAATTAGGCTTTTTAGGTGTTGTGGTATAGACGCGAACACAGACACCACGCCTCTGCGGACAGTTGTCCAGAGCGGGGCTCTTGCTCTTGTCTACCAACACCGTACGGCCTTTTCTGACCAATTGTTGAATTGTAGGCATTGTTTTGTTGTTTTATATTTATATATTATGTATTATTATCTATAATGTATAGGAACGAGCCCATTAGGGCCATTCGGGGTGCAAAGGTACGACTTTTTATTGAAACGGCAATCGCCTGCTTCTTCAAAAAGCACCCAAATAAGGTCAAAAATGTAACTTTTAAGAAAATTTAACAGTTTCGTAAGGACATTAGGACAATTTATGCCTTAAAACTGCATAAAATGAGAAGAACGAAACAATGTCTTTTGGACCTACTTCTGACTGTATTGTTTCAGTCCCTTTTCGAGGAAGTTTCGATAGGCCGAAACATCCTCATTATAAGAGTAAGAACCTGCGAGAGGCTGGCCTTCGTTGTCGATCAGGACATAGAACGGCTGAGCATTGGCGCCGAACTTGCTTCTTTGGAGGTAGCTCCAACGGTCTCCGACGGTTCGAAGCGTGACATTCTGGCCGTTTTCCTGTACCGTAACCTTCTCTGGCAGAGACGTTTTCTCATCGACATAAAGGGTGATGAGGACATATTTCTCTTTCATGAGGTCGGCCACTTGCGGGTCTGTCCAAACGGCTGCCTCCATCTTTCGGCAATTCACACAGCCATAGCCAGTAAAGTCAATCATGACGGGCATATTGTGAGCCTTGGCGTAAGCCATTCCCTCGTCGTAGTCGTTGAAACGAGCCTCTACCGAAGCATCTCCAAGACGGAAGTCCTGAGTGCTCATGGGAGGAGCGAAAGCGCTAACCGCTTTACAGGGAGCACCCCAAAGACCCGGTACCATATAGAGGGCGAAGGCAAATGAGGCAAGCGCCATGAAGAAGCGAATCACGCTAGTTCGAGGCCTCTGAACGACCTCACCCATCTCGTCGTACTCGTCTTCGTCGTGGGGGAAGCGTATCCAACCAATGAGATAAGCACCCATCAAGGCAAAGATGACGATCCACAGACAGAGGAAGACTTCCCTATCCATCAAGTGCCAGCCATAAGCGAGGTCGGCCACGCTGAAGAACTTCAAGGCAAACGCAATCTCCAAAAGGCCGAGACAAACCTTAATGCAGTTCATCCAGTTGCCACTCTTGGGCATGCTCTTGAGCCAAGCCGGGAACATAGCAAAGATGGTAAAGGGCAGAGCGAGAGCCAACGCGAAGCCCAACATTCCGATGGTTGGAGCGAGGATGGAGCCAGTTGTGCTGACCTCGACAAGCAGGAAACCGATGATTGGGCCCGTGCAAGAGAAGCTGACCAAGCTCAAAGTGAACGCCATCAGGAAGATGCTCAAAAGGCCCGTTGTACTGCTCGACTTCTTATCTACGGCATTTGTCCAGCTGCTGGGAAGCGTTATATCGAAGCCTCCGAGGAAACTTGCACCAAAGACGAGGAGCATCAGACAGAAGAAGATATTGAAGATAGCGTTTGTGCTGAGTGCATTCAGGGCACTTGCTCCGAAGATGAGGGTCACGAGAAGTCCCAGCAGAACATAGATGACGACAATACTGATGCCGTAAGTAATGGCGTCGCGAATGCCTTTCTTCTTGTCGTCGGTTCGCTTCAGGAAGAAGCTGACCGTCATAGGAATGATGGGCCAAACGCAAGGAGTGAGCAGAGCGATAAGTCCCCCAAGCACTCCAAGCAGGAAGATGCCCCAAAGGCTCCTGTCCTTTGTTTGCGTCCCAGCCTCGAAAGCCTTGAGTTCATCGATGACTGGGGCCCAAAGATCGTTGCCGACGGAATCTCGAACCTCTTCCTGAGCGGGTTCTTCTGCCGTGATTGTATCCTCAACGACGGCTTCCTCCTCCTCTTCCTTAGGCTCTTCGACGACCTCCTCCGGCTCAGCTGTTTTGGGTTTACCCTCGCCTTTGAAGCTGAACTCCACATTGGTTGGAGGAATACAATTCTCGTCGTTGCAGGCTCCGTAGGTCAAGTAGCCGGCCACTTCATACTCGGGTTCTGTAATGGTGAAGCGCTGAACGAAACTGGCCATTCCCTCCATATAGCTGACCTCCATGCCAAACATCTCGTCCATAGCCTTGTGCAGCTTGCCCGTAGCCTTCAGTTTGCCGTCTGGCTTCAGGCCTTTCTGCTTCTCGAGAGTCAGTTCTGCTCGAGTCGGACCACCATCGGCTATATCCGTTCCATACACATGCCAACCCGCATCCACATTGCCTTGGAAGACAATTTCGAGAGCATCGTCGCCCACCTTTTTCTGGCTTGAAGTAAAGGTGACGGGATTTGCGAACTGTGCCATGACCGCAGTCAGAGCACATATAAATAATGTAAGGAGCAAAATGATGCGTTTCATCTGGTCAGTCTTAATTTGGGGGACAAAGTTACGAAAAAAGAGGCATTCCCGCAAAAGAAACGCCTCAAAAATGAACACACCCAGTTAAGTTTGCAAACTTGGAACGTTACGATTGCAATCATAACACTATACGATTGCAATCGTAACACTTTACGTTTGCGTTTTAACTGTGTTACGTTTTCTCACATCACAAGCCAACCTTTCTTTCCCTCCATGCTTTGACGCATATCCATGATTTCCAAAACGTTACTGATAACGCTACAAATGCCCAGAGTCATCAAGAGAGAGAGACCTGAGGCGGCAAGAAGCCGGGAGTTTTGAGCGAGCCAAACGAGGAAACCTGTCTGCACATTAAAATTGAAGAGGGGTTCGTTGGCTGGCATAGAAAGCAGCCACCAAGTACTGATTCCGCCGCTAATGATGCCTACGACAAAAACTGCGACCATCGCCATCTTGTAGCGACGAAGGGTTCGCTCCTGATATTGTTTGACGAACTCAACTGCATCGAGTCGTTTCGTAAGCTTTTGCATGAACTCGGCACTATCGTCGAAATGCGGCTTCTGAGCGAGGAAAAGTTGCTCCAATTCCTTATCTTTTGTCATAGTTTCAGCCTTTCTTTTAGTTTGTCTCTACCTCGAGAGAGTTGCTTCTTCACGGCATCTTCCGAGGTATCGGTAATCGTAGCTATCTCCTTGATATTGTGACCGTTGAGATAAAAAAGGGTGATGGCAGAGCGTTCCTTTGGCGGAAGCGTGCCAAGAGCGAGGTAGAGGTCCTGATGCTCAAAGCAGAAGTCCGCAGCAGAACTGCCTGCAAGCGTCCTTGCTTCGTCTATGCTTTGAGTGACTTGCTGGCTTGCTTTGTGGTTGAGGAAAGTGTTGTAGGCAATCTTGAAGAGCCAAGAGCGGAACTTTCCCTTTTCCTGATAGCCTGCACAAGACAGATAAGCCTTCACCAAAGCATCCTGAGCGAGGTCGTCGGCATCGTCTTTCCTGCCACAGCAAAGGGCGAGCAAGAAGCCTCTAAGTGCCTCCTGCTCTCGCTCTACACAGCTTATGAACGTCTCTCGATTCACAGATTTGCCTCAGCCATCAGTTTCTTCTCCTCTGCCTCAAGCTCTTTGGCGAGCATCTTCTTGCCCACAAAGTAATAGATAAGGAAGCCTATACCAATGGCAAAGAGTACTCCACCACAGAAATAAAGGAAGTAAATCTCATATGGATCTGAGCCTCCACACCAATCTATCCATAAGCCGCAGCCAAAAATAACAAAGCCAATCAGGGCGATAACGCAGCCCCATAACAATTTCGACAACAGCTTCTCCTTCAACAATTTCTGTTTTGGAGCCATTTTCTTGAGCAGTTCCTCTACATCTGTCTCTTTGTTCTTCTCAATGGCGGCAAGCACAATCTGCTTACGCGTGTCAGTCTCGTTCATCTTTTGGCGAGTTTTCAGCCATATCATTACGATAGGAAGTATACACCCACAAGCAACAATAGAGACCAAACCTACAATAGCATCAGAATCCATAATCTTTTTGTTTTAATTGTTTAACCTATGTTTTTTCTGTTTCTTTCGACCCTGGTCACTAATATAACAAGTCGAAGAGGCAAAAGGTGACATAGGTCACTAACTTTTTTATGATTTGCAAATATACGAATTTCTTGCCGATAATGGCTCATCTTTGCAGAAAAAGTCGTAAATTTGAACCGCAATAAGCACAAACAACATGAAGAAACTCATCCTTTCACTCTTGCTTCTAGGGGCTTGCAACTGTATGCAGGCACAAAGCGTGGCACCCTTCCAGAAGGGCGATCGCGTGACCTTCGTGGGCAATAGCATAACCGACGGCGGCCACTACCACTCCTACATTTGGCTCTACTATATGACACACTTCCCCAAGATGCGCCTTTGGATGGCCAATTGCGGAGTGGGCGGCGATACGGCTAAAGAGATTCTGGCCCGCTTCGACGACGATGTGCTCTCGAAAGAGCCGACTGTCATGACCTTTACCTTCGGCATGAACGATACGGGTTACTACGAGTACAATGGTGCCGATTCAGCCGACTTTGCCCGTCGCAAACTGGAAGAAGCCAAGCAGCAATTCGCTCTTTGCGAAGAAAAGCTGAAGAGCCTGAAGGGCGTTCGCTTGGTGATGATAGGAACTTCGCCTTATGACCAGACCTCTACATTCAATAATGACATCTTCGCTCACAAGAACGATAACATGCAACGCGTCATTGCCCTGCAGAAAGAGGCTGCCAAGAGGAACGGCTGGGAGTTTCTCGACTTCAACTCTCCAATGGTTGCGCTAAACATGAAGATGCAGGAAAGCGACCCCAACTTCACCATCATCGGCTCCGATCGCATTCATCCAGACAACGACGGACACATGGCTATGGCCTATCTTTTCCTTGAAGCTCAGGGCATGAAAGGCAAGAAAGTGGCTGATATCGGGCTCGATGCCGCCAAAGGCAAAGCGACGAAAGCCGAGAACTGCCGCATCTCAAAGGTGAAGCAGACAAGCGACGGCCTGCAGTTCGACTGCCTTGCCCAGTCCCTACCCTTCCCTCTCGACACCCTCGCTCACGGCTGGGGCTTCAATCATGGAGCGGCAGAAGTCACGAAGTCCATTCCCTCGTTCATCGACGACCTTAGCGACGAGCACCTGACCGTCGAAGGTCTTCAAGTTGGCCAATACGAATTGTCCATCGACGGCACCATTATCGACACCCTCTCAAATGCAGTTCTGTCCGATGGCATCAACCTTTCCAACTACCGCACAACCCCGCAATATCAGCAGGCTTTGGCTGTGATGGCACTCAATGAAACGCGATGGGATGTGGAGCGAAGGTTCCGTGAATGGGCTTGGGTGAACTACGACTTCATGATGCCGGCAGGCCATCTCAACGACAACAGCGAGCAAGGAGCCCGAAAGTTCCGTGAACTCAGCAAGGACAACTCATGGCTGGCAAGCAAACGCGGCACTTACGAGCAGATGGTTCGACCAGAAGTCCGCGAGGTCTTCAAGCAGGAAATGGACCTCCTCATCGACCGAATCTACGACCTCAACCAGCCCAAGAAACACACCTATTTACTCAGAAAACTATAACAAAACACCATGAAAACAAGACTCTTCGCAACATTTGCCTTTGTGATTCTTGCAATCGCGGCAATGGGAAAAGGCCCAAATGTGCGCCTCCTCTATTGGAACATACAAAACGGAATGTGGGACGGCCAACTGGATGACTACCAGCGCTTTACCTCGTGGGTAGCCGAGCAGAAGCCCGACATCTGTGTCTGGTGCGAAGCCCAAAAGCTCTACAAGACGGGAACTGCAGACTCGGAAAAGGAAACGGAACAGGAATGTCTGGACCGCTGGAAGCGTCTGGCCGCAAGATATGGTCACTCGTACATCTACTTGAGTGCCCATCCTGATAACTATCCGCAGCTCATCACCTCGAAATACCCAATGGAAAACGAGAAGCTCATTGCCGGAAATGCCGATACAATCGTGTGTCACGGGGCTTCATGGTACAAGGTGCGAATCGGCAAGAAAAGCGTCAATCTCGTCACCCTCCACACTTGGCCGCAAGGATATGGCTTCAAAGTGCCTGCAGACAAACGCGAAGAGAGCCGAGCCAACTTTGAGGGCGACAAATTCCGCCGAGCCGAAATGGAATACATCTGCAAGCAGACCATCCTCTCACACCCGAAAGCAAAGAAAGAGCTCTGGGCCATGATGGGCGACTTCAACTCTGTTTCCCGAGTGGATAATAGCAAATACCAGTTAGCCGAAGACTCTCCGAAGTTCCTCGTACACGACTTCATTCGTGAGCAGACGCCCTATGAAGACATTATCAAGACACTCTATCCCGATAGCGTCGTCTCGTCGACTGGAGGCGGCTCGCGCATCGATTTCATGTATCTCACTCCCCCACTTCGCAAACGTGTCAAGCAAGCTGGCATCGCCAACGACGCCTACACCAAACCCATCAGGAACCCTCAGAAGATTTCCAACTTCTGGCACCCCTCCGACCACCTGCCCATCATCGTCGATTTCGCACTATAAGGACTCTGAGCATTTCGCCCACAAAGTTCCGTCTAACATTCTAACAATCTAACAAATCTAACAAGCGATTTTGAGAGAAAAGCAACTGCTATCTATACTATATATTATTAATAAGTATAGTAGTTGAATCAATATAGTAAGACAGTAAGCGAAAGCCTTGTGTCATTTCTAACAATGTAGGTTTTGTTAGATTGTTAGATTCACAAACGTCGCACTTTATGATTGCCATCGTCGCACTATACGATTGCAAACGTCACACTATATGATTGCGAACGTCACCAGCGAAGTCTGCCAATTGGCAAAGTTTCACTATTTTCCGAAGTTGCGAGAGGCGAAGGGAAGGGCTATGCGAAGGGCTTGGTGCCAGTATTCCCAGTTGTGGACGCCATTGCGGATGCGGAGCTCGTCGTGAATCCATGCTCTACGCATCAGTTGGTGCATTTTGACGCTCTGGTCGAACAGGAAATCATCGTCGCCACAATCGAAGAACCACTTGACTGTGCGCAGTTTCTCCTTAGTGGCATCGTCAGCTTGCTCCACGAAACGAAGTGCGCTATGCTCCTTAACGGCTTCGGTTACATAGTAACGCTTGTCTTTCTGGTCGCCAGAACCGACATTATTGCTCTCATTGTCGAGCCACGGACTCATGGCATAGCAGGACGAGAACATATCGGGATGTCTTTGGCAATAAACAGTACTGCCACCGCCACCCATAGATAGTCCCATCACGGCTCTGTGCTCTTTATCGCCCACAACCTTATACTTTTCTTCAAGCGTCGGCAGGAATTCCTGGAAGAAGAAGTCCTCGTAGTTCCAGCCCGGCATATTGAAGTAGCCGTTCCAAGTATTGTGTGTGTCAGGGCCACCTGCATTTGGCATAATAATCACGACAGGAACGCACTCGCCAGACCCTATCAATTCATCGACAACCATCTGCATCTGGCCCTTGTCCCGCCAAGCGCGATAATCGTCGCTCAAACCATGCAGGAGATAGATGACTGGGTAGCGCTGGGCTTCATTTCTGCCGAATCCATCGGGCAAATATACATTGCAGGGCACATCGGCCGAGAGGATTTTACTCTTTACCGTATCGGTCACGATTCGACCTGCCATCGAGGGCAGACTAAGGAGCAGCAACAGAGCTGCAAATACTGTTTTCTTCATAATTTTTTATTACAAATGTGGAGACTTTTTATTTTAGAATTTTCTTACCGTTGAAGATGTAAACGCCTTGCGGCAACTTGCCATTGCCGTTCACCATCTGGCCACTGAGATCAAAAACAGCACTATCCTTTGTCCATTGTCCGTTGTCAGTTGCGCCGACAGAGCCTATGGCATCCGGATCTTCGTCGAAGCCAATGATGAAATTGCCCAAAATGGGCATGTGATCGGAAGTCACCTTGTCGTTCACTACCTCGTAGCTGACCTTCTCCACACCTCCAATTGGGTCGTAACTGATGATATGGTCGATAACATAGATGCCGTCGCTCCAAGTCGGCGTAGTGAGGTCAGAATGATAGGTGAAGCCGTTCTCCTGCAGATATTGGGTGAGCACGCCTCGAGCGCCCTGCATTTCGTCGTCGGTACCATCGTCGTTGAAGTCACCGGCAATGATAAGCGGTTTGCTTTTTTCCACCCATCGCTCAGCCTCTGCCTTGATGATGGGACCTGTGCCGCGTCTTGCACTAGCATTGAGGCCGACATGAAGGCTGGCGAAAACATAGTTCTGGTACTCGGCAATCAGCATTCTTCGCGGCTCGAAGTCGGGAGTGAGAGAAACGACCTTGACAGAGAGCGGCAGTTCTTTCGAAAGGATGCCAATGCCATAACCGGTCAGCGCGCTGCAGAAGATGCCGTACATGCCCGTAGCCTCGGCTAATTCTTTTATCTGATACTTGTAGTCGGAACGAGAAGAGAAGACGCTGTCAACCTCTTGCAGAGCCACAACATCAGCATTCTGGGCAGAGATGACGCTTGCAGTGCGAGCCAGATTTAGGCCGTCTCTATTACCGGCACAATGCTTTACATTGTAGCTGAGTACTCGAAGCGGCTCTTTCTGGTACTTATTGTAAACCGGCTCCGTATATTCACCTCTTGCAGCGGCATCGAGGTCGGCGATAAGCCTCTCGTAGATGATATCATAGACGCCGTTAGTGACAGCATCGTTAGCCTGCTCCCAGAGGTTCTTGAATGTGCTGAGTTGTTGCTCGTTGAGGTTGTTGAAGGTCCCAAAGTTGGGGTTGCCCATCTCGTCCATCTTCTTGGCGAGAGCCAGTCGCAACTGAGCCGCGGGACTTTCCAATGAGCTTGCATCTACCTTTTGCAACTTCCACTGTTCCACAAACACCCCTTCTGAACCGATATGGGTGTAAGGTGTTCCTTCGACAGGAGTAAACATCTCTCCCTCGGCATTGTAAATCTGAAAGTTCCTTCTATCATTTAGAGCCTTAATGAATAACAGCGGCTCCCCTGCCTCTTCCGTCATGCAAGCCAGATTCCCGTTCAACGTACCGCTGACGTATTTGCCCGTCGCATAGTTGCGGATATTGTACCGCCCATTCTTCCTATCGACAGCTTCTATACGATAGATGCTGCGCGGGTCGCTACTGTGCATCGTGTCCAGAATGATGCTTGCACCAAGCTCGTATGCCTGAGTGTCGTTCTTCAAGTCAGTCCAGCATTTCTTATCTGAGTCGTTAACGTACACGATATTGTAGTAGCCGTTAGCCACGTTGAAGTAGTCCGACGGATCTTCGGCGCCGGGATTGACTTTCAGCAGTTTCCAGCGTCCAGGATAGCCGAAGGCTGCTCCGTCGCCAGGATAGTCGTCGTCGCCGACACTTTGTTTAGCAAGGCTATTGTTGGGACGGTCGCTGCGAAGGTAGCCCTGAACATGAGGCGAGTGCTCCGATTCGGCGTTGGTCATGAAGAAGCGGCCTGCACCATCCTCAAGGTCGGTCAAGGTATAGCCGACAGGAGTATCGGAAAAGACAACGTCGGCCTCGACAGGACTGGTGTTCGTGTTGCCCAAATACTTGTTGTTCTCCTTGTTGAGAAACGCCCATTGGCCTTCTTCCCCAGCCTGCTGGGCAGTCCAGATGAAACCGTCAGCCTCCTTGTCGAGGTCACCCCAATAGACATATTGGCTGCCCCAGTTGATGCTAAAGTTGTCCTGCAAGCAAGCCATGGCCTTAGGCAGGCCAGAGTTATTGCCGTTGAACTTTGTGCGGTCGCTGACAATGTAGTACTGTTCTCCCTCTGTTATCTCGCTTACATCGGTAATCCAAGCGTTCCCTGATGTACCTTCTACCTCATATATTTGCCAGCGTCCAGGATAGCCATAGGTGGCTCCGTCGCCAGGATAGCCGTCATCGCCCACGTTTTGTTTGGCAAGACTATTGTTGGGGCGGTCGCTGCGAAGGTAGCCTTGAACATGAGGCGAGTGACTATTGTCGCTGCTGGTCATGAAGAAACGACCTGCGCCATCCTCGAGGTCAGCCAAGGTATAGCCGACTGGAGTCGCAGAGAAGAGGACATCGTCGTCGTAGCTGTTCTTCACGCCAAGGTATTCTCCCCTTACCTTATTCTTGAAGGCCCATTGGTCGTCGCCCACTTTCTCGGCAATCCACTGGAAGCCTTCTTCATCTTCGTCGAAGTCGCCCCAATAGACAAAGTATATGCCGCTTGATGGCACATCCCAACTGATTGTATAGCGATCCAACTTATAGGACATCCCTTTGGGTTTACCAGTATTATTGCCCGCATATTTTGTGCGGTCACTGATAAGGAAATATGTCTTGCCATCCTGCAGTTCGTCGGCATAATGAATGCGTGAATAACCTTCAATCAGGTTCTGGCCACAGACACTTGTTATGCTCAACAACAATGCGGCAAAGAGAGAAAGAATCTTGCTTGTTTTCACCATGATAAAGACTTATAAATGTGTATTTCTGCGTAAAGTTACAACTTATTATGAATATGACAAACAAAAACGGCGAAAATCTCCTGAATAACAAAAGAATGCAGCCCCCAACAATGGGAACTGCATCCTTTAATAGTGCAAATACTTCTGTAATGATTATTCGTCCGCCCAGATATCCCAACTATCGTTTTCCTTAGTGAGAGCCTGGCTACCATCAACGGTCTTGTCGCCATTGATGATAAGGCTTTCTGCCAACATCTGTGCAGCTTGAGCCTCGTTAACCTGCATTGCAGGAGCAAAATACTTTTTCATTATTTCAGAATTTTCTTGCCGTTAACAATGTTGATACCCTTCTGCATCTTGCTGATGCGCTGACCAGCGAGGTTGTAGATAGCTCCGTCGAAGTGGCGGTTAGTGTCGAGGTCGGCATTAACGCTTTCGATAGCAGTTGCATCGTCACCACTGAAGTAGAAGGCTCTCACACCGCTGGCACTTTCCAGATAAGCCTTACCAGCCTTGATGGTGCCGCTATCTGCCAGATAGAAGCCAACAGGTTCACCTTCAGGTTGAGCAAGAACATACTTGCCTGCAGCTTCGATGTCCTCGAGTGTACCCTTCAGGTCGTTCTCCTCAATAGGAGCAACATTTTCGGCCATATCAAAGACATAGGTATTCGGAGCGCCCTTCAGTACTACAGGAGTGAATGCAGGAATAGTACCCGGAACCTCATTCAGTTTCAGGTAATCGCCAGTAACCACGCCAGTGAATGCCTTCAGTTCTGAACCCATGGTGCCAAGTGCTTCAATCTGAGCGGGAGTCAGAACCTTATCCCAAAGACGAATTTCGGTTGTTGTTGCTACGCCTTCGTCGTTGTCATCATCCTCATCCTCAAAGAGGAAGAAGGCGCCATCGCTAATGCCCCACTTAGGAAGCTGCGCAGAGCCCTTGCCAATAAGTACGCCATCAATGTATTCCGATGCAATCAGGTTATCGACAACGAATACAAAGCGATACCATGTGTCAGCTTCGAGTGAGCCATGGTAGTATAAGCCACCTGAGTTGATACCAACTTGTCCGTTATGAACGAACAGGCATGCATCATTGATATTGCTGAGATCGGTCTGGATAAGAGATGTGTAGCGAGCAACATTGGGGAACTTGATATCCATCATCAAGGTATAGCTGTTAAGGCTAGCCTCTGGAAGGTTTGTAGTTATCTTCAGGTTGTCGCCTTCTGCAACTGTTACGCTGCCATCCTCGTTAACAACAACGCCAGAAGTGGCTTCCATCGTGGCAGATCCTGTTCCTGCTGTCAGATTGTCAGCGTCGTCGAAGGTCCAAGTACCTATTGCCTCGGGCACTTTGACGATTCCAACCTCTGCTGCTTCAGAAACAGTGCCGAGAGCGGCAACTTGGCTAAGAGTGAAGGGAACATCCCAGAAACATAGACCAGTAACCTTGATGGCCTTCTCCTCACCATTATCGTCAGCAAAGAAGACTGCACCAGGTCCTCCCAGCAACCAATGAGTGTTGTAGGAATTTGGATGCTCGCAAGAACTTATCAACTCGCCGTCAATATAAAGAGCTGCCTTGTTGGGCGTGTCAATCACCAGAACGACGCGATACCACTGGCCTGTGGTGAGATTGCCATTGTAGCCGAGAGAACCGCCCAGGCCAACCTGTCCATTCTTGATGAAGAGACTGCCGTCCTTAGCGTTTTGCATACTGTTCTGCCAGAGAGGCGTGTAACCGGTCAAATCGTCTGAACAAATGTCAAACATAACAGTGTATTTGTCAAAACCTGTTGCACCATTGTTGGTGTTCATCAGCAAGCTTGAGCCTATAGGAAGATACAGACCGCCGTCAATCACTTCGATGCCAGCTGCATCAAGACTTTCTTTGGTTTCGAGCCAACCAGGTGAAGATGTGCTGTGGTTAGCAGGAGTGAGAGTTGCTGTGCCTGTGCCAGCCAACGGGTTCTCAGGATCGTCGAATGTCCAGGAGCCTACAGGAGTGGGCAGATCAGAAGAAGGCAGTATGCCACCCAACTCAACTGCATAAGGCAGATACATTGTGGCATAGCCGCTCTCGCCTACAGTTACCTCAACAGGATTACGCTTAAGGCTGACAAGCTGGTTGTCGGCATCAAACTCGTAAGTTGAACCATATTTCTTCAGATTACCATAAA
>Ga0310690_10008344_pt1 | contig 13159 bp, 9 predicted proteins | sample AusTroGonzalo_MG_2_FD_207661 | JGI IMG/M metagenome (GOLD analysis project Ga0310690, IMG submission 207661) | Bovine rumen microbial communities from tropical cattle in Woodstock, Queensland, Australia - Gonzalo_04 (v2) (version 2) | ecosystem: Host-associated > Mammals > Digestive system >... | reverse complement strand
TGTCGCTGTACTTGCTCACCTCCTTCAAGAACATGGTGGAGAGTTTCTTCAAGGCGAACGGATTCCTTGACAAAGCGGCTGAAACATCGCTTCCGCTGTAACCCGAGCAGTTAACCTTAGCACGGCCTCCCAACCTGACCTTCACATCCATCTTGCCGTTCGAACCACTTGACAATCCGAAAAGTTCATCAGTGTTCTCAACATAGGAGTCAATGGCATTGATTCTTCTTGCAGTCTCCACAAACATCTTGTCAACAACATCACCCCTCCTCCACGACAGGTTGACATCCTCAGGACTTGTCACCACGTTGGTTATCGGGTTGTATTGTGATCCGTAGGTGATGACATCACCTGGTTTCCCTGCATTTTTTCTATTCCCTGAGAATTCTTTCAATGTGGTATTCATCGCTTGATACCTGTAATCTATATTCCCAGCGCCCTCTACTGTTTTCTCACTTGATTTCTGTTCTTCTGGTGTAAGTTCACGTGAATATTGAGATGCCAAATTTTCTTTCATTTCATTTGTAAAACCACCTTTTTCAAGATTGTATTTACCATATTCATCATTAAGTGTTTTAGTTATATCACCAAGCACCCTATTGGCATCCCATATCCCAGTCTCTATATTCTTCTGGAAGTCAGCCCTCGCATCAACAGCCAACTGGATGATGTTCTTGTTGGATTCGGTTATACCCTCCATGGTATCATTCACCTGACTTCCATGTTCCCTTATCGCCTCATTGACATTCTTCAGGTATAATCCCGTCCTCGTGTCATTCTCTTCAAGATACAGACCGAAGAACGTGCTGAAAAACAGGTATCTCGACCTTATCTCCTCAACAGTCCTGTCCTCCTCAAGGCTGAAAAGCTGCTTCAAACCCACCCTTATGTTCCTCGTGTCCCTTGTTATGTTCTTCAGCCCATCCTCAGTGGTCTCAGGTATCACCCTGTCCAATTCATCCTTACCAACATTTCTCGCAAGTTTCTTCACACCACCGACATTGATGACCCAGTCACCCGCCTCCTCACCCCAAGTGGCATTCGCGGCTACAAAGTCACGCTGCGATTCGGTAAGTTTTGTCAGCACCCCATCAAGCTGCCTCCTCTTCTCCGTCTCATAGAGTTCCTTCCTTATGTCCTCAATGTCCCTTCCAGTCAGTTTGGCGATGTTGCTCATCATCTCAACAGCTGCAAATCCGTACTCCATCTTGCCGTTCTTGAATGTCCCATATTCCTGTGTCATCGCCTGCACCCTCTTTATCAGGGCATTCGGGTCCATCCTTGATTCATACAGGAGACCGAGAGGATCTGAATACAAGGCTGCGTTACCGCCCAATACGTTCAATGATGCGGATGCCTGCAAGATACCCTGAAGGTCAAGTTCTGAGAATTTACCCACCACATTGGCATAGGATTCTATGCTTCCCTTCATCGCCAATGCACGGCTCGCCATCTTCATGAATCCGTCAACACCATCCTTGAAGTTGTAACGGTTAACCAACGACATGTTCTTCTCAATGTCAGCGGAGTATTTCCTGACAGACAACCCATGCCTTGCAATATTAGTCATGTTCTTAAAGGCAAGCGTGGTAGCATCAGCCATTCCGTAACCGAAATCATGCATCGCAGTCGCAAGCCTACCGGCATAACCACTGTCACCAATAAACGAATCAAGGAACTTTGACATCGCAATGTCCTTGTCGGAGAAAATACCTGTCCTCCCTGTACCGCTCTGATACCCTGATACAATCTTCGCAAAATCAGAGGTCTCATACCCAAACAATGCGAGTGTCGATGCCATGGTGTTGTTTGGTGAGCGGAAACCTAAAAGCTGACCTCCCATCAATCCGTACATCCTGCCTATGTCTGTGAGACCAGCATCGGTTTTGTCTATAAAACCCTCTATATTCTCCGCAAGCCTTGAATATGCCTCAAGCATCTGAGCCTCGTACTCGACATCCATTTTCTCAAGTTCCGCGACATAATCTGACTGGTTCTTGTAATAGTCGTAGGTTTTCAGGTACTTGGCGTAATCGCTGTCCATCTCCGCACCCTTCTCCTTAAGTTCCAACTCGCTTTTCTGTATCTGATTCTGACCGACATTGGTTAAAATATTACCCACACCCTGTAAAGCAGCACCAACAGCAAGAGCAGCTGGATGTCTGGCATTCATCAGTCCACGTCCAACAACATCAAGAGTTCCACCTCCACCCCTATACCACAGGTTAGCCTTCTTTCTCTCAAGGACAGCCTGTTCGAGTTCGTTCTTCGTGACATCCATCTCCTTTTTCAAAGTAGTCCTCTGGATGTCAACACCCTTCATCCTTTCAACCCTGCTCACACCAGCCGCAAGTTTCCCCCTCTCAGCCTGAGCCTTTATGTTAGCACGGTAGGATTCATAAACACCTTTGTTGATTTTCCCTGTTACAGAATCAAATGATGTTTTCGTGAGCATCACCGCCAACTCCCTGTCAACCTGAGCGGTCATGAGCTTTATCTCATTCTCAGCCCTTTGGGTGATAAGCCTTTTCTCCAACTCAAAGATTTTCTCAATCTTCTGTAACTCTATTGTCTTGATGCTTACGTTCCGGTTGATGTCCCTGTATTCCCTCAAAACACCCATACCGAACTTCGCAAGTTTGCTCAGGTCATTCAGTGCAGCGATGGCTAACTGTTTCCTGTTCTCCGCCTTCTTCTCCTCTTCGGACATCTCCTCCTTTTCACCACCGCCACCTTCTACATCATCTTCATCATCCTCATCCTTGTCACCGCTTCCTTTTTTTCTTCTTCTCTTTGGGTGTGACACGGGTATATCCTTAAGCTGGTCGGTAATCCTCTTTATACCGTCAGCCATCTCGTTGAATTCCCTTATAAGTTCTTCATCCTTCTTCTTTGCCATGTCCGCTACCTGTTGAATATGTTACCTACATTTGAAAATGCCATGAAATTGTTCCTTCCGCTGCTGTATCCGTTTATCTCGTTGAGAATCATTTGTGTTATCTGCCTCATGGCGAACGGGTCGCTCTCAAGCGCCCTCACAAGGTCGACGCTGTTACCATCACCACAATCTATCTCAGCATTACCGTCAAGGCTCACGTTGACATCCATACCGTTTGAACGCGAGGAATAGTTGCCTTTTCCACGTCTCCTCTCAATCCTCTCCCCTATGGAATTTGATTTTGCGATTATTCCGTCAAAAAGAGTGTTCATATGGCTTCCTTTGGACATGCTGCCCTTCATGATTGAGCCGACAATAGAATCTGGCGATATGCTGTTGCTTCCGTAACTTGCGTAATCTTGTACAGTACCTGGTTTTTGTTTATCAGTAAAGTTGTTAATTAATGCCTCATCAATTTCATTACCATGATGGTCAATCCACAAATTTTCATTGCCTAAATACGGCATGACTGTTCCATTTTCATACTCCTTTGCAAATTTCTTTTTCAGGGCATCTTTAACTTCTGAACTATTTAATTTATTTATATCATAAAAAACTTTATACGGGTCTATATTATAAGGGATGTACTTCAAATCAGACATCTCATCAATGAAATAATACTTGTCAGTATTGTCAGACCCAGAATATTTTGAAACCCCAACGTAAATCTCACGCAACTTGTTAACCGATTCCTCAACACCCTTCTGTATGTTATCCTCAAAGGTGGCTCTCGCCGCATTCGCATCAGGCAAGATGCTATCATAAGCCTCGGTAGCACCCTTCATCGCATTGATGATGTTGTCGTACTCGTCAGTTATGGTTTTCTTGACATTATCAACCCTCTGTTCAGCCCTCTGGCTGTTCTGCTGCGCATATTTGTCATAAAAACCTTTTGCAAACTCCCTCTCACCCTGCTTCTCAGCGACATCCCTCGCCTCCTCAAGCCCGAAAACATTCTTCAATGTGAACCATATCAGATTGACATCCTTTGTTATGGATTTCACATCATCCTCCGTCGTCTCAGGTATTATCTTCTCAAGGTCAGCTGCTTCCAATTCAGACACCTTCTTCGCGTTTCCACCAACATTCACGGCCCAACCCTTCAACTCCTTGCTCCATGTGGCGTTTGCTGCGATGAAATCCTGATAGTCCTTGTCATACTTTGACAAAGTTCCTTCAAGTTGCCTCCTCTTTTCGGTCTCATACAGTTCCTTCTTGACATCATCAACACTCCTTCCCGTGAGTTTGGCAATGTATCTCATTGACTCCCATCCCTCAAAACCGTATGTCATCTCTCCATTGGAAAACGTTCCCTTCTCCATCGTCATCGCCTGCACACGCTTCACAAGTGCCTCAGGGTCCATCCTTGATTCATACAGCATCCCCAACGGGTCAGAGAACAATGCAGCGTTTCCACCCAATACATTCAATGATGCGGATGTTTCAAGAATGCCTGACAAGTCCATATCCGAGAATTTGCTGAGTATGTTTGAATAACTCTCAAGCGAACCCTTCATCGCCAGCGCCCTTTCTGACATCCTCATAAGTCCCTCAACACCGTTCCTGAAATTGAACTTGTTCGCCAACGACATGTTCTTCTCAATGTCGGAAGCATATTTCCTCATTGACAAGCCCCTTCTTGCTACACCCTCCATATTCTTGTTTACGAGTGACAGGGCGTCATCAACCCCATACCCGAAATCATGCATGACAGAAGCAAGCCTTCCACCGAAACCGCTCTCACCGGCGAGTTTGTCAACAAGCGCAGACATGGCGATGTCCCTCTCAGAAAAGAAGCCCATCCTTCCAGTAGCATTCTGATATGAACCGACAATCTTCGCAAAATCACCAGAACTGTAACCAGCCCTTGACACCCAAGCCGACAGGTTGCCTGTTATGGCACCACGTCTCATTCCAGACAACTGGCTTCCCATGTAACCGTATGAGCGCATCAGTTCTGTAAACCCGCTGTCCGACTTGTCAATTATCTCCTCTATCTTTTTCGTGAGACCTAGTATGGCTTTCTTCATCTGAAGCTCATACTCAATTTTCTCCTTCTTTATGTTGGTGCTGTACTCCAACTGGTTCTCGTAGAGTTCTGCGGTTTTCCCGAATTCAGCGACACTCTTGTCAAATTCTGCGGCTGCAATGTCCTTCTCTATTTCAGAGGTCTGTTTATATAACCCATAAGCATTCTTTGCGATTTCAGCATAACTGCTAACAATCCCTCCACCAGCGATACCGCTGACAATGGCACCGCCGAGTTTGAACGCCTCTTCACCGTATCTTTTTTCTGTTACAGCCTGCTCGTATTCAAGTTTCTTTACATCAATCTCACCGCTGAGCCTTGTTTTCTGAATATCCACATCAGCCTTGCGTCTCTCCCTTTCAATGTCAATGTCAAGTTTCTGTCTTGCCGCCTCCCTTTCAAGTGTAGCCTCATAAGCCTGATAAGCACCCTCATTGATGCTTGATGTCACTGCTGATATGGCGGCTTCCGTGAGTTTGACAGCCATCTCTTGCTGGTACTGGAGTGTCCGTTTGTTTACCTCTATAATCTGCTTCTGGGTGATGTTTCTAACCTCACGGTTCATCACCTCCATGGTTTTGGAGATGTTTATGCTGATAATGTTCAGTGACGTGGTTATTTCACGCAGATTCCTGTAAAAATCGAAAGCAGCCTGCTGTATACCCAACACAACATCATGTATCTCCTGCAAAGCGGCACCTTTGGCTGACTTGCTGCCTCCTTTACCGAATGCACCAGACATCTTCCCCTTGAATCCTGACTTCGAGGATGTTTTTCCCTTCCCCTTGCCATCCTTCGCATTCCGTTTTTGTATCATATAGTCCAACAAAGAACTCCCGGTCCTCACATAGTCACCACTGTTATCGGCTTCGGCAGCAAGTTTCTCCTGTTCAGCCTTCTTGTTCATGTCATCAAGCCTCTTGGACAGTCCCTCAAGGCTCGTCACGACATTTTTCATCGCATTGTGAAGTTCGTTATTTATCGCCATTAACTATAAGATGTTGTGTGTTAATTGATTGGAAATTACAATTTTTCTTTTCCTATAAATATTGAAAACAAGAAAAAAAGATAGGCTCGCATTTCGCGAACCTACCTCATCATTCTCTTTTCCTCCTCCACCTCCTTGTTGTTCAGCCTTATGAAATTACGCCTCATAAATGTCGGCATGTCGTATATCTCGTTAAGATTCAACTTCAGGTAGGTGACGCATCTGAAAATCTCCTCGTTTAGAAGAGCCTCATCAATGCTAATCAGCGAGGAATATATCATCCCTGAGTCTAAGAAAGGTTTCATAAGAGCCGCCTCCATCGCTCTCAGGAATGTTAACTGTTATTGACAAGTCCATACCAGGCTCGTTATCCTTGAGGTAATTCGAATATTTCCTGAATTCACCGAGCAGCATGGAGTTGATGTATTCCTTCACATATTCCCTGTCTCGGTTACCGTTCACAGACATCGTCTGAACGGCGACAGTGTCAGTCATTATGGTGTTCTCCTTGCCCTCACAACCGTTGTTCTCGTAAAGACTGTCAAGGATTTCCTTTATCGTATCAACGGAACTGTTGAAATCCTCATCATCGGACTTGTCAGCCTTGATTTTGTCGTAGGTGTTCTGGGCGAGAGAAACAAAATATTTTGCGTTCTCAATATCGACACCCATGTTGGCGACCACAGAGTTCATGACAATGTCGTTAATTCTCGACCTGTTAAGGTATCTGAACGTGATTTTGTCACCGTTCCCTGTCGTGTATTCGAACTCACCGTCCTCATTACCGCTGATGGAGATTTCCTTATAGGTTACCTTGCTCAAATCAACAGTGGTATTATAGACATTCCCGTTAGGCGCAACAGACCTGTACTGCATGGTGTTACCGAATGCTGTGCTTCTGAGCCACAGCACAATAGCCTCAACATCACCCTCACACAAATCCTCATACACGAAATCCTTGTCAAGGATTTTTCGTTTCAGAATCATCTCAATGACCTTGCCGTCCCTCATAAGGTTCGGAGAAACCATCACATTCTCATCGGCTGCGGTAAGATAAGCAACGGGTATTTTCCCCTTCTTGTGTGCATAACACTCCCCCCTTGACGGAAGCGGTATCATGTCGAACTGCACATTGGAAGGTACTGTAGAAGGGTCGAACGGCTTATAATCACGTTTCTCCAAGGGCTTCATTTCATCATTTCCCATAACATTTGGTTTCTTGTTTTCAGTGTTTTTTTCTTCCTGCTTTATGGTGTCAGCGGTGTTATCTTCCTCTGTTTTCTTGGTTTTCCTCTTCTTTTTACCAGCGCTGAGTTCAGCAACAGCCATCTTGGTACCTTCACCGTCATTGTCGCCGAACTTCTCCTTGTATTTCTTCACAAATCCCTCATCGGGTTTCCTGTAATCCATGCTCTCCAAGGACTTTTCTCCACCATACTGCTTGAGTATCTCACGGTTCTCATCATCGGCACGATCGAAAAGTTCCGCTGCCGTGTTGAGCGCAACGGGATTGTCGGAGTTCTTCTCCTCTGCAAGTCTCCTGGCATTGGAAAGCATCTCCATTGTCGCCTTCTGTATAAGGGCAATTCCTTCCTTGCCCATCTTTTCCGCATCCTCCTTAAGACGCGCCCTGTCCTCAGGGTTCCTTGTGTTATATTTTGCCATTGTTTTATGATTTTTTTTTATAATTTTATCGTGTTTTTTGTTTTGCAATCCAGATAGTATCCGACTATAGAATAGTACCTCTGCATATATCTCCTGAAAACTCGGTCAGCCCAGAGTTTGAGTTCGTTTCTCTGCCATTTCTCATTGTCACCGCAGTATTTAATCCTAAGTTTCTTCAGGACATCCTTCACCATGTTCAGGCACACTTTTATAATAGGAAACTCAGCACTTGACAATTCGTTGTCAAAATTATTCTTTGCTTCTACCATGTTCCTGTATGCCAAAGTTTCCTTCATCTTTTCATGACAATTCTTATTGTTGCATCCGTAGTATGCTAGTTCTGAGAAAACCTCTGAAAGATATGCGCGTTCCTCAATCCTGTTCGCCATGTATATCAAATCGGAAAATGCCTTGGCGAATCCGTTGTTCTGAAATTTTCCGAAGAATGCAAGATTGTCTTTTTCTAATGAAACATTGTCAAAAAATATTGATTCCTTGCCATTCTTCAATGCCATCCAATCGTCAAAGAGGTGTGTGAGTTCGTGTGTCAGAAAAACATCACATAATATGATTTTCAGTTCATTTTTCTTCTCATCAAAAGGAAAATTACATTCCATTTCAGGAAGTTGAATTTTACCATCCTTGAATTCCGTTTCGTTCCTATAATGCATCGAATATAATGTCAAATCAGACACCTTGTCACTCGGTGTTAATGTTACATCAAACCTTATCTTGTCACAATATTCACATTTAACAGAAATTTCAAACACGCTTTTCATAACCCCTTCCTTCAGCATACTGTTCAACTTCTTGTTGAATTTGTCCTTGACGTCATTCTTGAAACCGTCAAGGAACGATGGATAGTGCCTCTCCTCTCCGAGAAGTCCCGATATCTCACACTCGTTCAGCAACATGAAAATTTTCCTCGGCATCATACTTCTTTTATCAAAACTGTTTTTTTACCACACTCAAGATAGTACCCGACAACAGAATAGTATCTTTTCAGAAACCTGTCCTCTGCGAGTTCAGCCCACCTTATTAGTTTCTCCCTCAACGCAGTTTCATTCTTCAGGTCAAAATCAAAACCAATGCGGAGGTTTTTCCGTTTCACGATGCTCATAACCATGAAAATCTCACCATAATCACACTCATTTACTGCTTTGACAAGATTTTTCTTTGCGTTCCTGATGTTCATATAAGGAACAGTCTCCTTCATCTTCTCCCTATAATTAACCTCCGTGCATCCGATGGCGAAAAGTTCTCTCAACAACTCTGACATGAAAGCCTGTTCCTCTGACTTTGTTGTCATATAAAGCATGTTGCAGAACGCTTTGGCAAACTCAGAATTAAATGTTTCTCCAATATCCTTTATCGAATTTGCGACATTCACTTTATCGTCAAAACAAAGGTTTCCTTTACCGTTCTTTATCCTCATCCAATCATCATAAAGATGTGTCAGTTCATGCATAAGATAGGCTCTACACAGGTCAAACAAGGTATACCACTCATCATCAACGGGGAATATTGTGTTGATAACAGGGTTCTCAAGTTTGCCGTCCTTCAAACCACTGTTGTTATAATATGAGAGTTTGTAGTTGTCCCTATCAAAAACATCCTCACCAACGTTCAGTTTAACATTGAAAACAATGGTATGGCAATACTCATTATCAACGGTGACATTAAATGTTTTGGCTGTAACATGTTCCTCTGTCATCTGTTTCAGGTTTCTTATGAATTCCTCTATCACATCTGTCCTAAACTTGTCAAGGAACGATGGATAGTGCCTCTCCTCTCCGAGAAGTTCGGCTATCTCACACTCATTCAGTATTTTGAAACGTTTCCTGATGTACATGATACTATCCCTCCGTTATGAAAACAATCTCGTCAACAAGGAACACAAATGTCCTGTTGTTGACATACTCAATCATCTTGCAGTCCCTCAACACAGCCATTGACTTCGCCTCGTTGAACTTCACCTTCAAGTCCTTCTTCGACAGGTACGCAATCTTCTCCTCCGTTGAGAACTTCTTGCAGTTGTTAACCCTTACGCACTCACGAGCCCACGACTTTATCTCACTCTCAATGTCGCAGTTCTTCGGGTCACCGAGCTTGTACATGTTAATCACACAAACGAACGGCTGTCCCGTCTGGAAATACCTTATCAGCTCGTCAATGGTCATCTCCCTGCCTCCCGGACCGAGCAACCTTGAAGGCATATCCTCGAAATAACAACCTGTCTGCTTGACCTTCACATACTCCTTCCTGTACATGTTCCTCGATATGTTGGTGCCGAGACGGTTGTTGATCATCATCTCGTCCGTGCCTGACTTGTACTTGTTGTATGCGTCAATCATCATCTTGGCGTACTCCTTCCTGCCAATCTCCATACCCTCGTACTTGAACCCTTCCTTCGGGTCACCAAAACTGTAAGGGACTGAAAGCGTAATCTCCATATTATGAACTTTTTTCTTAATATGCGGGAACGGAAAAGAAAAATCAATAGTTGGGACTCATTTTCTTGTCGCTCCGGCACATTTCTTCAGCAATGACATTACTTTTCTCGGGTTTTTCCTTATGTCAGTCTCGCTAACCCTCAGCAAAGGTATGGACATCACACGGCAGTACTCATCCTTGAGCTCGTCAATCCTTGCGGAGCGTTTCTGTATCCTGTCCATCTCCTCGTATTCGAGACCGTTACCGTGCCAGTAGTCACCGTCAACCTCTATGAGCATCTGTATCCTGCATGGCGATGACTTCTCATCGACACACACCACACCGCTCCTGTTCTCAAATATGAGGTTATCGTTCCCCTTGGCATCAACGATGGCGAAGTCATAGTACCTTCCTATCTCCTTCGCGTGCCACTGGTATACGAACAGCAGACCGAGCTTCTTCAGGAAATTGTCAGCGAAATAGGTCTCAAGTTTTGATGTGCCGTACTTAGGCTTTTCTTTTGTGGTTCGCTGCCTTCTTTCCTTTCTTGGCTTTGATATTTTCTTCGACCACTTGAGGGGTTGTTTCATTCGTTTCTTGACTTGTTTTGTTCGTTTCCTCGGCTTCTGTACACTGGCGTGGTATGGTTATGTCATTTTCTGTTTTCAGTGCCAGAATGAGCCTTATTTCATCAAATTCGTCATCTGACATCCGCAGACCATCATCCGACTTGAGGGATTCTTCCGTTATCTCAGGGAACTCCATCACAACAGTTGTTGTCTCAATCTCGTTTATGAGCCTGTTCGCACCTTCTGTGAGCGGCATTCCACCCATCTCAAACACACCCTCTATTTCCAGCCTCCTTGACACGTATTCCTCAATTATCTCACACTCCATTATTGACTTTTTGATGTTATAGGCGTTCTGGAACGACATGGATTTGCTTTTCTCATAGATTGAGTTGAGTGCCTTACCGCACCTTATCACATCCTTGACTTTGAGTTGCTTCTGCATCTGTACTAATATTTATAATATTTATGATGTTAGTTATATCTATTAAGTTAGTTTTAAAATAAAAAAATTTATTAAAAAAATTTTTTTATAGTTACTGTACCTATAACAATTGTAGTTATAACAACAGTTTAAATTATTTTTTTTAAGAAGTATTATATATAATAACTTTAGTCAGAAGGTGTTCAAGGAAAAGGTCACTCACAGTCATCCAAAGGCACGCCCCTCATCACAACCTCAGACATGCAGTTTGCGGATAACGGTATCACCTTCAGCCTTACGTCACCGCCTTTCTTGAATGAAAGGCTCTCTTTTCCATCCGTAATGTCAAAGTAACCCTCACCAAGGTCGGTTTTGACCCTTCTCACATTGGCAGTCCTCAACTCAACGCACCTGAAACCGAAATCGGAACTGAACTCAATGTTGTTAGTCCCTTTCGGGAAGGTGAACATCAGCGTTATGCCGTCACTGTCCTCATCAACCTCAACATTGGCTTTTCTGTCCTTGACATCAGGATATGTCCTTACGGACATCCTCTTAGGAGCCCTCATCACCTCAATGTCCTCCTGACGGATGATGTAAGCCTCAGCAGTTATTAAGTACGACTGTGTGAAGAACTTCCTCTCATCAACGCCATAGGTTGTCTCGTCACTGATACCATCAAGAAGAAGAGGAACGTAATGTCCGTTGGGTCTTATGTAGAACTGCCTTGCCTTGAAAAGAGAGTTGACCTTCATGTTGAAGGTGTTTATGTTGGAGAAAAGGTCTGTGAAAATGTTAATCCTGTACTTCAAGGTAACTGTCATAGGCTGCCGCATCGTATACACCTCATGGCACTCAATGCCGTTATCGTCAAGAACGTCCCTTATAAGCACTGTGTACTTCCTGTCACCAGGAATGGCGTAGTTGCCTCCCTGATTGTTACCGAACTCAGGGTTGGTATCACGTATAACGGTCTTGAAGTTCATCTTCATGTTGCCTTCCTTGTCCGTGTGTTCCCAAATCTGCGAATATTCAGTGAAACGCTGGTTGCTGAAAAGCGAGAAGGTAGGGAAAACAACACCATCAGCCTCAAAGCGAAGCTCATTCTCGACGAACTCCCTCATGGCTGAATCAATGTCATCATACTCAAGTTTCTTAGGGACAAACGCCTGGTCTGACATTATGGTCTCCTGATACTCCTCCTTCAAACCGCCATCATAAATCCTGTCAAGCAGCGGTATTTTTGTCAAGTTGTCCTTTGTAATAGCTCTTCCCATCTGAAACTCATTTTTTACCCGTTGAACTCAAGGTCAGTGACCGGTGATGCCGATATGGTTCTCCATGCTGGTCTGAACGCACCTATGTGAAGCCTGTTGGATGTGTTAAGTTTACCATCATCCACGACAACGAAATAAGCCATACGGTTCGTGTCAACAAGCACACCTATGTAGTCGCCCCTTGAAATCTCGCATGAGTTCTCCTCAAGTGTCTGTACAAGGATGTCAACCCTCAAGTTTCCTGTAATCGTGTAGGCACCGTTCGCGGTTTTTGAGTCGTATGTCTTAAGGACACTGTCGCTGAGGTCGTATATGCACGGGAGCTCAACAGGCATCTTGTAGAACACTTTTCCAGTCTCCTTGTATACCTCATCGGTCATAGTACGTTCCCTGTCCACCTGATAAAGCACTATGGTCATTCCCACATCCTCATCAATGTAGTCAGCCATAAGCCCCGTCTCGAACTCAAAATCCTTCTGGGAGTAGAACTTATGGTTTCTCGTAACCGGTGTCAGAACATTGTTTGGCATCTCAAAAAAACTTTAAATATAAATATCTTTTCGCTCAAGTTTCGGATTTTTTATGTACTTTTGCAGCCGAAAAAACAGATACCATGGATGTAAAGGAAGTCAACAAGGCATACGAGATACTCTCATCATACAAGGGAAAGAACGACAGGATAGCCTACCTGTCAAAGAAATACGCTGTAGGCAAGGTTGTGCTGAACGACTTTGACACAAACTACATCAATGAGAACTTTGACTATGAGCCAATTGAGGTGAACCGCACATTCGACATCGCATCCGACTTCGGTAACAGGTTGCAGGAGAAATATG
>Ga0310690_10008343_pt1 | contig 13161 bp, 11 predicted proteins | sample AusTroGonzalo_MG_2_FD_207661 | JGI IMG/M metagenome (GOLD analysis project Ga0310690, IMG submission 207661) | Bovine rumen microbial communities from tropical cattle in Woodstock, Queensland, Australia - Gonzalo_04 (v2) (version 2) | ecosystem: Host-associated > Mammals > Digestive system >... | reverse complement strand
TTTTCTCAAGATCCTCCCCTTCCGAGACAAGTTCAAGATAAGCTTTCAAAGCGGTTATATCGGGCGGATAATGCTTGCTCGTGACCTTCTTTTTCACCACGTCGCCCTCGGGCGAATACTCCATCGTCTTTTCCGTCACGGTGTAGCCGACCGCCTTTTTATACAGAGAATGCAACAATTTTTCATCCATCTTTTTTCTCCTGCCGAGCGAAAAGAGGCGCCCTATTGGCGCTGACGCATAAAAAAAGTCTTTTTGCAAGACTTTTTTACGTTCACATTCTTTTTCGCATATTGATCAGTTTGTTTTTATATCTTTCCTGCACCGTCGGTTCCTTTTTCAAGAGCGGGCGGGGGCGGGGTTTGCTCATCAGGTAATAGCGCAATTCGTCCATTGCGTGGTCATCCTCTTTGATGGGGGCGTCGCCGTTTCCCCACCGATACCCCTTGATCTCGCGTATCATATTCACGCAGTTGCGGAATATCACAAGCTTGGGCGGGCGTTCTTTGAGCCAGTCTTTCACCGCCGCGATGCCCGACCACAAGTCCTTATCCACCTTGGTGTCGCAGAGAATATCCTTTTCGTAAAAGAGGTCCGCGACCGACTTTAAGGAAGAAAGCGTGCGTTGTCCCGCGGCGCTGTCTATTATGCACCTGAGCCGCCCCTTGCCGTCCCTATGCCAATCCAGCTCGTCTGCGATCGCTTTGATGCGCGCGGCGTGATAGTCGATATCCCGTCCGCTCTCGTAATGTTCCGCGATCACGTAGACGTTTCCGTCGTAATCTACCGCGTAAAAGTGGGCGGAAAGCGGATTGTGCAGCCCGGGGTCGATGGAGATATTGTCATACCAATCCTTGGGCACGGGAAAGGGGTCCACAACGTGCACGCTGTCATCGAATTCGGGATAAACCAGTCCGCCCTCGTCCGAAAACTTGCCGTAACGGCGGCTCTCCACGCTTTCTTTATCAAAAGCGTTGGTCAAGAGTTCTATCTCTTGCGGGTCCAAGTAGGGATTGTCCGCCCACTCCATCGTGATGGACCATATCTCCTTGTTCTGCCGCTTGTTGAGATATATTTCGTCATAGACAAAGGTGCGCCCTTTGAGCGGGGTCATCGTTCCCCATATCTCTCCTTTTCTGTCCATCACACGCATCAGGCATTCTTCGTATACGTCCCGCGGCGGCTCTTCGTCGAACCACACGAAATCAAGGGACGCGCCCTGAAACTTTTCCCGTCCTTGGTCGGCGCTTTTGAAGCCGATGCGCGACACGCCGCCAAACACGTTTTTAATGGTCAGATAGTCTATCACGCCCCCTTCGGGACTGCTTTTTCTGCCCGATTGCATCGTTACATCCACGATCCATTCGGGGCGAAGATAGGAGAGTATCTTGCTCTGTGAGACCTCTCGCTGCACTTCGTACGTCGGCGAGACCACCCACCCGCACACGTTCTCGCGGTTGGGGCGATAAGGATGTATTCCCCTTGCCCACCACACCGCTTCCACCGCGCCACACTCGGTCTTTCCGCTTCGATTTCCGCCAAACACCCAGCGATTGCGCTTTAAGCACTTATGAAAAGCCATCTGTTTTAAGTGCACTTTTTCCTTATTGTATTTTTTCAGTTTATCGTTTTCGGAGCGGAACTTTTGCAAGCGCTCTATCTCTCCGATTTTTCTGACAATTTCCTCCGTTTTTTCTTTTTTATCCATAATATCGTCACCTTTCTTGCTTTATGAGAGCGGTATACTATCCCTATGCGACGCTTTTTTCTCTGCTTGTTTCTGTTTACGATACTGTTTTGGGCGGCATTCCCCGCTCTCCCCGTCACGGCGTGCGCCGCCACGGACGAGTATCTTCTCATCGGCAAAGATGGCGTCTACCTGTACGCCGACCGATATATGCCCTACAAGCTTTTCACCATTCCCAAAACTTTTTACGTCAAGGTGATAAACCTCACGCAGTACCCCGATTATTACGTGGTAGAATACAACGGGGTGCAAGGTCTTGTGAAAACCTCGGACGTGGGCCGCGAAACCATTTCCGACGTGCAAAATCCTTACTTTACTTCGCAGACCATCACGCCGCACATCAACACACACCTTTACGCTTCGCCCAACTTTTCGGACGAAACGAGCATTTCCGCAAGCGGGCTATCCCTCACCTATCTTGGCAAAGCGGACGGGGACAGCGGCTCCTACGACACATCGGTGTGGTTTGCCGTGCTGTACGCTAATAAGCTCTACTACCTACACTGCTCGCTCACCAACAATTTGGGGCTGTTGGAAAGTTCCTTCGCCCCCGTTCACCCAAATAGCGTGGTGGAAGTTCCAACCTCTTCCGAGGGGGACGGTGGCAAAGAAAACAACGTGGCCGTTACCCCGCAAACCTCTTTTGATACGATGCGCATTCTGCTCGTCGTGGGCATGATCGTGCCCGTGGTCATCATCATCTTTCTTTTGTTCAAGCCTCGTTCTTCCGGACGGCGCGGCGCTACGCGAAGGCGCGACCGTCGCTATCCCGACGAGGACGACTATGATGATTATTATGACGATTGAATGAGGCGAATGCCTCGGTATTCACGCCCTTCAGCCTCTCTTTCATGCGAAGCATTTCATCGTCTTCGTCAATGACTCTCTTTAACATAGATGAAAAAAGCGGTTCGTTTCCAAACTCTTTCAAAAGGCACTTTTTATCAAATCCCATTCTTTCAAGGGCGGACGTGAACGCCTCAAGCCCACGCTGTAATTGGCGGTAACAAGTGCGCAGGGACGTATCTTTTTGAGAGGCGATCTCCGCCGCGCTCTTGCCAAGCAAGTATCTCGCTCTAAGAAATCCATCTGACATCACACCCGAGCGTCGAATGCCCTCTTCTATAAGGTATTTCATATTATATAATCCTATTTTTCTGTCGTTATAACGCAGTATCTGTTCGTATAAGCGCATCTGTTCAGCGGCAAAAACGGCGTAAAAGCCGTCGAGCGCGCATTTCTCCGCGCTACGCGTAAGTGCGTCGTACATATCCTCTATATAGGGATAGCATTCGAGCACCGCTTTCGTCACCAATTGTCTGTCTTCCATTTTCTCCTCCTTTCCAAATTTGCCGTCGAGTAATACGAACATATGTTCACATACACAATATAACACATTCTATCCGAAAGTCAATGTGTGCGTGCCAAATATTCTTGTCTGCTCTCAAAAATGTAAAAAACGTGTATTTTCACTGTTTGGAGATGAATAATTTTTTACAATATATGAAAATCGGCAAATTTTGATACAATTCTGCTCCTATTTTTATGATAATTGATTTTTGTACAAAATTGCAACTTTTGTGACAGCGCATTTTGAGGAGCCTGATTTACGCCCTCTTTCATTGCCTTATGCGGTAAAATCGGAAAAATCGTTTTTTACAAAATATTTGCAATATATTGTTTACAAAACACGTTTTGTTCACATAAAAATCGAGGGGGTCGCATTCTTTCTTATTTATGCGCAAACGGGCATATTTATGGCAAAACTACGCAAGATAACGGTATGCTAACCGTGTTTATTCGTTCTATCATTACTTACATCTTTCTTTTGTTCATTATGCGTTTGATGGGCAAGCGACAGCTATCCGAATTGCAACCTTTTGAGTTTGTCATCACACTCATCGTGGCGGAGCTTGCGTGCATTCCGATGTCAGATACGTCCATCCCCCTTGCCTACGGCATTATACCGATGTTCACGCTTTTCATCTTGCACATTTCCATCACCAAACTCGCAAGTAAAAACCACAAATTCAACCGCTTTTTGAACGGCGTACCCGTTGTGGTGATCTCCCCCAAAGGCATAGACCACCGTTTGCTCGACAAACTGGATATGAATATCACCGACTTACTCCACGCACTGCGCGCGGCGGGGTACTTTTATCCCGGTGAGGTGGCGTACGCCATTATGGAGACAAACGGCACGCTCAGCGTACTGCCAAAAAGCGGATTTGCACCCGCTACTCCAAACGATTTGAAGCTGAACGTGGATAGTAGCGAGATACCCTACCCCATCATCTGCGAAGGCAACCTTTTCTCGGAAAATCTTACCATGACGGGAGTATCGCAAGAAGCAGTGAATACCCTTCTCGACAAGCATTCGCTCAAACCCGAAGATGTGCTTCTCCTTACCGTGGACAAGCAGAAAAATGCTTATTTGCAGCCCTACGTAGGTGATGCCATCACGGAGGAAACCGTATGAAGCGATTGATTCTTGCCGTAAGCGTTTTGCTCATCATCGTAGCCATGGGTGTGGTCGAACAAGTTTACATCGACAAGCTCTTCAATCGAACAAAAGCAGCCGCCGAGCGCGTAAAAGCAGAGGTGGAAACGGACGTAGAAAGCGCGCTTCCATACGCGGAAGAACTCAAAGAAGAATGGATGAAAAACAGGAGTTTTTTGGAAGCGTTCACGCCGCACAACGAAACCAAAGAGATGGTACTGCGCATTGCAGAACTCATCGGGTATATAGAGGCAAAGGACGACAAATCCGCAATGGCGACGATTGCTATCATCATTGAAATGTGCGACAACACGCCCCATATATTGGCGTTTCACTGGGAACACATATTCTAAACGAGCGCGTATAGCAGCACTTATGCGGCACTACCACATCGCGGACGAACAGTTACGTACAATAAGTACGCGCCTGTCCTTCCGCTCGCGGAGCGTTTGCCTAAGCACCACTCTCCGCGCTCGTTTTAGAATAGAATAAAAAATGAGGGCGGCAACGCCGCCCGTAATTCCTAATTCCTAATTAGATAAAGGCGCCGCTATACCTTGTCGCCCAGAATTTTCTGGAGGAATTCGCCCGTATAACTCCCCTTAACCTTTGCCACCTCTTCGGGCGTGCCGCTTGCCACGATCCTGCCGCCGCCGTCACCACCGTCCGGTCCGAGGTCGATGATATGGTCGCACACCTTTATCACATCGAGGTTGTGCTCTATCACAATGACGGTATTGCCACCTTCGGTGAGGCGATTCAAAATGCGCAGGAGCTTATCCACGTCGTAGCTGTGCAGTCCCGTTGTGGGCTCATCGAGGATATAGACGGTTTTGCCCGTACTGCGCTTGGCGAGCTCGGTGGCGAGTTTGACGCGCTGCGCTTCGCCGCCCGAAAGTTCGGTCGCGGGCTGTCCGAGTTTAATATAGCCGAGCCCAACGTCGTAAAGAGTCTTGATTTTATTATAGATTTTGGGAATATTGCGGAAGAACGCGCACGCCTCTTCCACCGTCATATCCAACACTTCGGAGATGTTTTTGCCCTTGTAACGCACTTCCAAAGTCTCGCGGTTGTAGCGTTTGCCGCCGCATACCTCGCAAGGAACGTACACGTCGGGCAGGAAGTTCATTTCTATGCGCATCACGCCGTCGCCGCCGCAATTTTCGCACCTACCGCCCGGCACATTAAAGCTAAAACGCCCCGATCCATAGCCACGCTCCTTGGCGTCGGGAGAATGGGCAAAAAGGTCTCTGATATCGGTGAATACGCCCGTATAGGTGGCGGCGTTACTGCGCGGCGTTCTGCCGATGGGGGATTGGTCTATATCGATGACTTTGTCAAAGTATTCCACCCCTTTGATCTCGCGGCACTTGCCGTTTACGACCTTTTTGGAGCCGTTCAAGCGCTTGGTGAGTTCCGGATAAAGAATGCCGCCCACCAAACTGCTCTTGCCGCTACCGCTTACGCCCGTTACGCAAGTAAAAAGCCCTACGGGTATCTTCACGTCGATATTGTTCAAGTTGTTCTCGCACGCGCCGAGCACTTCAAGGTATCTGCCGTCAGGGTGGCGGCGTTCGGTGGGGACCTCTATTTTCAGCTCGCCGCGAAGATACTTGCCCGTGGTGGAATCGGGACACTTTGCGATCTCTTCGGGGCTGCCCGTCGCAACCACTTCGCCGCCAAGCACGCCCGCCATCGGTCCGATATCCACCACGTAGTCCGCACTTCGTATCGTATCCTCGTCGTGCTCCACCACAATGAGGGTGTTGCCAAGGTCGCGCAATCTTTGAAGCGCGCGAATAAGCTTTTCATTGTCCTTTTGATGCAGTCCGATGCTCGGTTCGTCCAAAACGTACAAAACGCCCACAAGCCCGCTTCCTATCTGCGTGGCAAGACGTATGCGCTGTGACTCGCCACCCGAAAGCGTGGCGGACGCGCGGGAAAGGGTCAAGTATCCCAGTCCGACGTTCACAAGGAAGTTCAGCCTTGCGCGTATCTCTTTCATCACTTGCGCCGCAATGAGTTTTTCCCTATCGTTCATTGTGAGCGTGTCAAAAAAGACTTGCAAATCCTTTATACTCTTATCGCAAAGGTCGGAAATGTTCACGCCGCCGAGCGTAACGGCGAGCGCCTCTTTTTTGAGTCTCTTGCCCTTACAGACCGCACAAGGCACCATACGCATCAAGCGCTCGTATTCATATTTCATAAACACGCTTTCGGTCTCATCGTAACGACGGTTGATAAGGTTCACAATGCCCTCATAAGTGGTTTTGTGACTGCCGCTGAACGACTGCGTCTGATAGCTCACCTCAAACATCTCCCCGTTATTTCCGTACAAGATGATGTCCAGCACGCGCGGAGGCAGGTCTCGCAAGGGAGTGTCAAGGGAAAAATCGTACTTTTTCGCAAGCGCGCGCATGGTCTGAGCGACGGTCTTGGACTCCATGCTCCAACCGATATTGTTGATGGCTCCTTGGTTAACGCTCTTGGTCCAATCTTTCACCAAAAGGTCCACGTCCGCCTCATAGCGAAAGCCGAGACCATGACAAGCGGGACAAGCGCCGAACGGGCTGTTAAAACTGAAAAAGCGGGGCGTGAGCTCCTCTATATTCACGTCGCAATCCGGACAGGAATATTTGGTATTATAGAGGGTTTCTTTGCCGTCCGTCTCCGCCACCACAAGGCCGCCCGCCATTTTGAGCGCGATCTCCAAACTATCCGTCAAGCGGCGTTCCAGTCCGGGCGTTATCTTGAGTCTATCCACCACAACGGACACCGAGTGCTTGAGCTTTTTATCAAGTTGCGGCAATTCCTCGTCCGCAGAATAATCATTGCCGTCTATCACAAAGCGCAAAAAGCCCTGCTTTTTATATCCCTCAAGTTGACGGGAGTACTCCCCTTTTCGGGCGCGCACAACGGGAGCCAAAATGCGCAACTTGGTCCCTTCGCCCGCCGCCATCACGCTGTCCGTGATCTGATCGATGGTAGTCTCTTTGATCTCCTTGCCGCAATTTGGGCAATGCGGCACGCCGATGCGTGCATACAAAAGACGGAGAAAGTCATAGATCTCCGTCGTAGTGCCCACAGTGGAACGGGGGTTTCGACTGGTCGTTTTTTGGTCTATGGAAATGGCGGGAGACAGTCCGTCGATATAGTCCACGTCGGGTTTATCCGCCCTGCCGATGAATTGGCGCGCATAGGAAGAAAGACTCTCCACATAGCGACGTTGCCCCTCGGCGAATATAGTGTCAAAGGCAAGCGAAGACTTTCCGCTGCCCGAAAGCCCGGTGAACACCGTCAGTTTGTTTTTGGGAATGGAGACGTCAATATTTTTCAGGTTGTTTTGACGCGCCCCTTTTACGTACAGTTTATCGTCCATTTTAACGTCCTTTCCTTTTCATACTCTGCAAGGCGGCAAGCTCGTTTCTGAGCTCTATCGCGGTCTCAAAATCAAGAGACGCCGCCGCCCGCTTCATAAGCCCCGTCACAAGGTCTATCTGATGATCGAGCTCGCGCGAGGTGTATTTTTCTTTTTTCTCTTCCGTCTTTGGCACGGGTTTGGTGATCTCTATCGTATTCACGATAGGCTTTACGATGGTCTTTGGGGTGATGCCGTACTTAAGGTTGTGCTCGTTTTGCACCTTGCGACGGCGCTCTGTCTCGTCTATCGCGCGCTTCATGCTGTCCGTCATCACGTCGGCGTACATGATCACGCGTCCGTCCGCATTTCTCGCCGCGCGTCCGATGGTTTGCACAAGCGAAGTTTCACTGCGCAAGAAACCCTCTTTGTCTGCGTCGAGAATGGCAATGAGTCCTACTTCGGGAAGGTCTAAGCCCTCGCGCAAAAGGTTGATGCCAACCAGTACGTCATACTCCCCTTGGCGCAAGGCGTTCACCGTTTTAATGCGCTCCAACGTCACGATGTCGCTGTGCATATAGATGGCTTTCACGCCGTGCTCTTTTAAGTATTCTGTGAGGTTCTCCGCCATACGCTTGGTCAAGGTGGTCACAAGGGTGCGGTAGCCGCGCGCCGTCGTGCACCCGATCTCGCCCAAAAGGTCGTCTATCTGCCCTTCGATGGGCTTCACCGTCACCACAGGGTCCAGCAGTCCCGTGGGACGAATGAGCTGTTCCACCACATTTCCCGCACGCTCCAGTTCATAGGGCGCGGGGGTCGCGGACACACATATCATCTGTGGCACGCGGCTGATGAATTCATCAAAGGTAAGCGGGCGGTTGTCATACGCCGCAGGCAGGCGGAATCCGTAGTCCACAAGGTTCTTTTTACGGGCGCGGTCTCCGTTACACATCGCGCGTATCTGCGGCAAGGTCATATGACTCTCATCCACAAAAACGATAAAGTCTTCGGGGAAAAAGTCAGTCAAAGTGTAAGGGGGCGTGCCGGGTGCTCTGCCGTCAAAATAACGGCTGTAATTCTCAATGCCGCTGCAATACCCCACCTCGCGTATCATCTCGGTGTCGTAGAGCACGCGTTCACGAATGCGTTGCGCCTCGATGGCTTTGCCCTCGTCCAAGAACTTTTTCTCCTGCACGAGCATATCCGCGTTGATCTTGGCAAGAACGCTCTCCACGCTCTCGCTTCCGATGATATAGTGGCTGGCGGGGAAGATATTCACATGTTTCAAGGTTGCTTTCAGCTTGCCCGTCACCACATCGAATTCCGCAATACGATCGATGGTATCGCCGAAAAACTCCACGCGAATGGCGGTATCGGTATTTCCGATCGGAAAGACGTCCAACACGTCGCCCCGCACGCGGAAAGTGCCGCGCCGAAAGTCAATGTCCGCGCGCGTGTATTGGATATTCACAAGATTGCGTATCACGTCGTCGCGGTCCACGTCGGTATTCTCTCGGAGAGATACTGTATGCGAATAGTATTCCTTGGGCGCGCCGAGCCCGTAAATGCAGGAAACGGAAGCCACCACGATGGTGTCCCGCCTCTCGCAAAGAGAACTGGTGGCGGAGTGGCGGAGCTTGTCTATCTCGTCATTGATGTCAAGCTCCTTTTCGATATACGTATCGGTGGAGGGAACGTATGCTTCGGGCTGATAATAGTCGTAGTAGGAGACGAAAAACTCCACGCGGTTATGCGGGAAAAGCTCTCGGAACTCATTGCAAAGTTGCGCCGCGAGCGTCTTATTGTGCGCAATGACAAGGGCGGGACGTTGAAGCTTTTCAATGACGTTCGCCATCGTGAAAGTCTTGCCGCTACCCGTAACGCCGAGAAGCACTTGGGTAGAGAGTCCGTCGCGCACACCCTCTACGAGCTTTTCAATGGCTTGCGGTTGGTCCCCGCAAGGCGAAAGAGGGGTAACGAGCTCGAATTCCATTATTTTTTAATTGCGTTGACGATGAGGGTGATGATAGGCTTTGCCGCCGCCGCAAGCACGACGCCGAGCAGGGTCAAAAGCACCTTGGAAACGATGCTGGAACGACGGGCGCGCAGTCTCTGTTCCTCACTGCGCTGAAAGGCAAACCCTTTTTTGAGCAAGGTGATGCAATAATAAAAATCGCCCTTTTTATCCGACTCCACAAGATCGATGTACTCGTCGTAAACGAGGGCGCGCATCGTAGGTTCCAAGTCCTCCGCCTTAAACTCCAAAGCATAAGGAATGCCCACCATCAGTTCGACGGGACGAATGAGACACATTCCCTTATTCTTTGTCGTTTGTTTGTAAATAACGCGCATCAAAGCGCTCTCTTTTTTATTTAGCATATTTCACCACATAAATGATCCAAAAGATCAAGTTGACAATGGCGGCCCCTGCGGCGGAACCGATGAGAGCTGCAAGGAAAGTGCGATCCACGTGGGGACGCGTCTTTTTTTCACGCGGGGGCGTGGGAGTCGCTTGCGCCTGATAGCCACGCGCAAGATTGGGAAGCACAGTATTGTGCGACTTCTCGCGGGTCTCAGCGGCGGCGATCTTTTCATTGAGGTCCTGCACGACGGCTTGTCCCTCTTTGTTCTCCTCTTTCACGCGTTGGAGTTGCTCTTTTTTCTCCGCTTTTTCCTCTTTGGTGGATGCGGCGTTCAAGGATTCTTTGGCTTCCGACAGCTTGTCCTGCTGCTCGCGAAGAATGCGTGCGCGCTCCTCTTCGAGAGCGATACGCTCCGCCCTATCCTCTTCGGCGGCTTTCACTTCTTCGCGGTAAGCAACAATTTCCGGATTCTCGTCGATCAAGGTGCGGAGCCTGTCCCGCGACTGTTTGATGAGCGCGCGGCCCTTGGTGCGCATTGCCACACAATACTCCCGATTGTCGGAATACTTCATATCCACAAGCCCGTCCGCGACAAAGGATTCCAAAATTTCCGTCAGCTCGTCCGTGCCGAATTCATGCCCATAGATGCGAGAGGTTATCTCGTCTGCCTCCAATATCGCATAGTTCTCGCCGTCGCAGAGGTCGAACAGCGTATCAAGTATTTTGATGGCAATATCGTTCACGGTACGCTCCTTATAGGTGTATTGTCCTTACTTTCTCTTATTATACACAATTAAAGGACGGATTGCAACTTAAATAACTTGGGCGAGAATGCAAAGACGGCTCCGCCGCGATTTTTTATCGAAAAGTAAAGTTCTCGACATACAGTTGCGTTAGCGAGAAATTACAGAATTTGCCGCCTCGTCAATCCCCAAATCCGCATTCAACATTCCGCATTAGAGCGGAGAGTCAATTCCTAATTGAATTTCAGCGCAAGTCTTTCTACGCTCCCTGCGCCGAGGATAAGCACGGTGTCCACCGAACGCGCATTTCTGTCCAACCATCGTTTTGCGTCATCGTAGGTGGTAAAGTAGCACATTTCCTTTGCGTGCAAGGAGCAAAAGAGGGTTTTTGCGTCCACGCCGTCGGCGGGCGTCTCCCTCGCGGAATAGGTGGGGAGCATCACAAGCACGTCACTCTCGGACAACACGCGGCGAAACTCTTCAAAAAGCGAAGCCGTGCGCGAATAGGTGTGCGGCTCAAATACCGTTATAAGCCGCCCTGCCGTCTCCTCTCGCGCCACGCTCATCACGGCGGCAATCTCGCTTGGATGGTGGGCGTAATCGTGCACCACGGGCGCGCCGCCCGCCGTATTGCCCATATACTCGTATCGCCTCTTTACACCGAGAAATCCCGCGAGACCGAGACGGACCGCGTCTTCCTCTATGCCGAGCAAAAGCGCGACGTACGCCGCGACGGCGGCATTATAAACGTTGTGACGACCTTTTGCAGACGTTTTGAAATACATCGGCGGACGCTCTTTTGTCTTCAAATAAAAGCCGCCGGTATCCGAGAGTTCGAATGTGAAATCATCGCCATATGAACATATGCGAATATCTTCATTTAAGGGGAGCGCAAGGTGCTCTTTGACCTTTTCGCCCAAGACGGCAACGCCGCCTTTTTTGACGCGCAAAACAAAGCGCTGAAAGGATGTATACACGCTCTCCACATCCTTAAAATAATCCCCGTGGTCGATTTCTGCGTTGAGCACGACGGCAACGTCGGGCGCAAGCGTCAGAAAACTATCCTTATACTCGCACGCCTCTGTCACAAAGATCTCTCGCCCCGAAAGAAAAAGGTTACTGCCGAAATTGCGGGCGATGCCCCCGATGTGCGCCGAAAACTCCGTCTTGCTTGCCGCCAAACAAGCGGAGATCATCGCGCTTACCGTCGTTTTGCCATGCGTACCGGCAACGGCGACCGTCTTATCGAAAAGTTCGGCAATTCTACCGAGAAAAACCGCCCGCGACATCTCTTGCTTTGCGGCGCGGCGCTCCGCATTTTCCGCGGGGATTGCCGCCGTATAGACCACAAGGTCGGCTTCCGCAGCTTTTTCCGCACGTTCGCCCACATACACATCGTACCCCTCTTTGATAAGCTCCGAGAGGCGTTCTCCCTCTTCCCTATCGCTCCCAGACACCAGCGCGCCGAGCCGACGCGCAATCTTTATGAGAGCGCTCATACTGATGCCGCCCACGCCAATAAAATGCACTCTTTTTCCATCAATAAAATTCCGCATACTATTCTATATGAAAAAAATGCAAAATCTGTTTGAAACACAAAAGAACAAAGAATTTTCACGCGCAAATTGGCAAAAACCGCAAATTTCAGGCAGCTTTTCTGCGCAAAAAGAGTTAAAACAGGGGGGTTTGCGAGCAAAGAAAAAGTTTCGCAAGCAAAGAAAACCTACGAAACTCCGAGTTGATAAAAATAGAATAAAACTGTGTGATTACTCTGCGTCGAGCTGCTCTTGATACGCCTTCAGGACCATGTCCGAAATCATTGCGCGGGCATCGGGATTGATGGGATGCGCAATGTCTTTGAACTCGCCTTCGGGAGTCTTTCTGCTCGGCATAGCGATGAAGGGGCCGTTATTTCCGTCGATAATCTTGATGTCGTGCACCGCGAAGCAGCCGTCGATGGTAATGGAGGCAACCGCTTTGAGTTTGCCGTTGTCGCTCTTGGCGAGTCTTACTCTTACGTCTGTGATATTCATATGGTACCGCCTTATCAGGTTATGTAAGTATTATAGCACAAAAGTCATCAGTTGTCAATACTGAATTTTTTTGCGCATAAATGCGGATATTTAGGAATTTTTCGAAAATTTTGATAGAAATTTCAGACCCTCTTCGCAAGAGCGATGAGGTCTGCTTTGCCCACGTCGGTATGCGGGATTTCGGGCAGGAAAAGTATCTTGGTAGGCATTGCGTATCGAATGACCAAAGAGGAGAGACGCGCGCGTACCACTTCCCGTTTCTTTTCTTGCGAAAGTTCGGATCTATCCGACAAAAACAAGGCGATCATCGGTTTATTGTCCACGCGGTATTCGATGGCAGCCGCTTCGGTTACAAAGTCCAAAGACATTGCCGCACGCTCGATCTCCACAGGATAGACGTTCATCCCTCCGATAACGAT
>Ga0310690_10008342_pt1 | contig 13163 bp, 11 predicted proteins | sample AusTroGonzalo_MG_2_FD_207661 | JGI IMG/M metagenome (GOLD analysis project Ga0310690, IMG submission 207661) | Bovine rumen microbial communities from tropical cattle in Woodstock, Queensland, Australia - Gonzalo_04 (v2) (version 2) | ecosystem: Host-associated > Mammals > Digestive system >... | reverse complement strand
CGCCAAGTGCCACCTGAAACTCGTTGATATAGCCCACAACTTGGTAAGTGTGAGGCGGTTGAGGCACACTGCCACGCGGCGCGTTGGTGCCACGGTCGTAGCATACGCGCATGCTGCCCGCCGGCCAGTCGGCGGCAGGGGTGAAGTATAGCTCGCCATAGCGGATGTGCGAGTCGGCGCAGTAGCTGATGAAGTTGGAACCATCCACGCTGGCGCCTTTGGTAATCAGGAAGTTGGTGCAGGCCTGCGCCGCGTTGAAGGCGGCGAGCAGGGCGATGATAATGAGGGATTTGATGCTGTTCATAATAAATCGAATTTGGGGCAAAAATATGTTTTTTTTGCCTACCTTTGCGAAAAATTTTGAAATGAAAAACGGAACCATCCCACTTGCGGAACGCCTGCGCCCGACCACGCTTGACGACTATATCGGACAGAAGCACATCATCGGCGAGAACGCCGTGCTGCGCCGTGCCATCGAGAGCGGACGTGTGCCGTCCATGATTTTCTGGGGACCGCCCGGCGTGGGCAAGACCACCTTGGCCTTTATTATCTCCAAGCAGGTGAAACGGCAGTTCTTTCAACTGAGCGCAGTCAGCAGCGGCGTGAAGGAAGTCCGCGAAGTCATCGACCGCGCACGCATGGCACCCGAAGCACCTATTTTATTTATAGACGAAATCCACCGCTTCAGCAAGTCGCAGCAAGACTCGTTACTCGGTGCTGTGGAGCGCGGTTTGGTCACGCTGATTGGCGCGACGACGGAAAATCCTTCGTTTGAGGTCATTTCGCCTTTGCTGTCACGCTGTCAGGTGTATGTGCTTAAGTCGTTGGAGAAGGAGGATTTGGAGATTCTTTTGGCGAAGGCAGTAAAGGCTTTGGAATACGATTTCGGCAAGAAAATCAACGTCAAGGAACCAGAAGCCTTGATGCAGATTAGCGGTGGTGACGGGCGTAAATTGTTGAACGCCATTGAATTGGTTGTCACTTCGCTGAACGACTTGGACGAGACCGCCGAGGAACTCGTCATCACCAACGATTTCACCACCGACTGCATACAGAGCAACCTTGTGAAATACGACAAGCAAGGCGAGATGCACTACGACATCATTTCAGCCTTCATCAAGTCGATGCGCGGCAGCGACCCCAACGCGGCTCTCTATTACCTTGCTCGCATGATTGAGGCAGGGGAGGACCCGCTTTTCATTGCCCGCCGTATGCTGATTCTCTCGTCGGAGGACATCGGTAACGCCAACCCCAATGCGCTTTTGCTCGCCAACGCCTGTTTCGATGCAGTGAACAAAATCGGCTGGCCCGAAAGCCGCATCATTTTGGCCCAAACGGTCACCTATTTGGCTTCGTCGCCCAAGAGCAACGCTGCCGTGGCCGCCATTGACATGGCACAAGCCCTCGTGCGTGAAACTGGCGATTTGTCAGTGCCTTTGCACCTTCGCAATGCTCCGACTAAACTGATGAAAGATCTCGGTTATGCTGACGGTTACAAGTATGCCCATGCCTTCGAGGGCAATTTTGTGGAGCAAGAATTTCTGCCAAGCGAAATTTCTGGCACGGTTTTGTATGAGCCACAAGACAACCCGCGCGAGCGCGAACTGCGCAAGAACCTGCGCGACAAATGGAAAGAGAAATATGGCTACTGAAAACAAAACCGAGAAAGGCTTGACACTTTGGAACAGAGTATTGTCAGCCAGCCTCAACCTGCCCTTCGTGAGGGTAGACCGCGAAGAGTTCCTGACCAAGGAACTGTCGAAGTTCTGCACCCCGATGGAAATGATGGTTGCCTTGGATGATACACCGCTCAAAGTGCTGACCAAAAAGGAGATAGACAAACTTGCCAACGAATGTATAAAGTATCACTTGACCATGGTATGTGGCACTTCCGCGTTGATGGGTTTGCCTGGCGGATGGTGGATGGCTGGTACCATTCCCACCGATCTCACGCAGTTTTATGGCCACATTCTTGCGCTCATGCAAAAACTGATTTACCTCTATGGTTGGCCCGCATTAACCAATGTCAACAAGCAACTTGATGATGGCTCACTGCAAATCATGACGCTCTTTGTTGGCGCGATGATGGGCAACAAAATGGCCGTGGAGGCCCTTACGAAAGTGGTTGGGATGGCATCGGAAAAAGCGGGATTAAGGATTTCGGAAGGCATTTTGGCGCTATATGCCATCAAAATCGCGCAGTGGATTGGCATTAACATGACGAAGGAAGGGTTTGCCAAGGGCGTGGGCAAGGTGCTGCCCTTGGTGGGCGCGCCTATTTCGGCCACTATTACCTATTATACTTTCCGTCCTATGGCAAGACGATTAAAGACGCACCTCGATGATTTGTACGAAATGCGCCAGCTACGTGAGACCGCAAGGGATTAGTGCTTGAATTCTTTCTGGAAAATGTCGTGTAGTTCAACGTCTGGGGTCTGAAGGATGGCCTTGTAGTTGAGTTTCTTTTCGGTCATCAGCCATTCGATAAACTCGTCACCAAACTGCTTGATGTCAGATTGTTGCATCTTGATGTAAATCAGGTTGAGTTTGGCTTTTGCCTCGGTCTCGTTGAGGCCATCGTTGGCCATGATTTTTTCAGTGAGTTTGTCCATAATGTGTGCTGTTATTATTTTGTTTTGGACTGCAAATATAGGAATAAAAACCCTTTTTTCCAAGTGTTGGATGAAAAAATAATGAAAAAAACAGCAAAAAAAATTTGCTGAATAAAAAATATTTGTAATTTTGCGGCAGTTATTAATAAAAACTCTTTGGTAACAACCCTTATCGGAGAGTGAAAGGTTTCATAAATTTTGGTTTTTGGTTCTTGAAAGCCCTGGCATAAGCCGGGGTTTTCTTGTTATCGTATTCTTTAGGGAAAGGAGGTAAATAAAAAGAGCTGTAATTCATTGAATTACAGCTCTTTTTTGTAGCCCATAGCGGAATCGAACCGCTGTTTCCAGAGTGAGAATCTGACGACCTAGCCTCTAGTCGAATGGGCCAAAAAAAGGTTCTTTTTGCGGAACCTTTTGAGTGAACTAGGCGGGAGTCGAACCCACAACCGCCTGATCCGTAGTCAGGGACTCTATCCAATTGAGCTACTAGTCCAGTCGTTTTGACACCGCAAAATTACAGCTTTTTTTGTTTGCGCAAGCAAAAAAACGGGAAAAATTTTATTTGATTTTGCAAACCACTGAATATCAGTTTGATATTTTTATTTTCTAAGTAGATTATAAAGACAATCTCCTGTTGTTTCCCGAAAAAATACTATATTTGCCCCATCAACAACTAAGCTTTTATTCTATGAGACTTTTATTGATTAGCAATTCGACCAACTTTGGCGAGAATTATCTGGCATGGGCCACGACGCAAATAGAACTTTTCTGCTTGCAGAACCATATTAATAAGGAGAGCCGCATCATTTTCGTGCCTTTTGCGGGTGTCAACATAGGCGGGAAGGCTTATCCTGACAGTTACGATGCTTACGAAGCAAGAGTGAAGGCTGTGTTCGGCGAGAAATTTGGCTTGAATAACTTCACTTCAGTGCATCATTTTGACGATAAGGTAAAGGCTGTTCGTGAGGCCGACTGCATCGTGGTGGGTGGAGGCAACACTTTCCATCTGGTGGACGAGATGCATCGTTACGGCTTGATGGACGCCATTCGTGAACAGGCTTTGAAAGGTGTGCCATACATGGGCTGGAGTGCAGGCTCTAACGTGGCTTGCCCGACGCTATGCACTACTAACGACATGCCTATCGTGCAGCCTGCGTCGTTCCGTTGCCTGAATCTCGTTCCGTTCCAAATCAACCCGCACTATCTTGACCCGCACCCTGAAATCGACAAGATGATCAAGCACGGCGGTGAGACGCGTCAAGACCGCATCAATGAGTATCTTGCCGTCAATCAGGATATGACAGTCGTCGGGCTGCGTGAGGCCACGGCACTTTGGGTCATTGACAACCAAATGTTACTGAAGGGTGGCAAGAAAATGATTGTCATGCGCTACGGCAAGGAGTCGGTCGAAATTGATCCAAATACTGATGTAACCTTCTTGCTGGAAAAGGGAATGGCATAACCTCTCATTCTATAATGAAACGCGATTATAGAAACGGTCTGACTAAAAAGGAGGTGGAGGAGAGTCGCCGCAAGTATGGCGACAATGTGTTGACGCCTCCCGAAAAAGAGCCGCTCTGGAAACAGTTTTTGGAGAAATTCAGCGATCCGATTATTCGAATCCTGCTGATAGCTTTATTGTTGTCGGTTGGAGTGTCGCTTTATCAGCTGTTTACAGGTGCCGAAGGCTTGCATGTCTTGCTTGAGCCTTTGGGCATTTTTGTGGCGGTAATGTTAGCCACTACAGTGGGCTTCTTTTTCGAGTTGAGTGCCAACAAGAAGTTCGACATTTTAAACCAGAGCGAGGATGAGCAGATGGTAACGGTGTATCGCGATGGTTTGATTCAGCGCATCGAGCGTAAAGACGTAGTGGTGGGCGATACAGTGGTTCTTGAGACAGGCGATGAGGTTCCTGCTGATGGCACGCTGAAAGAAGCCATTGCCATGCGGGTGAACGAATCGGACCTGACGGGCGAGCCTTCGTGCAGCAAGACTACAGAGAAGTCAGAGTTCAACCCCGATGCCACCTATCCTTCGGATTATGTCTGTCGTGGCAGCGCGGTGATGGAAGGCCACGGCGTGTTTGTGGTCGAGAAGGTCGGCGACGAAACGGAATGGGGCAAGGTGTATCGCGGCGCACAGATCGACAATGAGGTGAAAACACCTCTCAGTGAGCAACTTGACAAGCTGGGCCGCGGCATCACCATTGCGAGTTATGTCATCGCCGGCTTGATTGTCGTGATGCGTCTGCTGATGTATTTCATTCATCGTGAAGACCTGCCTTTTGACTGGATGGGCTTTGCGCGTTATCTGCTGAATACCTTAATGATTGCCGTCACGCTGATTGTGGTGGCCGTTCCCGAAGGTCTGCCGATGAGCGTGACGTTGAGCTTGGCTTTGAGTATGCGCAGGATGTTGGAAACCAATAATCTGGTGCGTAAGATGCACGCGTGCGAGACTATGGGTGCCGCCACGGTGATTTGTACTGACAAGACAGGAACACTCACCAAAAACCGCATGAGCCTTGGCGACAGCCTTGTTTTTGGCTTGCGTGATGGTCATATCGACGACTCATACGTGGGTCGCCTGATGGCAGAAGGCATTGCTGTCAACTCGACGGCCTTCCTCGATTATAGCGACAAGCAGAAGGTGAAGGTTATCGGCAACCCTACTGAGGGCGCGTTGCTACTTTGGCTGTTCGACAACAACGTGGACTTTGTCCGTATTCGGGACAACGCAAAGATTGTCAAGCAGTTGCCTTTTACCACGCGATACAAATACATGGCAACCGTGGCCAAGACGCCCTTCTCGGGAGAATATGTGCTGTTTGTGAAAGGAGCCCCTGAAATCCTTTTGAAACGTTGCACAACGGTAAGGATGACCGATGGCGACGCGAGTATTTCAAGAGTGAAAAACGAGGTGGAGAGCAAATTGCTGGAATATCAGTATAAGGCCATGCGCACTCTGGGCTTTGCCTATAAGTTCCTTACCGAAGAGGAGGTGAAAACGGTGTTCGTCAACAACAAACTGACTCTTGAAGACTTGTGTTTCCTTGGTATTGTAGGCATCATCGACCCAATTCGCGATGATGTGGCCGACTCGGTTCACGACTGTCTCAATGCTGGCATCGGCGTCAAGATTGTGACGGGCGACACACCTGGAACGGCTCGCGAAATCGGGCGACAAGTGGGACTTTGGATGGAGAGCGACGACCCGGAGCGACAAATGATTACGGGCAAGGAATTCAACTTGATGACCGACGAAGAGCTCATGGAGCGTATCGGCGATCTGAAGATTATGTCGCGAGCAAGACCTTCCGACAAGGAACGTTTGGTCAGGCTGTTGCAGGAAAGGGGAGAGGTGGTGGCTGTCACCGGAGATGGTACCAACGATGCACCCGCTTTGAATCGCGCACAAATAGGTCTTTCAATGGGTGATGGCACCTCCGTTGCCAAGGAAGCCAGCGACATCACCATTCTTGATAACTCATTCCGAAGCATTACCCGCGCAGTGATGTGGGGACGTTCTTTGTACCTTAACATTCAGCGCTTTATCCTATTCCAGATGACCATCAATGTGGCGGCCTGCCTCATTGTGCTGCTTGGCGCTATGATGGGCACTTCGTCGCCGCTGACGGTGACGCAGATGTTGTGGATTAATTTGATTATGGACACCTTCGCCGCTATGGCATTGGCTTCGTTGCCCCCAGACCATAGCGTATTGAGTGACAAGCCCCGCTTGCGCACCGACTTCATCATCACCAAAGATATGGGGCGGCGCATCTTCGGTGTGGGTTTGGTTTTCGTTGCGGTATTGTTCGGCTTTATCCAGTATTTCATGCATTGCCATGTGGACTATTTGGCCCAGTTCTCCTTCCGTGACTATTTCGCCAATTATTTCAACTTTAATCATTTGGGTGGTGAGTTCACTCCAAAAGAATTGTCACTGCTATTCACCATTTTCGTCTTTATGCAGTTTTGGAACATCTTCAACGCCAAGGCCTATCATACCAACCAATCTGCTTTGAAAGGGCTTTTTGACAAAGATGTTCGTCGTGGTTTTGGCCTTACCATTTTAATAATCGCTGTCGGGCAGGTGCTGATTGTCACTTTTGGTGGCGAGATGTTCAGCGTGGTACCTTTGCCGATGGGCGACTGGCTCCGTATCGTTATCGGTACATCAATCATTCTCTGGATTGGGGAATTGGAGCGTATGATAGATAGGATGAAAAAGGCGAAAAAGTGTTGAAAATCTTGTTTTTGTGCGTCAAAAGTTCGTATCTTTGCCGTTCCAATCAAAAAGATGTTAGAAATGAATAAACGTTTGATTATCATTGCATTAACTTGTATTATGGGCGTGCTTTTCGCTTCTTGCAGCCGTCCCTCGATTGTCGGAACATGGATTGAAACCTCTCAAGATGGAGCTGCTTCGGACGAAACGGGCTTCACTTTGCTTGACGACGGCAAGGTTTTGCCTATCAATATGGGTTATTACGAGTTTAACGCTTGGGAACAAAACGACAAGAACATCATCTTCCATGGCCAATACACTGGCTCCAATCCTCATGATTTTACAGACACATTGACCGTTGTGGAGCTTACCAAGGAAAGCTTGGTGCTTGAGCAGGCTGGCTACAAAATCTCGTATCAACGTAAGTAATTCTCAGAAACAAATCTTATACCTTTAACTATATGAAGAAATTAGCTGTCATCGCCTTTGGCGGAAATGCGCTGTTGAGAGGCGGACAAAAAGGAACCTACAAGGAGCAGATGGAAAATGTCACCGAGACCTGCCATTCGCTGCTTCCTTTTCTGAAAGGTGATTACAACCTGGTTATCGGTCACGGCAACGGTCCACAAGTGGGCAACGTCATGCTGCAGCATGAAGCCGGCCATCATCAGTTTGGCGTTCCGGGAATGCCTATCGACTTCTGTGTGGCTGAGACCCAAGGCCTTATCGGCTTTATGATCGAAATGGGGTTGGGCAAGACCTTTGCCAAAGAAGGCATCAAGCGTAATGTGGTCACTTTGGTAACTCAGGTCGTCGTCGACAAGAACGACCCGATGTTCCAAAACCCCACCAAACCTGTCGGTCCTTATTATACCAAAGAAGAAGCCGAGAAGTATGCTGCTGAGACGGGCTCTGTCTACAAGGAGGACCCGAAAGGTCGTGGTTGGCGAAAGGTGGTGGCTTCCCCGAAACCAATTGCCATCCAGAATGTTGACCTTGTGAAACAGCTTGCCGAAAAGGGCAATATCGTTATCACCGTGGGCGGTGGCGGTATCCCCGTCATCGAGAAGGCAGACGGTAGCCTTGGCGGCGTTGAGGCCGTCATTGATAAGGATTTGGCATCGGCCATGACGGCCATCAAAATCGGTGCCGATGAGTTCTATATCCTCACTGACGTTCCGAAGGTATACATCAACTTCCGTAAGGAAAACGAGAAAGCTTTGGACACCATTACCGTAGCTGAGGCCAAGAAACACCTCGCTGATGGTCAGTTCACCGAAGGCAGCATGGCACCCAAAGTGCGTGCAGCCATTCTCTTCGTGGAAGCCACGGGTCATGAAGCCATCATCACCGAAGCCACCAAGCTCGGCGATCCGACTTGCGGCACCCGAATCGTCGCTTGATGTTAGGTTTATTTTGACAAAAAAAACTGTCGCTACAAGATGTCTTGCAGCGACAGTTTCGTTTTATGCCTTAGACTTTTACTCGCCAACTTTCGTAATGCGGTGGCAGCTAGTGCTGTCGCCATAGTCCAACTGAAGGAGGTAGGCGCCGTTCTTCAAGTCGCTCAGATTGAGGTTAAACTGCCTTTCGGCGACGATTTTCTCTTTCACCAAACGGCCTGACAAATCATAGATTCTGATGATGTTGACGGTTTGTTCTGATTCAACCTTCAAGAAAGAGGATAGTGGGTTGGGGTAAATCTTGCATGAGGCAAGGTTTTCTTCAACATTCGTGTTGGGTACAATCTCAAACTCCTGAATGTTCTCACCAATCATGGGATAGTTGGTGGAGACCACCCGGATGCGGTAATGCTGACCAGAAACATTGGGAATTTGTGCCATAATGCTTCCGCTTTGGTTGGTGGTAAGGCGGCCCAATTCAGTTGGATTGCCAAAATCGCCGTTGGCATCGGAAAGTTGGGCGATGACAATGTTAGGTTCAGCATTGAGGTTCTCGGGCGACATGGTGCCGGTGAGCGAGAAGGGAATGGTAACGGTAGTATTGGCAATCAATTGGCTGGCTTCCAGTTGCTCCATTCTTAGGGTGGGCTTGTAAACCAGCAACACATCGTCGAGATACAGGTCATCGTTGGTGCTACCTGAACCCGGTGTTACGTTGGTGGTTGAAGTGAAAAGCACGTAACGCACGTCTGTACATGGACCGTTTTGGAACGGGATACTCAGACGGCGCCAAGTGAAAGCGCCATTAGCTGTCGAGGTGCGAGTGAAATGTGACACGGCAGAGGCTACAAGCATGTTGGAAGGGATTTCGCTGCCGTCAGCGCAGAGCTTAAAGTCGACATCACCGTGGATGACGGCCTTCACTTGCGCCCTGTCGGTTCCGCTTTGGCTGCGGAAACATACCCATACCGTAAGGGAGTCGGGTTGTTGGTTGATGACAGTGTTGTAACTGCTTTCAGCTCGTTGCGTGTAATTATAGTTCTCCGCTCCGGAGGCCGACGTGCTTCCAGCATTCATACGTCCGCTAGTTATCGTGCCATTTGCTGTTACGAAAAGCGTGCTTTTCGGGAACACTTTGACGCTTTTGGTGCCGGTGGAACCAGGACGCACTTGCGAAGACGGCTCGATTTGGCTTGACAGGAAACCAGCCAAGGAGCCCGTGGCAGTTCCGCCCGAATGCCAATGTATAGGCTCACTCGATGCGTTTTCCTCTCGTGAGGTCCATTCTTCAAAGCCTCGGTTTTCAAATTGAGGGCCATACTGAGCCGAAAGACTCAGACTTGAAATGCTGAATATGAACAAACTAAATGCTGTTCTAATGATGCGATTCATAGTCAGCATTCATCATTTGGTTAGTTGTTCAGCTGCTTGCTCGAGTTTGCTGTCAAGCAGCTTCATGGCTGGTCCGATGCCTTGGCTTGCATCACCCTTCATGCTGAAGTAGAACTTAATCTTCGGCTCGGTGCCCGAAGGACGTACGGTGATTTTCGAACCGCTTTCGGTGAAGAATTGCAGCACATCACTTTGGGGCAGGCTGATCGGTGTGACTATTCCAGTAGCCAAGTCTTTGGCTTCCTGCGATTTGTAGTCGCGAATCTCAACCACTTTCTCGCCAGCGATAACGGTGGGCGGAGTAGTGCGGAACTTGGCCATCAAAGCCTTGATTTCCTCGGTGCCACTGATGCCTTTCTTGGTCAGCGAGACGAGTTTTTCCTTGTAAAGGCCGAACTCCTTGTAGATGTCCATAAGCAATTCGTAAGGCGTCTTGCCCTGTTCAGCAGCCCAAGCGGTAGCTTCGGCAATCATGCTGGTGGCGATAACGGCGTCCTTGTCGCGGACAAAGTCACCGGCAAGGTAACCATAGCTCTCTTCGCCGCCACCGATGAATTGTTTCTTGCCTTCGAGCTCGAGAATCTTGTCAGCGATATACTTGAAGCCGGTCAGCACATCATAACGGTCCACCTTGTATTTCTTGGCGATTTCAAACAGCAGCTCGGTGGTGACGATGGTCTTCACGACAAATTCCTTGCCGGTGAGTTTGCCAAGCTCGTTCCAACGGCGCAGCAGATAATAAAGGAAGATGCTGGCGGTTTGGTTGCCGTTGAGCAGGATGAACTGCCCCTTGTCGTCGCGCACAGCGATACCCACGCGGTCGGCATCGGGGTCAGTAGCCATCACGAGGTCGGCTTTTACCTCCTCGGCTTTCTTCACGGCAAGTGCCATAGCTGCTGGCTCTTCGGGGTTGGGTGACTTCACTGTGGGGAAGTTGCCGTCGACAACCATCTGTTCCTCGACGCAATAGACATTCTCAAAGCCCTTGCGTTTTAGGATTTCAGGCACTAAGCGGCGCCCAGTGCCGTGGATGGGCGTATATACGATGCGCAAGTCCTTGTGCTTCTTGATGAGGTCGAGCGAGAGGGAAAGACCGTACACCTTATTTAAGTAAATGTCGTCAAACTTCTCGTCCAACACGGTGATGAGGTCGGGGTTGCGCTTGAAATTGACCATTGAAGGGTCGGTGATCTTTTCCACCTCGGCGATGACGTTCTTGTCGTGCGGGCTGACGAGCTGTCCGCCGTCGTTCCAATACGCCTTGTAGCCGTTGTATTCTTTAGGGTTGTGAGAGGCAGTCACCATCACGCCGGCGTCGCATTTCATTTCGCGCACAGCGAATGAAAGCTCAGGAGTGGGGCGGAGGCAGTCGAAGATGTAGACCTTGATGCCGTTGGCCGACATCACGTCAGCGGTGACGTTGGCGAAAGCGGGGCTGTTGTTGCGGCCGTCGTAGGAGATGGCAACGCTCAGGTCTTTTTTCTCCGGATGCATCTTCTTGATATAGTTGGCGAAGCCTTGGGTGGCCATGGCTACTGTATAGATATTCATGCGGTTGGTGCCTGCACCCATGATGCCGCGCAGACCGCCTGTGCCGAACTCGAGGTTGCGGTAGAAACTCTCCACCAGCTCGTTCGGATCGTTTTCGAGCATGCTTTTCACGCTCTTTCTCGTTGCTTCGTCGTATTGCTCTTTGAGCCACGATTTCGCTCTTTCGATAATTTTAGGGTCGATGTTATTCATGTTTCGTTGATGCCGTTGGTTCCAATGATTACGCTTCGTTGAGATTGATTTTGTGGTTGGTTTGGTAGAGGTGGTGCTTGACGTTTTCGAGTTGGTAGGTTTGTTTCGACCACAGCTCCACTCTTTTTTTTATACCCAGAATGCGTTTGGTGGTGACAAGCAGTTCTTCGTCTAAGTTATGGTAAACCGAACTGGAGATGCCCACGTAATAAGGCCTGCCGCATTCGCGGCAGATTCTTCCCGCTTTCTGGATGGTGGTGCCGAACCAAGTCATCGTTTGAATGTTGTTGTCCGACAGGCACTTGGTTCCCATAATATGTCCGTGGTCAACGCCCATGGAAAACTCCAATCCGTTGATGTTATGGAATTGTTTTTTCAGTGTCTCGCTCAAGTAACTTGAAATCTTCATCGCGGCCTTGACCGCATATTTGACACTGGATTCCTTGCCCGGATAAACGACAAGGAAAGCGTTGGGAGAGAAGCAGTTGACGAAGGCGTCTCGATCCCCTTCGGTGATGGTGCCCAACACTTCACGGAAAATGGTGTAGGTTTGTGCTACCTTTCGTCTGCCGTGTTCCTTGAGCAAGAAACCGAGGTTCTTGATCTCAAAATAGATGACAGTAGCCTCCAAATAGAGGCCCGTGCAGTTTAAGTCGAGTTCAGAGGCTTTCTGAATGTCGTTGGTCTCAATGTATGTGAACTCGGACTGCGACAGGATGTTCAGTTTCTCCGTCAGGTTCTCTTGCCAACTCATGACATGCCTTTTGGGGGTTATTCCATGTTGGTGTAGACCGCCTGCACGTCTTCGTCCTCGTCAATCTTGTCCAAGAATTTCTCAATCTCGACCATCTGTTCGTCGGTGAAGTTGACGGTCTGGTTGGGGAAACGTTGCAGGTTGGCCTTCACGATGTTGATTTTACGTTCCTCAAGGGCGTCGTGCATGGTACCGTAGTCGGTCCAAGCGGTGTAGACAGTCGTCGTGGTGGTGCCTTCTTCCTCATCGGTCTCGGTAACGATTTCGTCCAGGCCGTAGTCGATGAGTTCCAGCTCCAATTCATCCTTGTCCATACCGGCAGGCATCTCGATTTCGAAGACGGCTTTGCGGGTAAACATGAACTCGAGCGAACCCATAGGCAGGAACGAACCGCCACACTTGTTGAAGTACGATTTCACGTTGGCCACGGTGCGCGTGGTGTTGTCGGTGGCGCACTCAATCATGCACTGGATGCCGAAGGGCCCTTTGCCCTCGTATGTGACTTCCACGAGGTTGGCAGCGTCCTTGTCGGTGGCGCGCTTGATAGCGGCATCGATGTTGTCCTTGGGCATGTTCTCCGCCTTGGCGTTTTGGATGGCCTGGCGCAGTTTGGGGTTCATGTCGGGGTCAGGACCGCCTTCCTTGGCAGCGATGGTGATCAGTTTTCCGAGTTTCGGGAACACTCTTGACATGTGTCCCCATCTTTTCAGTTTAGCCGCTTTGCGGTATTCAAATGCTCTTCCCATATTAAGATACTTTTAGATTGATTTTCAAATTTGGGTGCAAATTTAGTAATTTGTAGGGAATAATTTCGGTTTCAGACCAATTTTCTTGCATTTTAGGTTTTTCGTTACCTTTGCAGCGAAAACTATAGGCAATGAAAATCTTGGTTGTCACCGAAACCGATGCCTGTTGCGGCCCGATGGCTGCAGCGTTCCTGCGCGATTATTCCCCTTTGGTGAAGGCGGTATCAGCGGGACGGAATCCGGCGAAAACCATGGATTCAAAGGTGGTCGTGCTGATGAAAGA
>Ga0310690_10008341_pt1 | contig 13163 bp, 11 predicted proteins | sample AusTroGonzalo_MG_2_FD_207661 | JGI IMG/M metagenome (GOLD analysis project Ga0310690, IMG submission 207661) | Bovine rumen microbial communities from tropical cattle in Woodstock, Queensland, Australia - Gonzalo_04 (v2) (version 2) | ecosystem: Host-associated > Mammals > Digestive system >... | reverse complement strand
CGAGCACCTGCGATATGAAGAGCCATATCACAATGAAGATGGCAATGCCCACGAACACGTTTAGCGAGCGTGATTCGCGCATCAGCCGGTAGAGGTAGTAAAGCATGATGCCTACTAACAGAATATCAATGGCGTCTTTTAGGGCAAAATCGAAGAACACGTTATGGTTTGAGGTTTGAGGTTTGAGATTTGTGACTTGAAATCAATTTCACGCTTTCTACTGCTTCTTTAACATCGTGGACTCGCAGGATGCTGGTGCCTTTCATCAGGGCGACGGCATGCAGGGTGGTGGTACCGCTCAAGGCATCGTCGGGAGTGATGCCTAAGAATTTATATATCATTGACTTGCGAGAAATACCCACCAAAATGGGTAGCTCCATTACTTGCAGCTTCTCTAGTTCTGCCATTAGGGCATAGTTCTGTTCCAGCGTCTTGCCGAAGCCGAAACCCGGATCGAGGATGACGTCGTTGTGCCCCATGTCGCGTAGCCGCTGTACTTGCTCGGCAAAAAACAACAACGTGTCGCGTAATGTTGGTACAGATGACATTAATATGTATGGTACGCGAAGGCGGCTGACCATGCGGAGCATGGTTGTGGTGGGTGGTGAGTGGTGGGTGGTGGCAGGAGCTCCCACGTCGTTGATGATGTCGGCCCCTAGTTCCTCTACAGCCATGCGAGCTACGTCGGGACGGAAGGTATCGACGCTCACCACGGCCTCGGGTAACTCGCGTCGTACTACACTCAGCGCCATACGCAGACGTGCCATCTCCTCCTCTTCGCTGACGGGTATGGAGTCAGGGCGGGTGGAGCAGGCACCGATGTCGATGATGCTACCTCCCTCGTTTACAATCTGGTAGGCACGCTCGGCCACATCCTTCTCTGTCTGCACACGGCTACTGGCATAGAATGAGTCGGGCGTCACGTTCAAGATGCCCATCACCTGTGGCTCGTTGAGGCTCATCAATTGTCCTCTGATGTTCAGTGTGTAGTCCATTTGACTGCAAAAATAGATATATTTTTTTACACCTCCAAATAAATCTGCGGTTTTCTTTTGTTTTTCAATGGAAAATTTGGCGGTGTCGGTAAAATGCCGTAACTTTGCAGCATGGATATTAAGGAACTTTACAAATTATATCAGCAGCATCCGTGCATCACCACGGACAGCCGCGACTGTCCTGAAGGCAGCATCTTCTTTGCCCTTAAGGGCGAGACGTTCGACGGTAATAAGTTTGCACTTCAGGCATTGGAGAAGGGATGCTCCTATGCCATTGTTGATGAGGACATTGCGGAAGCTAACGCTCACCTCATTAGGGTGGAAGATACCTTGCAGACCTTCAAAGACCTGGCACGCGAGCATCGCCGTCAGTTCGATATTCCCGTCATCGCCATTACGGGTACCAACGGTAAGACCACGACGAAGGAACTGATAAAGTCCGTCCTCTCGGAGAAATACAATGTGCTGGCCACTGAGGGCAACTTCAACAACGACGTGGGTGTGCCTAAAACACTGCTGCGTCTGCGCCCTGAGCACGAGATAGCCATCATTGAGATGGGCGCCAGTCATCCTGGCGACATCAAGACGCTGGCTGAGACGGCAGAGCCCACCTGCGGGCTCATTACCAATGTGGGACGTGCTCACCTGCAGGGTTTCGGCTCGTTCGAGGGTGTCATCAAGACGAAGGGCGAGCTCTACGACTTCCTCATGGCTCATTCGCAAGGCCCCATTTTCATCAATGCCGACAACGACTACCTGCTCGACCTCATCGGCGATGACGAAGAGAATATCTGGCTGACGCCCTACAGCACCGACCCCGAGAAACAGGATATCTGCATCTCTGGCGAGGTCATCAGTTGCGACCCGTTGTTAAAGTTCCGCTGGCGCAAGCCGCTGATGGAGTTGGAGGAGACGGGCGCCTCGCAGAAGTGGCACAAGGTACAGACTCACCTCATTGGCGCCTACAACATCGACAATCTGCTGGCCGCTATTGCTGTGGGCATCAACTTTGATGTAGATCGCAAGGCTATCTGCCATGCGTTGGAGAACTACGTGCCCACGAACAACCGCTCACAGTTGGTAGAGACGGGCAGGAATCGCCTCATTGTCGATGCCTACAATGCCAACCCTACGAGTATGATGGCCGCTTTGGAGAACTTCCAGTTAGTGGAACCGCACGAGGACGAGACGAAGATGCTCATCCTCGGCGACATGCGTGAGTTGGGCGCCGATAGTGAGAACGAGCACCAGCAGTTAGTGAACTTCATGCTCCAGACGGGCATCGCTGAGGTGTGGCTCGTCGGTGAGGAGTTCGGAAAGACAGACTGCGCTTTCCGTAAGTTCAAGGATGTGGAGGAGGTGAAGGCTGAATTACAGCAGAACCGTCCCGAAGGACGGCTCATCCTCATCAAAGGCTCTAACAGTATGCGCCTTTACCAACTTCCCGAGCTACTTTAATACTTTCTTTTTCAGCTTCAGGCTTTTCTTTTCCAGTATGCGCACCTCCTTGTCTGGCTTCCAATTAGGGAAGACATTGTGCAGGGTGAAGCGGTGTGCTTCCTCAGCGTTGATAGATGTCTGCACCGTCTTCTCGCCCTCGCTACCCACGATGTGGACGGTGTTCGTGGTGGGCGTGAGCAGGTTGCCTTGCATATCCACAGTGCCATACTCGCCGAACTCGCATTGTGGCGAACGGATGCTCTGCGGATCGAAGCGCGTAGGCTCTAGTTTCTCGGGACTTTCCAATATTGTGTTCAACCACGTGCAACGCGGATGGGTATGCCAGCCACGGGCCAGATGGAAATGAGATTCTTCGTTGTGGATGGTGCAGCCCTGGAATACGTAGCCCCATTCGGTAGTTGAAGTGCGAGGGGCCGCAATGACATTCACGCCACTTCCGTCCTCATTGCGTTTCTCCGTCACGATGAGGCAACGGTTGAACCATACGTCGCCTGCTCCGCAAATGAAATCGACGGTGCCGTGAATCTCCGAGTCCTCGAAGTAGTGCTGACATTCCTCGCTGTGGCTGTAGTAGGTATCCTGATAGGAGAGCATACGCACGCGCTTGAACATCGTACGATTGCCCTTGTCCTGCCAGCATACGGCACGTCCTGCAGCCCCTGAGTGGTAGTAATCTAGGTCGTTCCTCAGCGTCAGGTCCTGCACATAGGTGTTTTGTCCGCGGTTCAGCAGGATGGCAGTCTTACTGATACTCTCCTGCTCCACGGGAGGCGCATTGCGTATGATAGTACCCTCCATGCTCTCGCCTATCAGCGCCACGTTGTTGCCCCAGATGGCAGTCAGCGTTGTCTCGCCCAGGTCGTAATAGCCGTTGGGGATGAAGATGTAGAGCCGTTCGGCCAGCGAGTCACGGTTCAGCGAGTCAGCCAGCGCAATCGTCTCCAGCAGGCTTTGTGCGTCGCCCGCCTTCACCACGAGGTATCTGTCGCCGCCCCGTGCTACCAAGGCTATGGGCAACAGCAACATCAGCAGGAAAAGTCTTATTCTGTTCATCAGGTAAGTATTCTTTTAGACTGCATAAGCTTTTAGACTGCAAAGGTAGTGCATAATAAGCGAAAAACCAAATTAATTCCCATTATTTTTATATAGGATAGTGCGAATAGCGTGGAAAATAATCGGAGGAAAAAACACAATAAATAAAAAAATGTGTACCTTTGCACCAACTATAACATAAGATAATTATTGATGAAAAGAATTCTACTATGGATGCTTGCCGCCATCCTGACAATCTGCGGCGCTATATGGTACGTATCTTGCACGTCGAATAACGACAATGCCTCGGTTGTAGCGGCAGAGTTTATTCCGCAGGCGCCGGACTACAACGACGCGGCGATGTGGGTGACCGCTGACGATGACTCGCTAGGTACTGGGGCTGACATCTTCTACGTGGTCTCGACGTGGGAAGAAGATTGGATGGCGGAGGATGGTAGGATATGCCACTACGCCGACGTGTGGAGCCCCGAGCACCGCGAGCACATGGGCGACAAGGAAATCAACAAGGTGGCGGCGTATATGTCGCCAGGCAATCGTTTCTATGCCCCTTATTATCGCCACACGACGATTGAGGCGTTCTTGACTCAGAACGAGGACACCATCTATAACCGCACCCGTCTAGCGATGGCTGATGTCTGCGCAGCCTTCGACATCTTCCAGGCCCATCGCGATAAGACGCGTCCACTCGTCATCGCTGGCTTCAGTCAGGGCGGTCTGGCTGTGGTTGAGCTGTTGAAACACATGAGTGAAGATACTTACGACCAATTGGCGGCGGCCTATGTTTTGGGCTATAAGGTGACGCCAGAGGACACCGTCGAGTGCAAACGAATTAAGGCGGCGCAGGGCGAGGTCGATACGGGCGTCACCATCTGTTACAACACGGTGAAGGACGTTAAGTACATCCAGCCCGTCATCGCAGCCACCTGCATGGGCATCAACCCCGTGAACTGGCGCATTGATGCCACACCCGCCACGCTCCACGACACCATTACCGTCACTCTCTCGCCCGAGTACCACGTCCTCGTGGTCAGCGGTTACAGTGGTTCGGAATACCCTGCTTATAAGAATTTTCTCAACGTGGGCGATATCCATAGTTGCGAGCCCTGGCTCTATAGCGAGTGTCTTGCAAAGAACATCCGTGTGCGGGCTCAGGAATGGCGGAAGGGTAACAACAAAAACATACCTCAATGATGAATTTACGCTTTTATGCGATATTTTTTCCCAAAAAGACACTATTTGCAGAAATAATGTGTACCTTTGCAGAAAGAATGGTTTCGACTACCTTTAATCTAACAAAACTAATAAAATGAAGAAAATGAAAGTATGGGTGTTGGTCGCTACCCTCGTTTGCGGCCTGACAGTGGTTACGTCCTGTAAGGAAGCGCAAGCTGATAATCCTGTGCCGACACAGCAGGTGGAGACGACGGAACTTATACGTACCTCGCAGAGCTGGGACGGCGTGGAGCTGCCCGACTATTTTGAGGGCCGCCCCGAACTCGTAGCCGTGAAGTATGTCTTCCCCGCTGGTCAGAAGCTGGGCTGGCATCACCACCCAGTGATGAACTATGGCGTGCTGGTGCAGGGCGAGCTGACTATCATCGGACTGGATGGAAAGACGAAGGTGGTGCACGAGGGTGAGGCTGTCGTCGAGATGGTGGGCACCGTCCACCATGGTGAGAACCGAGGTACGAAGCCCGTCATCCTCTATATGTTCTACCTCTCGCAGAAGGATATGCCTTTAGCTGTGCAGCACCCAGATATTCCGTTGGAATAGTATGAACGCTCTGCGCTTCATGCGCTCCGTTGATGCTTAGGCACTTCACGAAGGTCTCGCTTGAGCACTTATAAAAATGAGCGAAGAAGTGGAAAGTTCTTCCTTTTTCGGAACCTCTTCCGTGTGAAAGACCGTAAGGATCACGAATGGCACTATCGGGGGCTGGCCGCCTCGCTCAGCGAGCTTCAGGATACTTTCGCCTACAAGGAGTTTGAACAGCTCATTAATCAGGTATTCGGATGATAAAACGGGCATTATACCTATTATTATATGTCGTGATAATGGCGACATGGCAGACAGCGGCGGCGCAGGGCGAGACCATTGTATTTACGCCCCAATGGACAGCTCAGGCGCAGTTTGCAGGCTATTATGTGGCTGAGGCCAAGGGCTTCTACCGCGAGGCGGGGGTGACGGTGAAGATTGAGCATCCGTCGGCCACGCAGTCTGCCATAAGCCGTTTGCGCAAGAATGAGTGCCAGGCCACGACGTTGCAGCTTTGCCAGGCGATGGAGATTGTGGATGACGGCATCCCCTTGGTGAACATCTTGCAGACATCAATGAACAACGCGATGGTCATTGTCTCGGCTCGCGGAAAAGACCCACTGACCCAGAAGGGCGCTCGCGTGGGCATCTGGAATGTGGGGTTCGGACAGCTGGCCATCTGCATGAGCATCAAGGATCACCTGGAATATGAGTGGGTGCGCTTCGCCCAAAATGTAAATCTTTTCGTGGCTGGTGCGCTCGACGCCACATTAGCCATGAGCTACAACGAGTATTATCAGCTGGTGCAGGCGGGCATTGAGATGACCGACAAGAACGTCTATCGTTTCTGCGACCACGGCTACAACGTGCAGGAGGACGGTGTCTATATGACGCGTGACTACTACGAGCAGCACCGCGAGCAGGCCAGAAAGTTTGCCGAAGGCAGCAGGAAGGGCTGGGAGTGGGCTGCCCAGCATCCTGAAGAGGCGTTGGACATTGTCATGCAATATGTCGATAAGGATCATATCGCCACCAACCGCGTGATGCAGCGGCTGATGCTCAAGGAGGTGTTGCGCCTGCAAGTCGATCGCGAATCGAAGAAGCGTGAGTTCCGTTTGCGTCCTGATATGGTGCAGATGGCCTCTCAGTTGATGGTGGAGAACCATATGTTGAGTCGTGAAGTGGCATACGAGGAACTGGTAAGTGAAAAGTAAAGATTCGGCTATGTCGCTTACTATCGCTATAATGAAGTTATGAAAGGAATATTAGCATATATCCGTCGGAAGTTGTCAGTAAGGGTGAGCCTGTGGGTGGTCATGTTTGCTGCCATCATCTTCATTGCCGCCCTCAGCTTCCTATTCTACCAGTCGCGCGAGGCCGTGCGCCAGGAGGCTATCAGCCGTGCTACGCAGATATTGAACAATACATCGTTGCGCGTCGAGGGCATCCTGAACCGCGTTGAGGTGGCTTCAGACATGACTGTATGGTTGGTGCGGCGGCATCCTGACGAGGCCGACTCGATGTTTGTATATAGTCGCGCCATGTTACAGAACAACCCCGACTTCTACAACTGTTCCGTCGCTTTCGAGCCTTATTTCTTCAAGGAGCAAGGCCGCTATTTCTCGGCCTATTCCAAACATGACGGCGATAGCATTCGTACCATTCAGGGGGGTAGCGATAGCTATCAGTATTTCTTCATGGACTGGTATCTCATGCCCATATTGTTGGACAAGCCGTGCTGGACGGAGCCTTATATGGACCTCGATGTGAAAACCAATACGAGCGAGATGGTGACCAGCTATTGTCAGGCTATTAAGATTGCGAGTGAGCAAACTGGCCTGAAAGACAAGGAAGAGCAGGGGAAGGTGATAGGCGTTATCAATACCAGCCTCTCGCTGAATTGGCTCTCGCAAACCATCTCGGCTGTAAAGCCCTATCCCAATTCGTTTAGCATCATGATAGGGCGTGGCGGCACTTACTTTGTACATCCCGATACAACGAAGATTACTCGTGAGACCATCTTTACCGCAACTCTCGAACAGCCTGATACGGCACTGACTGCTTTAGGTCACGCTATGCAGCGCGGTGAGGAAGGAATGATGCATACAAACGTGAATGGAGAGGAATGCTACGTGTTTTATAAGCCTCTTGGCAAGACGGGCTGCTCAATGGCCATCGTCTGCCCCGAGAGCGACATCTTCGGCGGCTTTGACCGTCTGCGCCGTGCTGTCATGGCCATCGTTGTTGTCGGCTTGTTGCTGATGCTCTTCTTCTTCATGCGCATCATTACCCGCGAGCTGAAACCCCTGAGGCGATTGGCTAAGGAGGCAGAGACGATTGCGTCGGGACAGTTTGATGCGCAACTTCCTGACTTCCAGCGCACTGACGAGATAGGCCAGCTCAGTCACTCCTTTGCGGGCATGCAGCAGTCGCTGGTGAAATACATTGATGAGCTGAAGAATACCACCGCGCAGAAGGCTTCGATAGAGCGTGACCTGCACATCGCGAGCGCCATACAGATGGGCATGCTGCCCAAGAACTTCCCTACCAGGGCCGACCGCGACGACGTGGTACTCTACGCCTCGCTGACACCTGCCAAGGATGTGGGGGGCGACTTGTTCGACTTCTACATCCGCGATGAGAAGCTCTTCTTCTGCATCGGCGATGTCTCGGGCAAGGGCATTCCCGCCTCGCTCGTCATGGCCGTCACGCGCTCCATCTTCCGCACCGTGTCGGCCCGCGAGTCGATGCCCGACCACATTGTGGCCAACATGAACGAGATTATTGCCGATATGAATGAGAGTAACATGTTCGTCACACTTTTCGTCGGTGTGCTCGACCTGCCTACGGGCCGTTTGCGTTATAGCAACGCTGGTCATGATGCCCCGTTGCTCGTAGGTTCTGGTGTCGGCACGCTGGTCTGCGACTCAAATATCCCTGTTGGCGTCATGCCATCGTGGAAGTTCACGCTACAGGAGGCGCAGATATTCACTGGTACTACCATCTTCCTCTATACCGATGGTCTGACCGAGGCCGAAGATGCCACTCACGCTCAGTTCCGCATGGAGCGCGTGAACGATGTGGCCATCCAGGCTCTTGCCCACCAGCAGCAGGAGCCACGTCAGCTCATCGGTCTGATGACTGACGTCGTCCACCAGTTTGTGGGCGATGCAGAGCAGAGCGATGACCTGACGATGATGGCTATACAATACATCAGGCAGGTCAGCGATGTGAAATACACCAAAAGCATTGTACTGCCTAACGATACCAAGGAGGTGCCGCAGCTGGCTGCCTTCGTCGATGAGGTTTGCAAGGTTGTAGGCTTCAGCCCTTCCATCACCATGCAGATGAACCTCGCTATCGAGGAAGCTGTGGTTAATGTAATGAAATACGCCTACCCGCCCGGCACCCGCGGCGACGTAACCGTCGAGGCTAAGTCAAACGACGTGCGGCTGAAGTTCACCATTATCGACAGCGGAATGCCTTTCGACCCGACAGTCAAGGCTGATGCTGATACAACGCTCTCAGCCGAAGAGCGTCCCATCGGTGGACTGGGCATCCATTTAGTGCGCCAGATTATGGACTCTGTTAACTATGAGCGCATGGACAATCTCAACGTGCTGACACTGAGAAAGAAAATCGTAAAATAATAGAACTATAAAAATTAAACGACAATGAAAACAACCATTCAAGAGCAAGACGGCAACATGGTTGCCATTCTGGAGGGACGCCTCGATACCGCTGCATCCCCGGAAACCGAAAAGGCTATGAGTCCTCTCTATGGCTGCGAGGGACAGGACATTATTATCGACTGCACTGACCTGGAATACATTTCGTCGAGCGGTTTGCGCATCTTCCTCGGCATCCTGAAAAGCGCCAAGGCCAAAGGTGGCCACGTATATATTAAAGGTATCTCCGACGACATCCGTGCCGTCTTCGCCATGACGGGTTTCATCAACCTCTTCGAGTTTAAGTAGGCCAATGGGAAACAATGTCATATTTGATGCGCATGGCGAGGCGTTGCTGCAACAATACCGCGAATTGTTGCCCACGCTGAATCAACTGGCTAAGCAGGCCTATGACTTGCTGAGCCAGGCGCTCCGCGAGCAGGGTATTTACGTCACTGCCATCGAGTACAGGGTAAAGAAAGAAAAGTCACTGGCTGGTAAGCTGGAGTTGAAAGGGGCAAAATACAAGACCATCGACGACATTACCGACCTCGTGGGTCTGCGTGTCATCACTTTCTACACCGACGAAGTCGATAAGGTGGCGGCCATTGCCAAGCGCATCTTCGATATCGATTGGCAGGAGAGCGTCGATAAGCGCAAATTGCACCAGTTGGATGCTTTTGGTTATAACTCGTTGCACTATATCTGCCGCTTGCGCAGTGGTGGTCCGCGCTTTGAGTTGCAGATGCGCACTGCCCTACAGCACGTGTGGTCCACCATCGAGCACGACACTGGCTACAAGGGCGATGTGAAGATTCCTCGCGAGTACTTGCGGCAGTTCAGCCGTCTGGCTGGCATGCTGGAGTTGGTCGATGACGAGTTCAGCCGTCTGCGTCTCGTGCTCACCGACTATCGCCGACAGATACAGTCGCTGGTAAAGAACGGACAACTTGACGACGTGCCCCTGTCAGCCGACACCTTTCGCAGCTATTTCGACCTGCACCCCTTTGACCGGCTGAACAGGCGTATTGCCGCCGTCAATCAGGCTGAGATATATCCCGTCTCGATGATGCCCTTCCTGCCTGTGCTTGAATCCTTCGGGCTGGAGACACTTGGCGACGTGCAGCACTTTATCGATGACAACAGTGACGATGCCTATCAGCTGGCACTCTCGCAATTGGCCATCACCGACCTCGACATTCTTTCGTCGAGCGCAGCCCTGCAGTACCTCTGTCTGGTCTTTGTGCTGAAGCATGATGGCGGGCGCGAAGGACTGAAATCGGTTTATGACACCATCAACGGCAAATCCGATGCCAACGGGATGTTGGCCGATATGATGCTGGAGCAGGCAGCGACGTTGCCGTTTATGCAAGTGAAGAAGTGAAAAGTGAAATAGTAAAAAAACAAGTAAAAGGAGATGGATGATTCATTCCTATTCTTAGGCTTTGGCCTTGATGCCTGGATTACCATTATTACGGTGCTGGGCATGTTTACTACACTGTTGCTGACGAAGTTGCGGACCGACGTGGTGTTCCTTGCAGCCATCGGTGTGCTCTTCGTTACGGGCGTGCTTGATGCCCAAGAAGCTTTCTCAGGTTTCAGTTCCACGTCGGTGGTGGTCATCGGCGTGCTGTTCGTCGTGGTGGCCGGACTGACGCATACGGGTGTTTTACAGTGGATTGTGCGCCATCTGTTAGGTCAGCCTAAGAGTTACGGGAAGGCTGTAGTGAGGCTGATGCTGCCTGTGGCCGGACTGAGCTCTTTCTTAAGTAATACGACGGTGGTGACCATGTTTGTGGGTATTGTCAAGATGTGGTCGAAGAAACTCGGTATCGCTCCCTCGAAACTGCTTATACCGCTAAGCTATGCCTCGGGCATGGGTGGTGTGTGTACTCTTATCGGTACGCCACCGAACTTGATTATCAGTGGTCTCTATTCCGACAAGACGGGCACGGTGATGAATGTGCTGGCAACGACTATCCCTGGTCTGTTCTGCTTGTTCGTTGGTGTGCTCTCGGTCATCGCCATGAGGAAGTTGCTGCCCGACCGCAAGGCGCCGGAGTCGGACTTCGAGGACACGGCCGAATACACCGTTGAGATGCTGGTGCCGTCGGATAACAAGTTTATCGGCGAGACACTGGGTTATGCCGGGCTGCAAGAAGTCAAGGGCGGTCGCCTGTTGCGCTGGCACCACTTCGACAACGTGGCGGTGCCCATCGATAAGAACGAGTTTCTGATGGGTGGCGACCGTATGGTCTTTGCCGGACAGATCAAGGATCTTCTGGAACTGACGAAGACCCATGGTTTGATTGCTGGCGAAGAGATAGTCAATGTTGGAACTAAGACATTCGTGTCAGCAGCCATCATGATTGCGATGGTGGTGCTCTCGGCGCTGAATGTCATGCCGCTCCTGCAGTGTGCCTTCATTGCCGCTGCGGCCATGCTTTTGCTGCGTTGCTGCAGTGCAAACCAGGCCATGAAAGCTATTAACTGGGACATCCTGATGGTTTTCGCCGGTAGCGTGGTACTGGGTCTTGCCATTCAGAAAACGGGCATTGCCGAGCGATTGGCTCTGGGCATCCTCGATATCTGTGGCACCAACCCCATTGTCGTCATGACGGCCATCTGCTTTGTGGGCACTTTCATCACTGAGTTCATCTCGAATACGGCTGCAGGCGCCATGTTCTTCCCCATCATGTACGAGGCTGCCGAGAAGTTGGGCTATGAGCCATTCTCTTTCCTCATCGCCCTGATGGTAAGCATCAGCAGCAGTTTCGCTACGCCCATAGGCTCGCCTACTCACATGCTGGTCTATGGCCCTGGCGGCTACCGCTTTAGCGATTTCATGCGCATCGGACTGCTGATGAACCTCATCATCCTTGCTGCCAACATCCTCATTGTCAATATCGTCTATCCGCTTACGCCCATTCAATAAGAAAGAATGCTATGAAATAGACCATGAAGCTATGGGTACTCGCCGCCACCCTTATTCGTGGAGCAGGTATGTCGGCGTAGACGCTACGTGGCACAGTAACGACATAACCGGTCTCTTCCAGCCAACTTGTTCTGTCGCGTGAACTTTTAACACGTAGCTGTCAGGGAGGGAGGAGGCATTATATCGGGAGACTAATCCCATTAAATCGGGAGCGAGAAGGCTTCTAACGCGTACCGACCCTTCGCTCGGCATATGCGGGGCGCGGGGTCGGCATATACGGAGCCCGGGCCCCGCATATGGAGGCCCTACGCTCCGTACCTGTTTTTATTCTAGAAAGACTGGTGATGCGCATTATGTCCTGAGCGCCCGCATAGCGTTGAGGACAGCGAGGACGGTGACGCCGACATCGGCGAAGACAGCGAGCCACATGGTGGCGAGGCCGAAGGTGGCAAGCAGGAGTACGGCAACCTTCACGCCGATAGCAAACCAGATGTTCTGACGGGCGATGGCGATGGCGCGGCGGGCAATGCCGATAGCGGTGGCAATCTTTGTAGGACGGTCGTCCATCAGCACCACGTCGGCAGCCTCGATGGCGGCATCGCTGCCCAGACCACCCATCGCAATACCTATGTCGGCACGCGCCAGCACAGGGGCGTCGTTGATGCCGTCGCCGACGAAAGCGGTGACCCCTCCCCCGTCCCCTCCCCGTGCGGAGAGGGGTGATTTGCTTTTTGCTATTGGCTTTTGGCTAATAGCCTCTATCATGGAGACCTTGTCGGCAGGCAGTAGCTCGGCGTGGTATTCGTCGATGCCGAGTTCTTGGGCTACGTGGTCGGCCACCTCGCGACGGTCGCCGGTGAGCATGACTGTCTTCTCGATGCCCAGCTTCTTCAGGCGGGCAATGGCCTCGGCGCTGTCGTCCTTGACCTTATCGTTGATAACGATGTGGCCGAGATAGGTGAAGGGTAAGTGCTGAGTGGTAAGGGGTGAAGGGGCTGTAGCCACGTGGATGATGGTGCCAGTGTGGTGGCAGTCGTGCCAGTGGGCACCTACGGCATCCATCAGTTTCGTGTTGCCCACGCAGACGATTTGGTCGCCAACCCGGGCGCGGATGCCCTGTCCGGCTATCTCCTCCACATCGCTCACCGTGCAGCCGTCGGTAGCCTCGTCGGGGAAGGCATCGCGCAGGGCGGCACCGATGGGGTGGGTGCTGAAATGCTCTACATGGGCGGCGAGGTGTAAGAGTTCAGAGGTAAGAGGTGAGAGATTGGAAGATGACGCACATTCAGTTTCAC
>Ga0310690_10008340_pt1 | contig 13165 bp, 10 predicted proteins | sample AusTroGonzalo_MG_2_FD_207661 | JGI IMG/M metagenome (GOLD analysis project Ga0310690, IMG submission 207661) | Bovine rumen microbial communities from tropical cattle in Woodstock, Queensland, Australia - Gonzalo_04 (v2) (version 2) | ecosystem: Host-associated > Mammals > Digestive system >... | reverse complement strand
TCACGCTTCTTATATGCAGAAAAATATGTATCGAGCAGCAGAAGCATTTCTTCAATCGGCACAGCTCCATCCAAATAAACCCATGCATTGGATGGATGGTAGCATTTCTCGTACTGTTCCTTTAACTTTTCCCAGGTAAGATCCGGAATAGCTTCCGGATCCCCACCGCTGTTAAAACCGTTATAGTTGTCACGGAAAAGCATGCTGCAGATTTCACGCTCTATAATGGTTTCGGTTTCACTCATTGCGCCTTTCATCTCATTGAAAACGACACCGCGATATTCAGGATTGCCTTCCTCATCATAGTCAATATGCCATGCTTCCTGATCAAATCGTTTTTTATCAGTCATGACTTTTGGCAGAAACACAGCGTCCAGATAAACAGATGTAAGATTCATCAGATCCCGCGGATTCCGGCTGGACACAGGAAACATTGTCATATCCGGAAATGTCATTGCATTCAGAAAGGTATTCATGCTGCTTTTCAGCAGTTCAACGAAAGGCTCTTTCATTGGATATTTTTCGCTGCCGCAAAGAACACTATGTTCAAGAATATGGAAAACGCCGGTGGAATCTTCCGGCAATGTACGGAATGAAATGGAAAAAACCATATTCTCCATATCATTGTCTAGCCAGAAGAGATGCGCGCCCGTCTTTATATGCTCCATAAGCACGGAGCGCCCGGCAAGTTCTTTGTTCTCTTCAACTCTGATTACACGAAAACCGTTTACAGCCTGATTTTCAGAAAATACCATAAATATGGTAAACTCCCGTCTTTTTAGTCTTTGTTTTCTTTCACATTGTAACTGAATCCTATATCTTGTCAAGAAGTTATAAAGCAGGAATTCCATGCTTTTTGTTGTATATATGTGATAAAGGCTTTTCTCGTGCATACGGAAGGAGGATGTCCAGCGTGAATATTCGTGAACGTCTCGAACAGCAGGAATACCTCCTCCTGGCACCTTATGCTTCTCATTCTGCTGAAAGCATCGGGCGAGACCGGCCGGAGGAACCATGCAGTCTCCGTACTGATTACCAGCGTGATCGTGACCGGATTATTCACTGTAAAGCCTTCCGCCGGTTGAAATTCAAAACGCAGGTTTTTCTTTCTCCGGAAGGTGATCATTACCGTACCAGGCTGACCCATACTCTCGAAGTTTCGCAGGTCGCCCGGACGATGGCCCGGGCACTCCGTCTGAACGAAGACTTGACAGAAGCTATTGCCCTTGGGCATGATCTTGGTCACACGCCTTACGGTCATATTGGGGAGCGAACGCTTGATACGCTTCTTCCCGAAGGATTTCACCACAATGAGCAAAGCCTGCGTGTAATCGAAAAACTGGAAAACAACGGTTCCGGCCTTAACCTGACGCGGGAGGTGCGTCAGGGTATCCTCTCCCATTCAGGTCCCGTTCAGCCTGAAACACCCGAGGCAGAATGTGTCCGCCGCGCAGACAGAATTGCCTATCTGAATCACGATCTTGACGATGCACTGCGAAGCGGTATTCTCCGGGCTGACGCGATTCCGCCGGATTGTCTGAAAATTCTTGGAGCAACACATCGGGAGCGAATCAACACCATGATCGTTGATGTGGTAACCCATAGTGAAGGACAGCCGCACCTTTCCATGAGCCCTGCTGTGGAAAACGCAATGAACGGTTTAAGAGAGTTTATGTTTGAGCGGGTATACCGCAATGGCTGGCGTGATCCGGAAGAAGCTCGTTGCGACTATGTACTCCGCCACCTTTTTGAGTATTACTGCAAACATCCGGGAGAAATGCCGGAAGAATTTGTTGTCATCGGGTATCAGGACGGTCTTGAGCGCAGTGTATGCGATTATCTTTCCTGTATGACAGATCGTTATGCCACACGAAAATTTACGGCATTGTTTGCTCCTTCCTCCTTCCCTGCTTTCTGACCTTTCATTTTTGTGTTTTTTGAGGTGTTTATCTGATGGCATCCCGTTTCCCTGCCGCCTGGCTGGATGACCTGCGCTCACGTTCAGATATTGTGCAGGTTATTTCAGGTTATGTTGGATTGAAAAAATCCGGCCGTAAATACTGGGGCCTCTGTCCTTTTCATGGTGAAAAGACAGCCTCTTTTTCCGTAGATGCTGAACAGCAGCTTTTTTATTGTTTCGGGTGCAAGGCCGGTGGAAATGTTATCACTTTCATCATGGAAATTGAACGCTGCAGCTACCACGAAGCTGTTGAACTTCTCGCGGACAGGGCACATATTCCCATGCCTGAAATGGTGAACGATGATGACTGGGAACGCAGGCGTACCAGGCGTGAACGCCTGCTGGGCGCAAACCGGGAAGCGGCAAAATTCTATCATGAAATGCTCTTCAGGCCGGAGGGGGCCGCTTCTCTGGCATATCTTCGCAAACGCGGCCTTTCTGATTCCGTAATCCGTAAATTCGGTCTTGGTGCAGCGTCAAATGAATGGACAGCACTGACTGATCACCTTCTGTCCAACGGATATTCCCTGGATGAGCTTTCTTCCGTTGGCCTTACCATTGTCAAACCTCCCGAGGAAAAAGGCGGTAAGCAAAGGTATTTTGATATGTTCCGTAACCGTGCCATTTTTCCGATCATTGATATGTATAAGAATGTAATAGCTTTCGGCGGCCGCTCTCTTGGTAAGGAAATGCCAAAGTACATGAACACCTCCGATACGCCTGTATTCAACAAACGAAAAGGGGTATATGCTGCCAACCTTCTCCGTCAGCAGCGTCACCTTGATCATGTAATCCTGGTTGAAGGGTATATGGATGTTGTCAGCCTTACACAGTTTGGTGTGAATGGTGTCTGTGCCACTCTTGGAACCGCGCTGACCAATGAGCAGGCGCGTCTCCTGCGGCGTTTTGCTCCTGAGGTTTATCTCGGTTATGACGGTGATTCTGCTGGTCAGCATGCGATTCTTCGAGGCCTTGATATTCTGGAAGCAGAAGGCATACCTGCAAAGGTGCTTGATTTTCCGGACGGTCTTGATCCGGACGAATTCATCCGACGGTACGGTACAGAAGGTTTTGCAAAACTGACCGCGCTTCCTGCAGCAACTTATCGGCTGCGCCGTCTGAAAGAATCCTTCGATCTGTCCCAGGATGAAGGAAAAATGAACTATGTACGCAAAGCTGCTTTTATCCTGGCCCCTCTTGATCCGGTAGGCCAGGAAACATATCTTAAAACGCTGATGCTGGAAACCGGTTTCTCTTACGATGCGCTGCGAAAGCAGATAGACAACGCAGTGAAAGATATCGGCGTTCCATCTTCCGACAAGGCTTCCATCCCACGGGACAAGGTTAATCTTCATTCTTCTCCGCGCAAATCAGATTCTTCTGTTTCGCCGGAGGTGTCGGCGCAGGAAATCCTCCTCGGTCTGCTGGCTACGGGACAAATTCCGAAAGATATGGTTGAAGAAAAGGATTTTGAGGAGGATGAGTTGAAATCATTATATGTGGCTTTAGTTTCCGGTTCGTCTCCCGCTTCCCTGCTGGATCTCGCTCCGGATGATGAAACCCGCTCCCGTTTTTCCCGAATTCTGATGTCTCCCGCAGCTGAAAGCACAGACCAGATGATTTCCATGGCTACTCAATGCCTCGGGAGAATTCGAAAAGCATCCTGTCAGAAACAGTATGATGCCCTGATGCAGCAGATACAATCGATGGATCCAAAAGATCCTGCTATCCCTTCCCTGCTTAGGGATGCCCAGGAAATCCAACGGAAGCTGGACAGGATGAGCTGAACCGTTCCGCTTATTCGGAACTCTGCCGGCGTTCGCGCCACTGATGAAAAGGAGAGGATTCCCTTGTCTACCCCTGCACCTGATACAAAGCAGAAGCGTCTGGATGACCTGTATGAATACGGAAAATCCAAGGGAACGCTTACTTATAAGGAAATTATGGACCGGGTGATGGAACTGGAAATGGATTCCGATCAGCTGGATCATGTCCTGGAGACGCTGGATGCGTATGGCGTAACCGTTGTCAATGATGCGTCTGATACCGTTCGTATTTCGGATGATCAGGCTGCCGATGTTGCCGCCGCGACCGCTTCCCTTGACGCTTCCGCAAATGAACCGATTGATCTTTCCATACCGGAAGGGATCAGCATTGATGACCCTGTTCGCATGTATTTGAAAGAAATCGGCAAGGTTCCGCTCCTTACTGCAGAAGAGGAAATTGAAATTGCCAAACGTTTGGAAGCCGGCGACGAATCTGCCAAGCAGAAACTTGCAGAAGCAAATCTTCGTCTGGTCGTTTCCATCGCCAAGCGTTACGTTGGCCGCGGCATGCTTTTCCTTGACCTGATTCAGGAAGGAAACCTTGGCCTGATTAAAGCAGTCGAAAAGTTCGACTACCGTAAAGGATTCAAATTCTCCACATATGCCACTTGGTGGATCCGCCAGGCGATCACCCGCGCCATTGCAGACCAGGCCCGTACAATTCGTATTCCCGTGCATATGGTGGAAACAATCAACAAGCTGATCCGTGTTTCCAGACAGTTGCTGCAGCAGTACGGCCGTGAACCCACCCCTGAAGAAATTGCAAATGAAATGGGCATTTCTGAAGCCAAAGTCCGTGAAATCATTAAGATTGCACAGGAACCTGTTTCACTTGAAACACCTATCGGTGAAGAAGAGGATTCTCATCTGGGCGATTTTATTCCGGATGATGATGCTCCCGCTCCTGCTGAAGCTGCTTCTTTTACCCTGATGAAAGAACAGCTGATGGATGTATTGGACACTCTTACTCCTCGTGAAGAAAAAGTTCTTCGTCTTCGTTTCGGTCTGGATGATGGTCATCAGCGGACGCTCGAAGAAGTCGGCAAGGAATTCAACGTTACCCGTGAGCGTATCCGCCAGATTGAAGCAAAAGCGCTTCGTAAGCTTCGCCATCCTTCCCGCAGCAAGAAACTGCGCGATTATCTGGATTGATTAAAATGCAGCAGATATCACTTGATAACCGCCTCTCTCTTGCTTATGATCTGTATGATTCATGTAAAATGGCGGCTGATATCGGAACCGATCATGCACATTTACCGGCCGCGCTCCTTGAGCGCGGCCGCTGTTGGCATATGATCCTGACTGATATCAGTAAAGGTGCACTGGATAATGCCAGAAATGAAATCATCCGTCGTCATCTTTCAGAACGTGTTTCACTTCGTCTTGGGAACGGACTCGATCCTGTTACCGAGAAATGCGATATGATTTCCATCATGGGTATGGGCGGGCGAACGATCCGGGATATTCTTCTTTCCGGGCACTCACATTTGCAAGGTGCTTCCCTCTTGCTTTCTGCCCATACAGACTGGCATCTCATTCGCAGTGCAGTACAGGAAATAGGCTATCATCTTGATCGGGAAGATCCCTGTTTTTCTGCCGGAAGATATTACCTCATTTTGCGTGCACGTCCAGGCGCTGAAAAGCTTTCCGAGCAGGAAATACGCCTGGGAGGTCCCCTTTTCAGATCCGCTTCGCCGGTACTGCCAGCATTTGTACAGCGTCGCAGAGATGTCCTTCAGGAGCGTCTTTTCGGAATACGTTCTGCAGCAGTACCAGATGAATCAGAAATCAGTCTTCTCGAAAAAGATCTTGATTTCTATAACCGATTTCTTTCATCCGTAAAACGACATCCGAATTAAATTATTAGGAGGTGCTGACACATGACCGTACAGACAGTATATGACCTTATTCAGACTGTTGCCCCATTTGACACACAGATGGAATTTGACAATTCCGGCCTCCTTGTGGGTTCCCCTACACAGGAAGTGAAGAACATACTTTTCGCCCTTGATGTAACACAGCCAGTCATTGATGAAGCAATTGCCATCGGGGCCGAACTCATCGTGACACATCATCCTTTGATGTTTTCCGCGATACACGCCTTGACGGATGAAACTTATGAAGGACGGCTGATCCGGCGTCTTGTCCGTGAAAACATCAGCCTGATTGCTGCCCATACCAATCTTGACCAGGCATCCGGCGGTATCAACGATACGCTTGCTGCCCTTTGCGGACTTGTGGAAGTCAGCGGAGACGCCTTTTTTAGAACAGGTTTTCTGCCTCAAGCCATGACTGCCCGTGAATTTGGTAACATGCTCGAGACCAACCTGGAAACAACCGTTCGAATTATGGCTCCTGAAGACCGGCTGATCCGACGTGTCGGTCTTTGCTCCGGAGGCGGGAGTGACGAATGGGTTCGTGCAGCCGAATCAGGATGCGATGCCTTTGTGAGCGGAGAAATCAAACATCATCATGCGCTCGCAATGGCAGATTCATGCATCGCAGCCTTTGAATGCGGGCATTTCGCCACAGAGGAACCGGGGCTTGCAGCCCTTGCGGAAGCTTTACAAAATTCACTCAATCATGTAGAATGTAATGTGCGGGTTTTTGTATCCGCTGTTTCTGCGTATTCATTTCCCCGCACCCCGTGACAGGCGGTTTTTTCCTGTCGGAAGGAGGCTCCTGTATGGAAAATTTTGAATCATTATGGGCTTACCAGGCGGAAGATATGAAGGCTGACGCCATCGCGAATGCGATCCGTCGTTCTCCCATCCGCCAGAAACTTGAAAAAACACGGGATCTGATTCTGGACCGTCAGAAGCAATACAAACAGATCGAAGTGGAAATAACTGCCATGACCGACCGTAAAGATATTATCGAGCAGGCGGTTGCTCATTCTGAAGCACAGCTGCAGAACCTGAAAGACCGTTTTGAATCGAATCCGCCTCAATCCCCCGAAGATGTGAAAGCTCTTATGGCTGATGTAAGCCATTGCAGGGATACAATCCGTCAGTATGAGGCCGAAATTGCCAGGATTGTCAAGGAATCTACTGCAAATGAAAAGCTGCAGAAAGTCGTTCGTGTGGAAGCTGCCAATGCAAAAAAAGCTTTTGATCAGTTAAAAGCTGAATATGAAACGGAATCCCAAAGCAAAAAAGCCGAACTTGATGAGCAGCGGGCCAAAGCCAAGGCATTGCTTGATGCTGTGGATCCAGCCCTGCTTGAGGAATACAATACGATCAAAAAGCATATTACACCTCCGGTTGCAAGACTGACACACGGACAGTGTTCCGGCTGTAACACTTCCCTTCCTTCTGCAGTTCTGTCAAAGATCAAAAACGGCGGCCTCGTGGAATGTGAAACCTGCGGCCGCATGATTATTCAGTAAAAATCCGGAGCAGAAAAAGCCGCCGATCCTTTTCAGGATCGGCGGCTTCAATATTTCTATTCTTCAGGATCGTAAAAAACGATTTCACTCATTTTCGGGCACTGTTCAAAGGCATCTTCAGCAATTTCAGCTCCGCGCGGAACAATCACTTTCTCAAGCTTTTCACATCCGGTAAAAGCATTGCTGCCAATCGATTTCAGATTTTTCCCGAACCTGATCTCAGTAAAGGTGTTGCAGGCAATAAATACCATTTCGCCCACAATCTCGAGGCTTTCAGGAAGTTCCAGATTTTCAAGGGCACCGCATCCTCCAAATGCACATCTTCCCAGTGCAGTGACGCCTTCCGGAATAATTACTTTTGTCAGTCCTGAACACATCCAGAACGACATGTTGTCGATTATTTCGATGGATTCAGGCAGTTCAACTGTTTCCACCATTGCATTATTGGAAAAAGTACAGTCAAGAATGGTTGTTTTCAGGCCCGCAACGGAATCAGGAACAACAACATCCCAGTCGATACCGTCATATCGAATAAGCTTGCATGCGGCTTCATCATCAGGAAGAAGATCGTAATAATAATCGCCGTCCTTCAGAAATTCCTGATGATTTCCGGATGCTTTATTCATCGCTTCCTTGGCATTGGAGAATTCATCTTCTGACATCTCTTCGAGATCTTCTCCGTCATCCCAGTCAATATCATCTTCGAAATCCGCATCGTCAAAGTCATCAAAATCGTCTTCAGCCAGAGAGGTCAGACTGAACAGCAGAAACAGAAGCGCAGCAAAAACAGCAAATAAGCGTTTCATCTGCCTGGTCACCCCCCTCTTCTTTTCCACTATCTTAATTATTATAGAAGAACAAAGAAAAAAAATCAACCTGTACATCATAATTGGGAATAAACACCTTTTCTTATTATAACTTTGTGATTGACGAAAGAAATGGATTATGATATTCTTCTTCCGGAAACGTTACCGATATCGTTTCCGGTCTTGATAGCAAAGGAGATTCGCACCATGGATGAAGTCATTACCATCAAAGATATTGCCAGAATGGCCAATGTCTCAGTGACGACTGTCAGCCGGGTCCTGAACCATCGTCCGGACGTTAATCCAGTCACACGTGAAAAAGTCGAACGAATCATCGCCGAAAAAAAATTCATAGGAAACCAGAATGCGCGCGGTCTCAAGCAGACCAGTGAAGTAATCGGGCTGATCATTCGCGGACGTTCAAACCCTTTTCTCAACTCTCTGGCTGAATCTATTCTGGAACAGGCAGCTTCCCTCCCGGATTTTTTCGTAACAGAATATATTGATGAAAAAGCAGATGAATTTGAAACTGCCCTCCGTATGACCAGGCAAAATCACGTAAAAGGAATGATTTTTGTCGGCAGTCTGCTTGACGACAGAGTAAGAGCAATAAGGCATCTGGAAATACCCGTCGTGTTTACAACAGTGAACGCAAAAGCTGCTTCCATGCAGAATGCATCTTCCGTGGCTGTAGATGACCGCAGCATGGGACGCCTCGTTGCTGAGCAACTGTTATCCATCGGTCACCGGAAAATCGCTGTTTTCGGTTCCAATCCGATTGCGGGAGATTCTCTTGCCATGCGATTCGAAGGGTTCTGCGATGCTTTTACCGATCGTGGATTGTCTTTTGCCAATGATGATTACAGGGAATGCCGGTTTTCACTGGATGCAGGATATGCGACAGCAAAAGATTATTTTTCAACACACCCGAATACTACTGCTTTGTTTACCATGAGCGATGCTGTTGCAATCGGCGCAATCCGAGCATTACGTGATCTTGGCAAAAGCGTTCCCGAAGATGTCAGCGTAATCGGATTTGACGGCATTGATTTAAGCCGTTTCACAATCCCACGTCTTACAACGGTGGAACAACCTGTTGAGGAAATAGCCCTGCGCAGCGTCAATATTCTTCTGGATATGATGGAAAAAGGCGCAGCTCCCCGTCATATTCTTGTAAATGCGGTCTTCCGAAACCGTGATTCTGTTGCTCCGCCGCGTATTGTTACTGAGTGAGCCGAAAGGAGATAATTTATGCGTTCAAGCGGTGTTTTGATGCACATTACTTCCCTGCCTTCTCCCGGAGGAGTCGGCACACTTGGACGGGAAGCATACGAGTTTGCTGATTTTCTTCAGGCTTCCGGTTTCCGGATCTGGCAGGTACTTCCTGTGGGACCGACAGGTTACGGAGAAAGTCCGTATCAATCCTCCTCTGTTTTTGCAGGCAATCCTCTTATGATTTCCTGCCGCTCACTTCGTGAAGAAAGTCTCCTGACTTATGACGATTCAGAAGAATACGAACCGGAAAATCCTGAAAAAGTTGATTATGATGCAGTTCGGAAAAACAAAATGATGCTTCTTCGCCGCTGCTACCAGGAATCCGCCGGAAAAATGAACCGCCAGTTGGATTTATTCCACGCGGAACATCCCTGGGTTGTTGATTATGCACTTTTTATTGCTCTGAAAGAGCATTTCGGAAATGTCATGTTTTCAGCCTGGCCGGATCGTGGAATCATCCACCGCACGCAGGAATCCATCCGCAAGTATTCAGAAATGCTCAAGGATGAAATTTCATTCCACGTCTTCTGCCAGTTTCTTTTCCATCGTCAGTGGCACAGTCTCAAGGACTATTGTAACGAACGCGGTATCATCCTTTTCGGTGACATGCCGATTTACGTGGCAGAAGATTCAGCAGACTCCTGGACAAATCCGGATATTTTCCAGTTTGATCGAAACATGATACCGAAACGGGTTGCAGGTGTTCCGCCAGATTATTTCTCTGAGGACGGACAGCTCTGGGGAAACCCTCTTTATCGCTGGCACAGGCTTCGCCTTCACCATTATGACTGGTGGATCCGCCGGATGAAAGGCATGGCCGAAATGTATGATATGATCCGTATTGATCATTTTATCGGTTTTGCCAATTATTTCTCCGTCAAACACGGAAGTGCCAACGCCAGGAACGGAAAATGGATAATCGGCCCGGGTAAAAATCTGTTCAAGGTTCTCAACAGGGAAATTCCCGGTTTCCCAATTGTTGCTGAAGATCTTGGATGTGTAAACGAACGGGTGAAGAAGCTGCTGGCCTGGTGCAATTATCCCGGCATGAAAGTAATGCTCTTCGGTTTTGACGGTGATGAAACCAATCCGCATTTCCCTCGAAACTACGTTCAGAATTCCGTCGCATATACCGGAACACATGATAATGATACAGTCCTCGGTTGGATTGATTCCGCAAAAAAAGAAACAATTGACCTGGCGATGAAGACATTAGGTTTCAGCACACGTGATGAAGCGCCTGATGCATTCATCCGCGAGCTTTTCCGGAGTCCATGTGATACTGTTATTATTCCTATGCAGGATATTCTCCACCTGGACAATAAAGCCCGCATGAATTATCCAGGTACAATAGGCGGCAACTGGGAATGGCGTATGAAACCCGGCAGCCTGACCCTTGAATTATCCATGAAATATAACCAGCTCAATACTGAAACAAGCAGGAGGTAATCATGTTATGAACGCCAAAATGATGATCAAAAATGCTGAACTGCGCCTGATGACCGAAGCTCACAAGGAATGGAAAGATGCGTCCGCCGTGGAACTGCACAATGCTATTTCAGGCGCCGCTATGGATGCGATAGCTCCCCTGTGGAAAAAAAAGGAAGATGCCCGGTTTCCCCGTCGGAAAGCGGCTTATCTTTCCATGGAATTCCTTGTTGGCCGTCTGATTTATAACAACCTGTACTGTATGGGCCTGCTGGATGAAACCAGGGAATTGCTTTCAAAAAAAGGGGTTGACCTTGCCAGGCTGGAAGATATTGAAGATGACGCTTTTGGCAATGGCGGTCTGGGCCGTCTTGCCGCCTGTTTTCTTGACAGTGCTGTAACTTGCAATGTTCCCCTGACCGGTTATGGCCTGCGTTTCCGTTATGGACTCTTTAAACAGAAGTTCGAGAACGGCCGCCAGGTAGAACTGCCGGATGACTGGGCACGTTTCGGTGATCCGTGGTCCATCCGCCGTGAAGACGAAGCTGTCGTCGTTTCCATGAAAACCGGCGATGTACTGGCCGTCCCCTATGATATGCCGGTGATCGGCTACGGTGCAAAAAACATCGGTACCCTGCGTCTGTGGCAAACTGAAAGCCTGCATGAAATTGATTTCACCTTGTTCAATAACCAGGAATATGCCAAAGCCGCCGCAAACAAGAATCAGGCAGAGGATATCACAAAATTCCTATATCCCAATGATACGAAAAAAGAAGGCAAACAACTCCGCGTCAAACAACAGTATGTCCTGGTTTCCGCCACAATGCAGGATATTCTCCGTGGTTACCGGCTTCGTCACGGAAACGACTACTCCTTTTTCTCAAAGGAAACAGCTGCTCAGCTGAATGATACCCATCCTTCCATGGCAATTCCGGAGCTCATCCGCCTTCTCACTGAAGATGGTGTGTCTTTCGAAAAAGCATTTAGCATCGCCCAGGAAACTTTCGCCTATACGAACCACACAGTTATGCAGGAAGCTCTGGAAAAATGGGATCTTACCCTTCTCTCTTCCGTTTGTCCCCAGATCGTCGGAATCATACGAAAGATCGACGCCCGTTTCCGGAAAGAGATGAAACAGGCCGGAAAGGAGATTTCTCCTTCCCTATGCATCATTCTGGACGGTCGTGTACACATGGCTGAACTTGCCACTTACGCATCCCATGCGATCAACGGCGTCGCTGCTCTGCATACAGAAATACTCAAGAGTGATGTTTTTGCAGAATGGTATAAGCTTTATCCGGAACGTTTCCAGAACAAGACCAACGGAATTACGCAGCGCCGTTGGCTGGGCCTGTGCAATCCCGAATTATCCGCTCTGATTGAAAGCAAAATCGGTTCGGGCTTTATCACTGACCTTTCACAGCTGGAAAAGCTTGATCCTCAGATCAACGCAGCCCTGTGCAAAAAGTTCATAAACGTAAAGAAAGCCAAAAAGAAACAGCTTTGCGATGAAATCCAAAGGCATGAAGGCGTATCTCTGGATCCCTCCATGGTTTTCGATGTTCAGGTCAAGCGCCTTCACGAATATAAACGTCAGTTCATGAATGCCCTGAGTATTCTGGCCATCTATGACCAGCTGAAAAAAGGCCAGCTGAAGGATCTGCCCCCTGTTGCCTTTATTTTCGGTGCCAAGGCTGCCCCGGGTTATGACAGAGCAAAGGCTGTTATCCACTGGATCAACATGATAGCTGACAAAGTTAACAACGATCCGAAAACAAAGGACCGGTTGAAGGTTGTGTTCGTCCAGAATTATTGCTGCTCCTGGGCTGAAAAAATAATCCCCGCGGCAGATATTTCCGAACAGATTTCTCCCGCCGGCACGGAAGCATCCGGTACAGGGAATATGAAACTTATGCTCAACGGAGCCGTAACCCTCGGCACATTTGACGGCGCCAATGTGGAAATCGTCGAGGAAGCAGGTCTGGACAACAACTATATCTTTGGTGCCACAGTGGAAGAACTCGAGAAGATAAAGGACTGCTACGATCCAAAGAAAATATATAAAAAGAATGCCCTTCTTCGCCGCGCGCTGGATACACTTACAGATGGTACTTTCCCGGATGATGACGGCGCTCTGAAAGAACTGCATGACGCGATCCTTGAAGGTGCTTCCTGGCACAAGCCGGATCATTACTACGTGATGAAAGACTTTGAAAGCTATTATGAGACCAAGCTTCAGGCTATTAAAGATGCCGGTAAAGGAGATACAGCTTTTGCTCGCAAATGCCTGATGAATATCGCGCATGCCGGCAAATTCTCCTCAGACCGCACAATCCGCCAGTATGCAAAAGAAATCTGGAAAGTGTAATCAAAACCACCGGCTAAGCCGGTGGTATGCACCACGCCTTCAAGGCGTTAATACTGGCAGCGTCTCAAGACGCATCGAAAGATTCGCCAACCGCGAAGATTTCTCGGGCCGGCT
>Ga0310690_10008339_pt1 | contig 13166 bp, 8 predicted proteins | sample AusTroGonzalo_MG_2_FD_207661 | JGI IMG/M metagenome (GOLD analysis project Ga0310690, IMG submission 207661) | Bovine rumen microbial communities from tropical cattle in Woodstock, Queensland, Australia - Gonzalo_04 (v2) (version 2) | ecosystem: Host-associated > Mammals > Digestive system >... | reverse complement strand
TCTATATAGTCTACATGCAGGCGCTCCATGCTTTCGTATACGCTTTCCGTGCAGCGCTTGGCGGAGTAATCCCAAAGGTTAACGCCGTCTTTTCCGTAACGGCCCACCTTGGTGCTCAGGTAATACTTTTCCCTGGGAATATGGGGGAGGGCCTTGCCCAGGACGGTTTCCGCCTTGGTGTGCCCGTAATAGGGGCTTACGTCGATGAAATTGATACCGCCTTCCACGGCCGTTTCCACCGCCTGTATGCTTTCGCTTTCCCTGGTCTGGTGGAACACGCTTCCCAAAGAGGAGGCGCCGAAGCAGAGATGGGAAATCTTCATTCCCGTTTTACCCAATTCCCGGTATTGCATAGTCTGGTGCATTATTGATTACAAATGCCAATATACGAAAAAAGTTTGTAAATTTGTAAGTATCATAACCAAAATCATTTGCACTGAAACCAATATGAACATGCTTCTCTCCCTTCTCCTCGCCCTTGCGCCGGTTCTCACCGGTCCGGACGGGCTTCTTCAGGTTAAGCTGGAACCATCCGGCAACCAGCTCAGCTACAGCATACTATACAATGGAAAGACGCTGGTGGAACCCTCCCTGCTGGGGCTTCGGACCAACGATGCAGACTATACCTGTCTGGAAGTCCTGTCCGTAGACAGCGAAGAGATTCGGGACACGTATGTCCTGGACCGCATCAAAGCCTCCCACATAGACCATCCGGCCGTGCGGAGCATCGTACACTGCAAGAATGCAGAAGGCCGTCCGCTGGATATCGAATGGCACCTGACGGCCAACGACGCCGCCTTCCGGTACCTGATTCCCCGGGATACGGAAACCGGCAGCGTCCGCGTGCTGGAAGAAATCAGTTCCTTCCAGTTCCCGGAAGGCTCAACGGGTTTCCTCACCCCGCAGAGCGACGCCATGATAGGCTGGAAGCGGAGCAAACCCAGCTACGAAGAGCATTACACCCTGGACGCACCGCTGAACCGCCGTTCCCAGTACGGCCACGGTTATACCTTCCCGTGCCTGTTCCGGATAGGGGACAGCGGCTGGGTAATGGTCAGTGAAACCGGCGTGGACAGTCGATACTGCGGGTCCCGCCTGAGTGATTACGACCCTGTCAAGGGATACACCATCGCTTTCCCCATGATGGAGGAAAACAATGGGAACGGCACCGTGGAGCCGGCTTTTGCTTTGCCGGGCGCCACCCCGTGGAGAACCCTCACGGTGAGTGAGAACCTGGTTCCCATCACGGAAACCACCATTGCCTTCGACGTGGTGGAACCCCGTTACCGCACCACCCACAGCTACAAGTACGGCAAAAGCACCTGGAGCTGGATTGTATGGCAGGATGCCAGCATGAACAAAGAAGACCAGGTGGCCTACATAGACCTTGCTGCCGAAATGGAGTTCCCCTATATCCTCATCGATGCGGGCTGGGACAAGGAATTCGGCCATGAGGGCATGGAAGAACTGGTGCAGTATGCCCGCAGCAAGGGCGTGGAAGTGTTCCTCTGGTACTCTTCCAGCGGCTGGTGGAACGATATCGTGCAAAGCCCCGTGAACATCATGTGCGACCCTATCGCCCGCAAGGAAGAGATGCGCTGGCTGGAGCGCACGGGCGTGAAGGGCATCAAGGTGGATTTCTTCGGCGGAGACAAGCAGGAAACCATCCGCCTGTACGAGCATCTCCTCAGCGATGCGGACGACCACGGGCTCATGTGTATCTTCCACGGTGCCACCCTGCCTCGCGGATGGGAACGGATGTATCCCAACTACGTGGGTTCTGAGGCCGTCCTGGCGTCGGAAAACCTCATCTTCGGCCAGTTGCACTGTGACCTGGAGGCCCAGAACGCCGCCCTGCATCCGTTCCTCAGGAACAGTGTGGGATGCATGGAATTCGGCGGTGTTTTCCTGAACAAACGGCTCAGCCGCGCCAATGGGGCGCCCGGGCCCGGCGGAAGGGTATTCGGCACCCAGCGCCGCACAACGGATGCGGCCGAACTGGCCATTGCCGTGCTGTACCAGAATCCCATCCAGAACTTCGCCATCACCCCCAATAACCTTACGGACGCCCCGGCCCTGGCCCTGGACTTCCTCCGGGAGGTTCCCACCATCTGGGACGAAACCCGCCTGATAGACGGCTATCCGGGCCAATGGATTGTCCTGGCCCGCCGCCAGGGTAACACCTGGTATGTGGGTGCCGTGAATGCGGAAGACAAGCCCGTACAGGTGGATGTAAAGGCCCTGGAGGCCCGTTTCGGCGGCACGGCCCGTGTGCTTTCCACCGGAAAGGACGGCCTGCAGGAAACCCCTGCCTCCAAAAAGCCCATCCAGATTGCTAAGAACGACGGAGCAGTCATCATCCTCAAGAAGTAAATTACCAATAACCAATGATATGAAACATTCCGTCCTCCTCCTGACAGCCCTTCTGGCTACCTCCCTGGGCTTGCAGGCACAGAAACCCATGAAAGCCCCTGCCGGCGGCAAGGCCATCAGCGACCAGCTCATCGGCATCTTCTTCGAAGACATCAGCAGCAGCGCAGACGGCGGCTTGTATGCAGAACTCATCCAGAACGGTTCCTTCGAGTACAGCCCGGCCGAAAAGGACGGCTGGGGCCCCGGCACCGCCTGGAGGGTGGTCCGTCCCGGCCATTCGCTTGGCCTGCTGGAAATCTGCAAACAAGACGGCATCCATCCCAACAACCCCACCTACATGCGCCTTCACACGGAACGCACCCGGGAATTCTACGACTATCGGGGCTGGAGAGGCTTCGGCCTGCAGAACGACGGTTTCGACGGCATTTCCGTAAAGGAAGGGGAGAAGTACGATTTCTCCGTCTTTCTCCGCAACATAGGCCCGGAGGCCAAGGAAGTGCGTGTGGTACTGCTGGAACCTGTCCGGGGCTTCGGTTTTGGCCGGGACCCGAAGGTATTGGCAGAAACCACCCTGAAGGCCGACAGTCCCGGGTGGAAGAAGTACGAGGCTGTGCTTACGGCCAACGCAGACTGCCCCAATGCCGCCCTGCAGCTTCTGGTGCTCACGGTGGGAGACCTGGACGTGGACATGGTGTCCCTGATGCCGGAAGACACCTTCAAGGGACACGGCCTGCGTAAAGACCTGGCACAGGCCCTGGCAGACCTCCAGCCCAAGTTCATGCGCTTCCCGGGCGGCTGCGTGGTGCACGGCGGCGGAGACGGCTTCTGGGACACCTACCGCTGGAAGACCACCATCGGTCCCAAGGAGCAGCGCCGCGGCATCAAGAACACCTGGGGATACCACCAGTCCATGGGCCTGGGATACTATGAGTACTTCCAGTTCTGCGAGGATGTGGGAATGGATCCGCTGCCCATCCTGCCTTGCGGCGTAAGCTGCCAGGGCACCAACGGCGGCTGGAACATGAAAGACCAGGCGCAGGAGGTGGTTCCCATGTCGGAAATGGACGAGTGGGTGGACGAGGCCATCGACCTCATCGAATGGGCCAACGGAGACCCTGCCACCAACCAGTGGGCCAGGATGCGGGCCGATGCGGGCCATCCGGAACCCTTCGGCCTCAAGTATCTGGGCCTGGGCAACGAGGAACGCATTTCCCCGGAATTCATCGAGCGCTTCAAGTACATCTACGAGCGGGTTACCAAAGCCCATCCGGAGATTATCATCGTGGGCACGGCCGGCCCCGGTTCCCATGCCGACAACCCCGACTACCAGAACGGCTGGAAACTGGCCGAGGAGATTGGCCTTCCCATCCTGGACGAGCATTATTACGAGCCCCGGGATTTCTTCCTAACCCAGCGCCAGTATGACAATTACCCGCGTAACCGCAAAACCAAGGTGTATCTGGGAGAATATGCCGCCAAGGATAAGAAACTGATAGACGCCCTTGCGGAAGGCCTGTATCTGCTGCATGTGGAGCGGAATGCGGACGTGGTGGCCATGACCTCCTATGCGCCCCTTTTCGCCCGCAAGAACGCCACCAACTGGAATCCGGACCTCATCTACTTCGACAACGAGCAGCCGTTCCTTACCTGCAGCTATTATGTGCAGCAGCTCTTCGGCCAAAGCGCCGGCCAGTATTACTACGGAGACTGCGTGAAGATTGCCGATGCCACCAATCTCCAGGGCCAGTCCGTGGTGCTGAACGTGAAAACACGCCAACTGTTCGTGAAGATGTGCAATGCCGGCCCCGATGCCAAGACGGCCACCCTGAACCTGGGTAAGTTCAAGATTGGCAAAACGGCCTCCAAGGTAACCCTGAGCGGTAATCCGGACGATGAGAACAACTACGAAGTCCAGCCGGTAACCCCGCAGAAGGAAACCGTGCCCGCTTCCAAAAAAATGACCGTAGAACTGGCTCCTTACAGCTTTGTCATGCTCCAATTCGACCTTTAATCTCTGAGAAAAGGACCAGCAGAGAGAACTAAGGCTTAACGAGACGCACTCCGTAAATTTCGCCGACTTGCCTTCCGGGCTTGGCGGCGAATTTGATTCTCACCTGTGTCTTCCCCTCCAGCATCCGGGCCGGGATAGGGAACACCTCGTATTTGAACTGGGAGGTGCGGTACTTGCCTGTATTGTTGATGGACACCAGCAGTTCGTCGTCCACAAACACATCAAACTCATGGGTTTTCCATTCTCCAACTCCCCAGAACTGGAGGCGGAGGCTCAGGTCCGAGAGGCCGCCGGTTTGCATCAGGTAGCTGAAATAATGGCCGTTGCTGGCATCCCGGAAGAAAACGTCGTTGGTATTACCGGTAACGGAACCGTCCGTTTCCATCCGGTGGTCCGTTTCCGGCTGCTGCTCTCCGGGCTGCACCTTGTCAACGGTGTGCTCTTCCAGCACCTGCCGTTCCTCCTCCTCACGGGCCAGCCTGGACAGATAGTCCTGGTAGCTGTTTTCGGAGAGGGCCAGCCAGTACATCATATAGCGGGCGTCGTGAATCTCGAAGAAGGGCTGCAGCTCATTGCGGATGGGATTCACCATCCTGGTGGTGAGCGTAAAATGCAGCGGTTTGCCGGGAACGGGCTGCAGCTGGGAGGCGATTTCGCCAATGTTGTCGTTGATCAGGATGGGAGCCTCGTTGATGGGAAGCTTGGTGCCGCTGGCATACTGGCCGAAGCGGCTGTCGTCGGCCAGCAGATGGGCCAGGTCTTCCGTTCCCGTCTTCATTCCCAGCAGGATGGGGCCGTGCATCAGGGCTACGTATTCGGGCTCGTTAGGCAGGTATTTCAGGCTGCTGTGCATGGGGAAGGTAATCTCCACCACATCTCCCTTCTTCCATTTGCGGTCTATGCAGACATAGCTGGAAGGGCCGGTGATGGGCGTTACCGCCTGGCCGTTCACCTTTACGCCGAACTGGCCGGGGCTCACCCAACCGGGATAACGGACCAGCAGGGGGAACTGCCCTTTCCCCTCCGTGATGGTTATGCGGCTGCTTTCGGCATAGGGGAATGCGGTTTCCTGGCGCAGTCTGATACCCTTTTCACGCCAGTTGAGCCCGGAAGCCACAAACAGGTTCACGTACAGGGCGTCACCCACATGGGTATAGATGAACTGGCCGTATTTGCCGTGGTTCTCCATGCCGGTTCCCACGCAGCACCACATGGCCTCGTTGGGCACGGAATAGTTGCGGTAATGCCGCGGGCGGGCCGACGTAAAATACACATATCCGCCGTGCTCCGGGTGCTGGGTGGAAAGGATGTGGTTGAAGGTGGCCAGCTCGTAATAATCGGCATAACGGGCCTCCGGATTGCGCCGGTGCAGGTCTTCGGTAAGCTTGAGCATATTGTTGGTGTTGCAGCTCTCCGGACCGTCGATATCGTTGATGAAGTCTATGCAGGCGTCCTTGCTGGGGAAGTGCTCCCGCCGGCTGTTGCCGCCGAAAGCCAGGGACCGTTCTCCGGTGACAATGTCCCAGAAGAAGCCGCTGGCGTCGTGATAGGTTTCGTCTCCGGACAGTTCCGAGATGCGTTCGAAGCCCACAACCTTGGGTACCTGCGTATTGGCGTGCAGGTTATCCAGGATATCCAGCCGTTCGGACATGGAATGCAGGATTCGCTTGTGCGAGAAACGCCGGGCGCAGTCCAGGTACTTCCGGTCTCCGGAAATGGCGTAGGCATCGGCCAGAACCTCGTTCATGCCGCCGTGCTCATTTCCCAGCATGCTTTCCATCTGGGCGTCGGAAAGTTCTGTCGTCAGGTCCACGGCCCAGTCGCAGAAACCCAGAAACAGGTTCTTTGCCTTCTCATGGCCGCAATAGAGCCACGCATCCCGCAATCCGGCGTACATCTTATGCAGGTTATAGAAAGGTGCCCAGGAGCCGAAATAGACCCCAAACTGGCCTTTCTTGAAAGAACTCCAGATGCGTGCGCTGTTAGGCATCCCCCCCACGTAACCGCGCCCCCAGTCGGGGTGGTTCCGGTTGTTGGCTTCGGCACAGAGCTCCAGCTCGCTTATCATATATTCCATACGATGGCGGCACTCCTCGTTTCCCATGGCGGCATACATGGCCATGGCGGTAAGGTAATGACCGCCCACATGACCGTCCAGGCCGTCCCAGTTGGGATAGGTGGGGGCTTTGGGTTCCAGCCCGGCCTCCTTGCGGTAAGGGGCCAGAAGGCGGTCGCAGCGATACTGCAGCAGCACCTGGAGGTTCAGGTCCTGTGCATGCTTGAGGGGACCGTCCAGCAGGATAACGTCTCCCAGCGGGAATTCGTTTGCATACAGTTTGTCCTGAGCCCGGGCGGAAAGGGCCGCCAGGCCAAGCAGAAGGGTGAGAAGGCATCTTTTCATATCAGTTCCAACTTAGGATAAAGGCAAAATGACGGGGCTCGTTTCCGTCCAGGGTATAATCTGCAAGGGTGGGCTGGCCCCATGTGTCAACCCCGCCCACACCGTGCAGGTTCAGGTCTATGTTCAGGTTCACAAATCTTCCGCGAGTAAGATCATAAGGATGGGTGGCGGCTTCCAGGTCTTCTTCTCCATATTCCCAGGCGCGGATGCAGAGGGGCTGGCAACCATCCACCCGCAGCGTGCGGTTTCCGGAAGAGAGCGTGAGCCAGCGGACGTCACAGCGGTTTCCATTGTCCTGCGGGCGCACGTATTCGGTCTGGAAATCCTTGAGAGGCATTGCGTAATGGCCGATGGCGGCAGAACGCTTGCGGTCCGGATAGTTCTCCCAAGGGCCCCGGCCATAGTACTCGACGGACGTATAATCGGCCGGAAGCCGCATGCGCATCCCGAATTTGGGCATGAGGGGAATCTGGGAGGAGCCTTCTTCGGGCCGATAATCGGCTTCCACCAGCACCTGGCCGGCGGAATTGATCCGGTAGGTGAGGGTGCAGGAGGCGCCGACGGAAAGGGTGGCTTCCACTTCAACCTTTACGCAGGTGGGTTCTGATTCGGCACGAATGGATTTCACTTGCCGTTCAGCAGCGACATTTCTCCAGACGCCCACTTTCCGCTCCCAGCCCCAGGCGTTCTGGTTGTCGTTGGCGGGCTTCCAGAAGTAGGGTTCCAGCGGGGCGTGAAGCATCTGTCCGCCGTCCAGAATCCAGGAGGAAAGGGCGCCGGTCCGGTCTATGACCAATGAGCCGCGCTCCGTTGCAACAACGAATCCTTCAGGCGTTTCCAGAACTTTCGGAGCCGTTCCTTCCAGCTGGGCAGGGAAGTCATAGGGTTTCAGTTCAAACTGCTCGTGCGCAACTGTAAAACCCTTGTCGGCCCAAGGTTTGTCCTCTTTGAGACGGGCGCTTACGTTCAGGAGCCTTTCTCCACCTTCTCCCGTCTCTCCGGTAACCATCTCGTATTCGTCAGGGGAGGTAAAGGAATCCCGGTTCACCATCTGAACCCTTCCATCGGCATCCATCCGGAAGCTGATGGGCTGATACACGTATTGCACCTCGTAATAATGGGGATGCGGAGTACGGTCCGGCGCAAGAAGGCCGTTGATACAGAAGGGGCCGTCGTTGGGTTTGTCCCCGAAATCGCCTCCATAGGCCCAATATCCGTCCTTCAAAAGCCCCTGATCCACCCAGTCCCAGATAGCGGCGCCGGCAATGGAACGGTCGGCATAAATCACGTCCCAGTATTCCTGCAAGTTGCCGCCCGAGTTACCCATTGAATGGGCATACTCCCTCATGAAGAACGGCCGGTCCGTCACTCTCCGGGCACCTGCGGCCAGCCGGGCGGGGGTGAGATAACCGTCGTCGTAAATGACAGACTGGCTGCGGTCTGTGTCGCAGAAGGGGAGGGCGATGGTATCCAGGGCCACTACGGCATCCCGCATGGCCTTCATGTTGGGGCCCACGCCGCCTTCGTTACCCAGACTCCACAGGATGATACTGGGGTGGTTCTTGTCCCGCTGAACCAGGCTTACGGCACGGTCTACGTGGGCTTTCTCCCACTCCGGGTCTTCTCCCATCACCTTGTTGGCATAGCCATAGCCGTGGCTTTCCTGGTTGGCCTCGTCCATTACGTAGATTCCCCAGCGGTCACAGAGTTCATAGAGATACTCGCGGTCCGGATAGTGACTGGTACGCAGGAAGTTGACGTTGGCCTGCTTCATCAGGGCAATATCCTTCTCGTATGTGGCGTCATCCACAAACCGGCCCGTTACCGGATGATGGTCGTGGCGGTTCACGCCCCGCAGTTTCACTTCCTGGCCGTTGATCTTGAAGATTTCTCCGTCACATTCCACACGTTTTACACCCGTGTGATAGTCAAAGTGTTCAATGAGGTTGCCCCTGTTGTCGGCCAGCTCTATGCAGAACGGGTACAGGTTGGGCTTTTCGGCCGACCAAAGCCTGGGGTTCTGAATCAGATACTCCAGCCGGACATGAGCGGTGTCTCCGGGAGAAAGGCCCTTCAACCGGCCTTCAACGGTATTCCCATCGATTCTGAGGGTAACTGTCAGGTTCCTGGCCTTCTGTTTTCCGGTGTTGCAGAGGGCGATATCGGCCTTCACAAACGCCTTGGAGAAATCGGCATCGGGAACGGCTTCCACCTTATAATCGGCCATATGCACCAACGGGCGCACCCACAGCTGCACGGGGCGGAAAATGCCGCTCAGGCGCCACATATCCTGGCATTCCAGGTAGCTGCCGTCGCTCCAGCGGTAAACTTCCACGGCCAGTTTGTTCCGGCCTTCTCGCAAGTATTCAGTTACGTCAAATTCCGCCGGAGACATGGAGTTCTGGCTGTAACCCACCTTCTGTCCGTTGATCCAGACATACATGGCGGAATGGACTCCTCCGAAGTGCAGGATGAGATTCTTTCCCATCATCTGCGGAGTAACGTCGATATAGGTCACATAGGAGCCGACGGGATTCCGATGGTCGTACGCATACCAGTCCGGATTGGGTTCTCCGGTAACCGTGGGGCGATCCCGATGGAACGGATACTGCATGTTCACGTAGATAGGCATGCCGAAGCCCTGCAGCTGCCAGTTTCCGGGAACGGTAATCCGGTCCCATCCGCTCACATCGTAATCTTCCCGTTCAAAACCCACAGGGCGGGATTCCGGGTCCTTGGACCAGTGGAACAGCCACTGGCCGTCCAGGGAAACTATCTCCGGACAGTCCTTCTGCAAGGAAGGCAGCTGAAGCGTTGCGTGATACGGAAGCTTGTTAATCCCCAACACCTGCGGGTTCTCCCAATCCTTATTCTGCGCCAAAGCCGATACGCTCAGCAGCCCTGCCAGGGCAAGTGTAATCCTTTTCATTATGGGTCCGTATTAAGTTCCGGAGCGTTGTAGAGGCCGATGCGTTTGATGAGCGGCTCCGCCTTGCTGTCCTGGACCGTGAACACCAGACAGGTGGCTTCCACAGTAGGGAAACAGATAATGCGCCGATGGCCGATGGTGGTAAGGCCGTCCCCTTCGTCCACCAGTTCGTCTTTGAGCGGCCGCCAGATTCCATCCACCAGTGCCTGGAGGGAGAACTTCTTCACCCGCTGGCCCAAAGCGATGTCCTCTTCGGCCAGAAACCGATTGAAGGCGGTGGGCTTCCGGAAACGGACCGTGTATTGCACGGAGGTGTCGCTAATCTTTTCCACCGATACCTGGGCTTTCTTCGTGAGGTCCTCCCGGAACACCTCGTCAATCATTCTCTTGAACGCAATCCCCCGGAGGCTGTCCGTGGGGTGGATGCGGCCACTAGGCATGACAGGGAAGTTCAAAAGCAGGGTGGAATTGCGGCCCACAGACTTATAGTAGGTGTCCATCAGCTTGGACAGGCTCTTTACATAGGCGTCTTCCAGGGTATGGTAGAACCAGCCCGGCCGGATGCTGGTGTTGGTCTCTCCCGGCACCCAGCAGTCTCCGTCTTCCACTCCGTAATGCAGCATATGATAGGGCACGTCTCCCTCGTGATAAAGCAGGCTCCAGTTGGTTTCTCCCACGTTTCCGGCTTCCGTACCCACCCAGCGGAGGTCTCCGCGGTCTCCGCCGTCGTTCCAGATCAGGATGTCCGGCTGGAGTTCCCTGATCATCCGGTAGGTTTCCGGCCACTGGTAATAGGTGGTGCGGTCTATCCGGCGGGTTTCGTTGGCACCGCCATACCAGCCGTCTCCGCCGTTGGCTCCGTCGAACCAAACCTCAAACATATCTCCGTAGCTGGTGAGCAATTCCCTCAGCTGGTTGCGGAAGTAAGTGATATACCCGGGCTTGCCATAATCGGCATGGTTGCGGTCCCATGGGGAAAGATACACGGCGAACCGGAGCCCTTCTTCCCGGCAGGCTTCGGCCAGTTCCCGCACTACATCTCCTTTCCCGTCCTTCCAGGGGGTGTTTTTCACCGAATACTCCGTATAGGCCGACGGCCACATGCAGAACCCGCAGTGGTGCTTGGCAGTGAAGATGATACCCTTCATGCCGGCCTGCTTGCACACGCGGGCCCACTGGCGGCAGTCCAGGTCCGAAGGGTTGAACAGGGAAAGGTCTTCGTTGCCGAAGCCCCATTCCTCGTCTGTATACGTATTCAGGGAATAGTGAATGAAGGCATACATTTCCATGTCCTGCCATTCCAGCTGCTGCCGGGTGGGCAGGGGACCGCAGGGAGCGGGAGACTCCGCCGTTTTACAGGAAACGGCCAGGACTGCGGACAAAAGAAAGGAAAGATAACCTCTCATCGTTATCTGTTCCTTTTCCGGAAGCTGTGGCTGTCGTGCACCATAACGTCCTCCGTGAGGGCCTCAAGGGGTTTCTTCAGGGATGCGGGATTCGCCAGCATCATTTTGATGGTCCTAAGGGCGCAGGCCCAGTAGAACCCGTCGCAGAACCGTTCATCCATCACCACATGGAAAGGCATCCTTTTGCCCTTCACGATTTGCCCGCCGGAAACCACGGGCACCACGGACTCTTTGCCCATGGAGATGAAAACGCCGGTGGTTCCGAAGTCGTACAGATGGTGGAAGATGGACGGGCCCTTGATGGACTTCATGTTGGTGAGGAAGGCCGATGTGTGGAACGGGCTCACGTCGATAACAGCCTTGGGCAGGATTCCGTGCCTGTCCAGGAACTTGATGGTTCCCACCAGGAAGGCGATGATGATGTTGGGAGTGAAGGTGATGAGCCGCACCAGCTTGTCGGTACCGTTATTGGCTTCCATATGGCTGTTGGCTTCAATGGCGGCGTTCACTTTCTCCCGCACCTGGTCTATGCTTTCCAGGCCGGTAAAATTCAGTTTTACAGTTGTTTCCGGAGAATCGGCACTCATCCCTTTCTTTACCACGAAGGAGATCTGGATGGTATTGTGCTGGTAAATGCGCCCGTTCATGATGAAGCGGTTTATGCGGGGAAACTGGGCCAGCGTGCGCACCATACTGGCCAGGACGATATGCATATAGGTGTACTGCCCATTGCCCTGGGCCAGTTCTTCCTTGATGAAATCGTCGAAAGGTTCGCATGGAAGCTCCATGTCTGTTGAATTCTGCGAATCGTGACGATGCCGCATGATATGGGGGATAATCAGCTGGATGGGATCTATGTCCCGAACTCTCTTTCCGTCTGGTCTGAATCCGAACATGGCAGGTAGGTTTTAGTTATTTGCAAATATACTATATAATCTTCTGATAGGCAAGCCTTTCGTCCCCTGATGCCAGGTGAATGATACCGCAGTAAGAGAAACCGTGCTTCAGGATGTTATGCTGCATGATTTGGTTGTCCCGGTGGGTATCTATCCGCAAGTTGTATTCCCGGGAGAAGCAGAACTCCATAATGCTGCTGAAGATGCCGTGAACGTCCGGGAAACTGGCCATGCGGTGGATGACGTGATAGGAAAGGGTGTCATCCAACCACTCGCCGCCAAAAATCCTGGCATAGGTGGGCTCAGGGGAGGGAAGGAACGCGAAATAGGCCACGACCTGTCCGTTGTCCTCCACCACAAAACCGCCGCTCCTATCCATATCGGCCAGTACACTCTCCCTGGACGGATAGCCGTTTCTCCACTGGCTGGTGTTCCCGGAACGGGCCATTATCTCTCTGGCAGCATCGAATACCTCCAGGATGGCCTCCATGTCCCGGACCGACGCTTCCCGGATAACCCGGTCTGGCAAATGCTTCACGTAGCTTTCCGGCGTGTAATCCGGACACTCCATCTCATGGTTCGTTATCATATTGATTACGAAGATACAAAGAATTCTCCAACAATATCGTATATTTGCAGTGAAGACTAAACAGATATGTACGACGTTACACTTATCAGCGATCAAACGCAAGACGGTATCCGCAAGGCTTCCTTCCAGACCTGTGCGGCCGTTTGTTCCGAGCAGATTGACATTGAAACCGAAGGGGATATCATCCGCCGGGTGCAATACACCAGGGGCTGTCACGGCAACACGCAGGGCATTGCCAAACTGTGTGAAGGGATGAAGGTATCAGATGTGATCACCCGCCTGGAAGGCATAGACTGCAAAGGCCGCGGCACCAGTTGCCCGGACCAGTTGGCAAGGGCGTTGAAGCAACTGTCTTAGTAGGTAAGGAAAGTGAGCCTGACACAGAAAACCAGAAGCTGGATTGAGAAGAACGCCAACGTTTCCCTCAAGGGTAAAACGGCGGTGGTGACCGGTGCCAACAGCGGGGTGGGCTATAAGACCGCAGAAACGCTGTTATACCTGGGTGCAAACGTCATTCTTGCCTGCCGGAACCTGCAAAAGGCCAACGCGGCACGCGAATCC
>Ga0310690_10008338_pt1 | contig 13167 bp, 2 predicted proteins | sample AusTroGonzalo_MG_2_FD_207661 | JGI IMG/M metagenome (GOLD analysis project Ga0310690, IMG submission 207661) | Bovine rumen microbial communities from tropical cattle in Woodstock, Queensland, Australia - Gonzalo_04 (v2) (version 2) | ecosystem: Host-associated > Mammals > Digestive system >... | reverse complement strand
CGCACCTCCATGCCATAGAGGTTGTTCATGCTCGTGCCCAAGTTGGTCAGTGTGATGCTCTCTGCCTGTCCTGTCCAGCCGTCGTAACCTAAGACGGCACTTGTCTGGTCGAGGACAAGGCGCTGCGAGTTGTTCAGCGGCCAGATGCCAGTGATGACACAACCCTCAGGAGCCGTCAGGGTGACAGTTGCACCTGGTGCCACGCGAAGGCCTTGTTCACTATTGACATAGTTCACCAGTCCGTCGGTGGTCTTCTTGTCCGTGACCTTCACAGTCAGACCATCATATTCGAATGTCTTTACCGTGCTGAACTGGTTACCGTCGCTCCCCGTCGACCATGTCCAGGGCGTAGCACCTGCTTGGCGGAAGTTGAAGACAGCAGTGTGAGCCGTCTTCCCGATATCAAGGATAAACGGGGCGCTGGGCATACCAGTGCTCGATTCCACCACCAACGGACACACGGCAGCCAGCTCGCGTTCTTCACCATTAGACAACCACACCTTGAAGGTGATGTTCTCCTTGTGGCTTTGCCCCCAAGCTAAGTATGACGTCACTATTCCGTCGATGCTGTAGGGCTGTCCATGCAGATTGGTGCCTGAGAGGTTGTGCGAGACCTGAGTATAGCGGCACTCTCCGGCCACGAACACTGCCACTTCGGCACCGTTCACCGGTACGCCGTTCTCCACCACCTGCCCCGTGAAGTTCATGTACGAATCGTACTTCCCTTCGGCTACGGGCGTGTAGTGGGAGGTCTGAGCAAGGCAGGCCGTGGACGGCACTAAAAGTGCCGCCACGACTGCCATGTTGATCAAATGTCTCTTCATACTCAAACCGGTATTACTTGTTTCTGATGACCACCTTCTTGTTGTTGCGGATGTAGACACCTGAAGACAATTTGCGATTTGACAATTTACCATTTTCGATCTTGCGGCCCTGCAGGTCATAGACCGTTTCTGTCTGTGTCTGTTCAGAACCTACTTCACCGATACCTGTAGTTGCCGATGTGATGTCGAGCATGACGGGTTTTGAGAGTGAACCAAGCTTACGGTCGGTCTGATAGCCCAGCTGCTCGCCAAGGAGTACCTCCTCACCATTGATCCAGGCGCGGAGCTCCATGGGCATGCTCTTGTCACCAGGTACGAGCAGGAACAGATAGCCGTCGGCATCGGAGTTGATAGCAGCGCGACATTCATTATCAGCGAAGGCGCCCACCTCGATACCTGCCATCGGCAGGCCATTCTTCATAACCTTTGCCATCACTACCATATTGCCGGGATAGCTCTCGGCAGCTACGGGAGTGAAGTGGTGGCTCTGCGGCTCATCATACATTCTCGACAAGGCTGCCGAGCTGGCAGGAGCTGTCGTCGGATAGGTGAACGTCTTGTCGATAGTAGCACCAGAGCTGTACATATAACCCTTGCCAGGCTCCATCACCTTGAGTGTACCTACCCACTTGGCGTTGTCTTCGCTGTAGACGGCGAAGGCACTCTGGCTCTTCACCATGTCGTCCTCCATAGGTTCGAGAGTTGCGAAGGCGTCGGCGGGCGAGAGAGTGAACGACACGGGATAGCCTATCCACGTCAGTCCGCCCTTCTTCACGCTGACGGGCGTGTTGGCCACGTCGGCCGGCGAGCCGATGAGGGTTGTCTGTCCGGCAGCAGTGGCCCTGAGCTTATAGGTCGAAGCGTTGCTCAGCGTCTCGAGCGTACCGTTCCAGCCGAGCGTCGTGTCGTACTCGTAGGTGCCGCCCTGGCCGTTGACAATGTTCAGGAAGCCAAGGGCGCCCGACAGTACGCTGGCAGTGCTCATGTCGTCAGGTGTCACGTAGAGCGACATCCAGTTCCATCCCTCCTTCAGGGCGAGCTCCTGCTCAATCTTGTCCGAAGCGTTCCAGACGAACGGAGCGGAAAGCTTGCCCAACTTGGCATCATTCTCGAAGAAGACGTCGTCGTTCTCCACCACGGGATAGACCTTGCCTGTCGATGCGTCAAAGGCCTTGAAGGTCAGCAGCTCACCGTCGGCGTTGCCGTAGGCGGTCATCATGGTGAAGTAGCCGTCGAAAGCCGGCTCATACTGTGGACGTGCCACGCCCACGCATTCACCGCTCTCGTTGAAGGCAGCCACTATGTCGTCCTCATCGGTCGACAGCTGGCCCTGGAACTGCAGCTGACCCACAATGCCCATGTTGTAACGGTAGTCGTTGGGATTCACTGCCCAGTTGGGCTCCTCACTCTTCACCTTTAGGCTGAGCGTCAGCGGTTCGCTGATGTTATTTGATCCTGTCAGGTAGATGGTCTGTTCATATTTGCCGGTAGCTAAGCTCTCGGCGACGGTGAAGGTCAGCGTGCCTGAGGATAACGGTTTCAGCGTGCCGCCCATGGTATTGACCGTCAGCCACGAGGGCAGGCCGCTCAAGCCCCATGTCTCAGCCTCAGAACCGATGTTCTCGATGGTGGCAGTGAAGGTAGCCTTCTTGCCGATAGACTTCGTCAGCGTCAAATCATTCTCCTGCCATACCAGGTTGTTCTGCTGCACATAGACACTCCATGTGATAGGCTCGGCCCTGTTGCCGTTGAGGTCCTTCACATTCTTGACAGTTACGGAGATGTTGCAGCCCTCTATCTTGGCAGCCTCCTCGTCGAGATTCACCTTAATCTGGCGCTCGCTGGCCACGAAGGTGAACTTTAAGTTCTCCATTGTCGGCACTGGCTTCAGAGGCGCGGTGCTGGTCTTTGTGTAATTAGGTGTGAGCACGGTGCCATTAGCATCGTAGAATGCCAGCGTTTCCGGCGTGACGCCTTCCTTCACGACAATGGCGTCTACCACACTGCCTGATGTGGTAGTCAGGTTGTCCTCGGTGGTCGTATTCTCCATCGGGTAGTAGGCCACGAGCCCCGGCTCGTCACCTTTCACGCGCGTGTACATATTATTTTTTATGACATCTGCCGTGCGGCGTCCCTTCCAGATGCGCACCTCGTCGAAGTTACCGTTCATCATCTGGTTGTATTTGTAGACACCTGAAGACAGATAGCGCTTGCCGCCCAGCATCAGCTTGTCGCCGAAGAGCTCCGGCATGGCTGACGAAGCAACCTGCTTGTACAGCTGTCCGTCGACGTAGATATTACCACTGCCGCCGGTACTCTTCAGCACGCTGACAGCCAGATGATGCCACTCTCCGTCGCGGAAGTTCTTGTCGCTGATCTCTACGGTGGAAGCATCGAGGGCAAGCTCAAGGCGGTTCTGGGTATTCAGGCGGAGGTCCATCTTTTGGGTATTCAGGATGGATGCCACGTTGGTCTTCGACGCGTCGGCCATGAACCAAGTTTCAATGAGGTAGTCCTCGTTGTCGGTCGTATTCAGGCTGCCGATGTTGACGGTAGCAGTGCTCGCCCCGCTCATCACAATGGCATAGTTATCACCATTAATCCACCATGAGTTCTGTGAAGGCAGTATGATATGGCGGTTGCGGGCCTTGTCGGTGGCCATGCTGCCATGACCTTCGTTCAGCTGCCAGTAGCCGATGAGTCCCTTGGTGTACTGGCTCTTCGTGGTGTACATCTGTGACTGAGCCAAAGCTAACGAGCGGGCACAGTTCCACAATGCCAGTTCCTGGACCTTGGCGGTCAGATTGTTACCACCCACGGTGATGATACCGTTGCCGTCGTAGACATTTGTTTCCACGTTGTTCATCAGCGTCACCTGAGTAGCATCCTGTGCATAGCCGGCACTCACCGTCGGCTTCGCGCCTTCGGCATTATAGCTGACATTCAGGTACAGCCACTTGTTCATAGGCAGTGGATCGGTCGACGTGACCGTCTTTCCGGCCACAGTGACGGCCAGTTTGCCGTCCACGATAGCTACATTGAAGTTATTGTCCTTGGTGCCGTGGGTCATCAGCGTACCGTTGGCACTGTAGTTTACCCACATACTGGCCGAGAACGACTTGCCGCTGAGGTCAAGGGTAGCCTCGGTCTTGGCTATGGAACCGTTAGACACATTGAGCGCCACGTCGTGAACGACCTTGCTCTCGTTGAGCACACCCTTTACATCGAAGTTGTTGGGTATCGTCAGGATGCCATTCTGAATATCTTCGTTGAAGGTCAGTACAAGGTCGTCGCCACTGGTTAGGATACCTGTTGCAGGACTTGGCGTAGCAATGAGCTGCGGCAGTGTGATGTCGCGAATGATGGTAATCTCCTCACTCTCGTTGTTCACCTCGACACCGCCCTGGTCACACACGGTGACAGCACGGAAGACGTAGGTCTTGTCGCTAAAGTCTGACGTGCGCAGGTCGATGACGTAGTTCAGCTTGCTGGTTCCCTCCAGTGCGGGCAGCAACAGCAGGGTCGGGTCATTCTTCACCTTGAGAGAGTCCTTCGTATATTCCTGCAGGGTGCGGAAGTCGGCATCGTGCTCGCCCTTGTACTGCAGGCGAATACCTTTTAGGGTGGCCATCGTGTAGTTGTAGCCGCTCATAGACAGCGTGACGGGCGTCTCCGTGTCACTGTTCACCAGCGTATGCGAGGATGCCAACTTAATGTCCGAGCATGCCGGCTGGAAGAACACCGAGAACTCCGTCGAGTCGGCAATCTCCTTGTAGGTACTCGTATTGTCCTTCTGGCACTGCGAAGCGATACGTATCTTCACATTCTTGTATTCCAGCACGTCAGGATTGGTCTGGCTCACGGTGATGGTCTTCTCCATGGTCTTTCCGGCCTTTACCAGCACGGTGGTACCATAGTTCAGGCTAGTGTCATCCATGGATACTGCCAGACCGTCGGGGTTCGAGTCGGGCGTCACCAGCAGGTCGAACCACAGGTCTTCACCCGTCTCACTGTTGTTGCGGATGTTCACCTTGAAGTTGCCTGAGCCGCCGGCAGGAACGCCGGTGAGGGCCTGCGTCTGAGCCTCAATCTCAGGCTTCTCAATCTGCACGGTCTTGTGTGAGATGACTGTACCGGGCTCGTAGTATTCCGTCACTACCTCGTCCTCGAACGGACAGCTCGTGGCACCGCCACGGGTGACGAAGATAGGACCGAAGTTGTCGGGAGCCTTGAAGATGTCGACAGAGAGGTAGTCGTCGTCGCCGTCCTCCAACAGGGTGTACGACATGGTGGCGGAATTGACATCGTCGGTCTGTTCCTCCCAGGTGAACTCACCGCCGTTCTTCTCCTCTAACTCTGCACCGAGGCCGAGGCCCGAGAAGCGGAATCCCGACTCTAAGCCGAGGATGATGTTGAAGGCGTCGCTCGTGCTCTCAGTATCCGACTCGGTATTTTCAGTGGTGACGGCGTCGGTGACGGAAACACCGGCCGAGAACGAACGGTTCTCCTTCAGGTACTTGTTACGATTGGTGATAGCCTTGACCTTGGCCTCCTCGTTCTTCCTCAGCTCTGCCTCCCACTTGTTGATCTGGTTGTTATAGTAGTTCACCATGTCCTGAACACCCTCGTGGGTCTCCAGGTATTCTACGGGCAGTATCATGGTGTACGACGGACCTTCGTAGCGGCCAGTCTCAATGTTCACCCTTTCGATAGGTACGGCCTGGCCTTTCCACACTGCCGTATCGCTGTTACTGGTACCATAGTTCGGGTCGTCCGTACTGAGGGTGGTCAGGTAGATCGGTTCCTGACCCTTTGCCGGACGTGAGACCCCAGAAGTGCTGGCCACAGGCTTCAGCAGTTTGTTACGGAGATCCTCGAAGTTCGGGATGAGCACGTTCTTGATGTAGTTCTGCTCGTAGGCAAAGCTGGTGGTGAACTCCTCACCCATGGAGACGGCATCGTCCTGGTACAGCTCGGCCTTGTTCGTCTGATCGTTCCACTTGATGTCCACCGCACGGCAGGCACCGAAGATGATGTTCTTCGACAAGCCGATGAACACGTCGCCCACGGCACCAACAAAGTCCATGGCGTCGCTGGTCGAGATGTCCTGTGTGGTAGTAGTGGTCTCGACGGTGATGTGTCCCGAGGCACGCGAGGCGGTATACTCGGCACCGGCCTTGATGTTGAACTTGCTGTCCAGGTCGTTGATGACCATGAAGCCTATACCGGCACCGGTGGCAGTCTCCACGCCGCAATAGATGGTGGAGTTAACGCTGGTCTCGTTGTTGTACTGCGAGTTGGTAGTGGTAGTCTTGGTGAAAGTCGTTCCCTTGCTCCACGTGGTCTGTGAATTACTGCCGGGAGGATCGCGCAGCACCATGAGCACCTTGTCGGGGCCTTTCGTCACGAAGTTGTTGCCCGTGGGCAGACCGCCAAGGACGATGACCTTGAAATTATTGTTGCCGCTCCACGGCATCTCCGTGCCGTTGTTGTTGTAGGTGATGGTCAGGCCGCGCGTGTAGGGCTTCTGGATATTGGGGAAGCCGACGGTGAAGTGATAGGTGGCCTTACCGTTCTCGTCCAGATCCAGCATGTCGTTGACCATCTCGCCGACGGAGCCGTCCTGCTTGGATACGGAAGTGGTCGATGCATACTGGTTCTTGATGGTCACCGTCTTGCCGGCCAGAGGCACCTCGTCGGTGACGGCGGGCGTGACGTCGTAGTTCACGTAGCGCTCGTAGGCGTAGAGGTTGTACTTATACTTCGACAGCTCCTGATAGACGGGATAGCCGTTGGGGTTCGCGTCAGTGACACCGTATGTGTACTGCACCTTGCCGTTGGCATCGAGGACGGGGTTGCCGGCGTCGTCGACGACATAGAGAGGCACCTCATGCTCATTGCCGTTGATGTCCTTCACCTTGTAGGTCTTCATACCGAACGTGCCGTCGGCGTTCTCCGACAGCTCGATGGTGGACAGCGACTTGTATTCCATCTTGGCGATGGCAGTGTATTCGCACTTCCTCCATCCGCCGTCTTCCGTCTGGACGGAGTCGGCATAGACCATGTTGGGATTCGTGGCGTCGATGACGGGCAGGCTGAAGTCGGCCTTCGTGATGCCCTCGTTATTGTCGATGACAACATCTGTCACGTCGTAGCGCAGCGGCGGCAGCTTGGCCACCCACTCACCCGTCGCAGGATCGGTCTGCACGACGATGTGCTCCTTGCCCTTAGGCACGTAGGCTTTACCGTACTGTGTCTCGAAGTTGCGGTCTGTTGTTGCAATGTTGCCAATTTCCTTGTCGTAGTTCAGGTAGCCGTTGGGGTTCGACAGCTCCAGCTTCAGCGTAGCCTTACCGATGTTGTTATTACCCAGACCCAGACCGATGGGCTTCTCGTACTCGATGTCACCACCGGCAACACGGCCTACCACGGTAACGGTCGTCTGGTCGTAGAAGTTTATATCGCTCTCGTCCTTCTCAAACGTGTAGCGTTCTCCCGTTCCGTTGAGGTCCTTCGGGAAGCGGCCGTCGTTCAGGAACGTGTGGCCATTCTTCTTCACCTGTACGAAGTGGTCGCCGATGGGAACACTCACGGTGAACTTACCCTGGGCATTCGTCATGATGGGTTCGCCGTCCTTCGACGCCATCAGGCCGTCCACATAGAGGTAGGCATCCTGCACGGGGATGCTGGTGTTCTCGTAGTATACCGTACCGGTGACCTTGAACGAGCTGACGTCGTCGAAGTCGACACCGTTGTGTACCAGCGAGTTGTTGCCGATATAGCGTAACTGCTGGGTGGGGTTGAAGTTATGGACGCCCAGACGTGGGAAGATGGCGTAGGTGGTACCCTCGCCGGTGAACGGAATACCGTTGAGGATGTAGTTACCGTCCTTGTCGGTCTTGGCCTTCAGGGCCAGATGCTGGGGCGTCACGTTCGACGGCTCGGCATTGTTGTCAATCTTGCCGTGGTGCTCGTGGTAGACGGTACCGTCGCGAGAATAGTCGAAGTACTGCGTCTTCAGGCCTTCGTCAAACGTCCAGTAGGTCTCCAGGTTCTTCTCATTACCCACGAGCAGGTGGTCGTAGTTCTCTAACACCTCTTCCTCGGTGAGGCACTTCGTCCACAGGCGGAAGTCGTCGACGAAGCCCACCAGTTTGGTAATCTGCAACTGGGTGGCATCGCCCAGGCCAAGTGTTGCGGAAACAGGTGCCGTGCCCTTGGTCAGTACGGGATTATTTTTAGCATCGTATTGGATGAGGTAGCAGGTCATGACCGAACCCTTACGCGTCAAGGTTACGTGCTGGTATTCGCCACCCTTGTAGGCCAGGTTGAAATCGCAATTCTGTGTGCCATCGCAGAAGATGATCTTTTTCCCGTTCTTCAGCATGCTCAAGGCTACGCAAGTCTGAGCGGTAGCGCCCTGGGGTGTGCTGGGCTCATTGAACCGTACCATCCAGTTGTCATAGAACGCCTCAGGTCTTATCCATAGCTGGATGGAGAAGTCGCCGGTGCTGAACTTGTCGGCAGCGTAGGTCTCAGAAGGATAATTCCAGGACACGACACCGCTGGTAGAGGTGAATCGCATGGCATGGAACTGCTCCGAGGCGTTGCCCGACGAGCCGGTTATCTCGGCTACCACGTCGGCACCCTTCACCGAGGTTCCCGTAGAACCGTAGGTGACGCGCCCGCTCACCGTACCCGTAGTCTGGGCGAAGCCGATGTCAGTGGTTTCATTAGACTTTATCGTACCATCGTCGCACTTGTCCTGTACGGTCACGCGGTATTCGTAGTAGACGCCCGGCAGCGGGGTCTCGTCGGTATAGAAGAGGTACTCGTCAGTACTCGACGTGCGCAGGAGGTTCACCCAGGGGTCGGTCTCCTTCTCTGCACGCCGGCGGTCTACCAGGTAAGTCTTGGCACTGGTGTTGCCTTGCAGGTTCACGTGCCAGGCCAGTTTCACCGTACCCGGATAAACACCCTTCGAGGCATCGAAGTCATAGAACAGCGTACCGCTGCCGATGGCCTTGTTGTTGGCCGTGACCTCACTGAATTTCGTGTAGCCGTTGTTTTCAGCAATGACACCCTCTATGCGGTAGTTGTGGGGTTCGCAGGCATTCAGCGGCTCTTCGGTGTAGTGCGTGGTGCCGTCCGTTCCGTTCTTGCGGTCATTATGTTTATCGGTGGTGCGATGCTCCCACCGGAAGGACGTCTGGTTGTTAGTCGGGATAACGGTATAGATAGGTTCCGTCTCGTTGTCTACAAAGATTCTGAACTGGTTGCCCCAGCCTTCTGTAAATTCGTCCGATGTCCAGGTGAACACGATGCGGTCGGGCTGGCTTTCAGCCTTGAAGTTGTTCACAGGTATCTTGCGCTGGACACTCACGGTGACAGAGTCTTTCGTAACGTAGCGCTCCGGGTCGCTGGACTTAGAGAAGTCCGGCACATAGCAGACTTTGTAGTTGACAGTCCCATCGACGGTAAATTCAGTATCTGAATAGCTCATAGTGCCCGGGGCAAGCGTGGCTATCAAAGTGTTGTCACGATAGACCTTCCATTTAAAAGCGGAGAAGTCGCCGGGTATAGAGCTGGCACTCCAGTTCAGGTTCACCTTCCTGTCGGCCTGGACAAACACACCCTGCAGGTCCAAAGGATTGACTACAGGCGGAGCGATAGTGACTCGCCCCACAGAATTTGAAGTATTTTTTCCCCATGTGCCACCATCGAGGTGGTAATTAATAATGTAGTTGCCAACATCTGTTGCCGTTGGCAAAGACGTAGAAAAATCACCATTGTTTACGTTGTAATACATCGTACCCCAGTTACCTGTTGGTGCTGTAGTCACAAGACACTGAGGCGAACCATTGTATATGAGCTCATCATAGAACACGGGATGGTCCTTCATCTCCAGATGATACTCGTAAAAAGACATGTTTATATAAACATACGCGCCACCGGCCTGATAGTTTGCATCGCAATTGCCACCAGTTGACCACTGGACTGCAACGGATGCTGACTCGCTAACAACGATTTTGTCCATCACACGCTTCGTGCCGAAATGACCACTCAGGTTGGTACGGTCTTTGGTATAGTAAAGGAATATGTAAGCACCGTCGGCACCCCTGTTCAGGTCACCGTTGAATCCAGAGTTCGTGGGGACTTTATAGTAAGTCCTTCCATTAACAACAAAACTGGATCCTTTGTCTCCATTAGTAGCAATCATGTCAGTGATGTATCCCGTCTCCGGATTAACATTGTCACTCGTCTTATAGAACAGAGAGATGTCCCAGCTGTTGCTGACACCTTTGTTTAGATCAATACCAGCATTCGTCCAGCCATCAGCAACAGCCTGGTTTCTCAAGTTGTTGCAAGCAGACCAGCTACTAGCACCAATGAGCTTAACATCAGTTACGAAAGCTGTTGGATAGCTCATTCCTTTTAATGCCAAAACAAGGAGGATTAACAGAAGAGACAACCGTCTCCCACTACAAGGGCTTAGCCCAGGCAACCATAACCACCGGCTACGTTGCAGTTTAACTTTAGTTGTTTGCATAATTGTCAAGGTTTTTTATCTGTTAGTATTTTAATGGTTTATATTCGCATAGTTATTGGGGCAAATATACGAACTTTTTCCGTTATTTCGTAGAAAATGAACAGAAAAAGTGAAGAAAGAAGGAAACTTGCTCAGTAAGGTAGTTAAAGATCGCGCGAGGCATCGTCTCAATGATTGCGCAAGGCGACTCCCCTCTTACTATGGCTCGATCCCTGTATAAGCCGCTCCCACTTTTATGAGGCTCTAATGTTCGTTCTTTTCATAATGGTTTAATTGTTTTTAGTTGTTAATAATATTGATGATATTGATTTGTTCTATCTCACACAACAATCGACCTTTGGTCGCTTGCCGCTCGGCTTTGCCGCTTCGCTCTGCGAAGAACCGATGGGAGGCAAGAAATCGCTCCTTTTTAGAATCTTTGCCCGCAGACAACGACAAATACCCTCGCATCATTACCGCTGCGGGGGATAATTTTGGCCGTATGTCTAAAGCAGTAGTCATGTATAGGTTGGTGGTATGTGATTAATTCTTCTGCAAAGATAATAAAATTTTAGCATATAAACGCAGTTTAGGGTGTGGAGTTTTGCTTTTTCCGCAAAAAACTACACCTCTACAGCCCAAACTCCACAAGAACTTTGGCATCGTGAGACAAATATGATAACTTTATAGCCAAATAGAAAATAGTACTGAAGGAGGGAAAAGTCAAATACTCGTATAGATTGGAGTGAGATGAATGGAGATTTAAGGTTCTTCTATCCACTATCCACCATCCACTATCCACCATCCACTATCCACCATCCACTATCCACCATCCACTATCCACCATCCACTATCCACCATCCACTATCCACCATGCACCATGGCTGAACAACAAAGAAAACTGTGCCCCTCTGCCCCTAAATAGGGTTAATTGTTTGTTTATCAGATATTTATTCAGGGGCACCTGTGCCTAAAAGTATGCCCCAAGTGTGCCCCTTGGGTGCCCCTCAAAAAAATTCAACAACAGATTTTGCGTATACCCAAAAGGTATTTTGCGTATACTCACACGGTATTTTGCGTATACGCGCACGGTATTTTGCGTATACGCGCACGGTATTTTGCGTATACGCAAACGGTAATAACTCGGTGCTAAACTCCCTGTAACTCGGTGCCTTTTTCCTACTATAGAGGCACTAAATTCTTCAAAAAGGGCCTTTTAGGGGCACCCAAGGGGCACACTTGGGGCACACTTTTAGGCCTATAGTGCCCCTGCCAACATGCATATAGTCAGCGCATTAGCCTAAATAGGGGCACAAGGGGCACCCTTTTTTTTGTTTTTCCATGGATACAGTCCCTCACACCCCGCCCCCAGCCCCGCCCCTAAAGGGGCGGGGAGTTGCGCTTGGCCGAAGGGACTCAAGATGATACTCCCTGTATAAAAATGAAAATAAATCGCGATTTATTTTGCATTTTACTCGCTTATTCGTAACTTTGCAACCACAAACCTAACATGTGAGGATTATGACGACATTTGCATTGAATAATCTTTGGTCGTATTTGCAGGGGCTGTCACTTGCACAGAGCGATCGTGAGTGGTTGGCAAGCAAGCTGCTGGAGCCGAATGTGGATGATGCCAAAACTGCTAAACAGAAAGTGTATGTGAAAGAAACGCTGACACGCGCACTCAAGGAGGTGAAAGAAGCCAAGAATGAGGGACGCAAGTTGAAGTCTATGGATGAACTCTTAGATGAGCTTTAGGAGGCTGTAGTATGAAAGTGACCATTTCCACTATCGATGAGTTCGACAGACAAGCTCAGAGTGAGGTGGGGCAGTAGTCCTCATTCCTCCTCGTTTCCTTAGATAGACGGACGAAAAAATCCCCCGCAGCATTTCCGCTGCGGGGGATTTTTTTGTCTTAGGGGCTGTTACTGGGGCTCTGGCGTATTCCCGGGTTTCGGGGTGCTGTTGTGCCCTAAGATGATGTCGACGATGACGCCGATGTCGGTCACCGTGACCGAGCCGTCGCCGTTGGCATCGGCACCGTAAGGAGAGAAGACAGGGTTGTGCAACTGCAGGATGCTGTTCACTACCACTGCGATGTCCGTCACCGAGACGCTTCCGTCACCGTTGGCGTCACCCCGCAACAGGGCCGAGGCGTAGCGCACCTCCAAGCCATAGAGGTTGTTCATGCTTGTACCTTTATTGGTCAGCGTGATGCTCTCAGCCTGTCCTGTCCAGCCGTCGTAGCCTAAGGCGGCGTTCGTCTTGTTAAGTACCAGACGCTGAGAGTTGTTCAGAGGCCAGATACCCGTGATGACACTGCCCTCCGGAGCTGTCAGCGTCACTATAGCTCCGGGAGCAACGCGAAGTCCATTCTCCTCGCTGACATAGTTCACCTGTGAGTCGGTGGTCTTCGTGTCTGTGACCTTCACCGTCAGGCCGTCATACTCGAACGTCTTCACATTGCCGAACTGTTTACCGTCGCTTCCCGTCGAGTAGGTCCACGCCGTGGGGTTGGGCTTGCGGAAGTTGAGAACGGCAGTATGAGCCGTCTTCCCGATGTCGAGGATGAACGGGGTGCTGAGCAAGCCCGTCTGCGAGTCTACCACTAACGGACAGACGGCATCCAGCTCACGTTCCTCACCACTGGGCAGCCACACCTTGAAGGTGATGTTCTCCTTGTGGCTCTGTCCCCAGGCTAAGTACGATGTCACCAGACCGTCGATGCTGTAGGGGTGTCCGTTCAGGCCGGTACCCGAGACGTTGTGCGAGACCTGTGTCTGGCGACACTCGCCCGCCACAAACACCGCCACC
>Ga0310690_10008337_pt1 | contig 13167 bp, 21 predicted proteins | sample AusTroGonzalo_MG_2_FD_207661 | JGI IMG/M metagenome (GOLD analysis project Ga0310690, IMG submission 207661) | Bovine rumen microbial communities from tropical cattle in Woodstock, Queensland, Australia - Gonzalo_04 (v2) (version 2) | ecosystem: Host-associated > Mammals > Digestive system >... | reverse complement strand
CCGCCGCGTCGCCGTCGGCGACTGCTCCGGCCCGCTCGGCTCCGGCTTCGACGCCCTCGCGCGGTCCGCTTACTCCGCGCTACTCGCGGCCGAGTGGACCGAGGACTCCTCCGCGCCGTTTTTGCCCGTCCACGACAACGGCCAAACGACAAATAAATCGCTCCCGCGCGGCGACGCCTGGAAGTGCTCCTACGGGTACGACGCGTCCGCGCGAACGGAGCGCGGCGCATGCGGCGCCGTCTGCTACACCTTCGCCCTCCCGGCCGACGCCACAGCCGGGACGCCCGCGAACATTGCGAGCGTCGCGCTCTCCGTCACGGGCGACCGCTACCTCGACGCCGGTGTGGACGTCTACTGCGTCCTCTCCGCGTCCGACGCGCCGCCCTCCGTCTCCGCGATCCTCGCCGGGATACCCGTCGGGACCTACTGCGCGACGTCCGGCCAGGCTCCGGTGAAGCCGAACGAGCGCCACGGCGTCACGGCCGCCGTCTCATGGGAGCCAACCGCGACGCCCGCGCAGGCGTTCCTGCACGTCGCGCTTCTTCTTCACGACTACACGACGAATCGCGGAGCCTGGATCGAGGGCGGCGCGATGCTCGACGGCGCGGCAGCGACGATCGAATTCTCGCGCGACGTCGCGGCGGACTCCGCTGGAACGGTGCGGATACTACGGCAGACGCGCGAGGTGGAAAACGGCGGCGGGCAGACCGTCGTCGCCAGCGCGTTCGCGCGCGGCTGGTACCCGTACAACTACAACCTGCTCAATGCTGCGCCGACGAGCGACGACGCATACGCAGATGCGATCGAGATCGTCCGCTCCTACTACGCCGGGAAGGACGTTTCCGCATACCTCAAATGGGGGTACTCCACAGACGACGGCGAAGCAGCGGGATTTTTCTCGTTCGCCGCTGGCGGAACAAGCCTCCAGATAGGCGGTATGTATTTCCTCGCGCCGCCCGTCCTGCCCGTGGGATACACCATCACGGCCCCGCTAGACGCGCCGGCGAATTCCGGCGGCGGAGACTTCGTCGCCGCGCTCGTGCAGACGGACTCCGATCCTCCGGTCGAGTATGGCGAGTCCGATATGGGGGGCGCGGACGCCCCTGCGTTCGACGAGGTGCTCTTCGGAGATCGCGGCTCAATAGTCGCAATCGGAGACGGCACCGTCCCTGCCGGGTCAACCGTCCGGCACCTTGACGCGAAAATGACGGTCGTACGTCCCCCGGCGAAAAAATATCTCGCGCTCGTCATCGTCCCGCGCGCGGCGGTGGACGTCGAATACGAAACCGGGAGGGGCGGCGCCGTCCTCCTTGCAACCCCGCCCGCCTAACCAAGATGCGGAAGGAAAAGACAAAAAATGATCACAATCCGTCTCCTACTCCAACCCGGCCGCCTCGCGCAGCCCGTCGACGAGCTCGGCCGACCGCTTGCCACGAAGACCCCCGGCCCCGTCGTCGGCTCGGCCGAGCCGATCCGCCTGCTCTTTCTCGACGGCGAGCTCCACGCCGTCGACCCGCCCGGCTTCGACGCCGCCCCCGCGCTGCGCCTCTCGATCGCGCAGGACTGGGACCCCGCCACGACGCCGCTCTACGTCACGAACGCGCTCGCGCGCTCCGGCGTCGGCGTCTACGACCTCGCCGACCCGTCCGGGACCTACACCGCCGAGGCCGTCGCCGCCCTGGGAGCGCTCCCGCACCTCTTCTGCAACTGGGAGATCGCGGCCTATGGAGGCGACCCCGAGGACGAGGCGACATGGACCTCGCCGCTCTCGATCGTCCAGGCCTCGCTGCCGCTCCGCAATCGTTCCGACTCGCTCGCCGTCCCGACGACCCTTCCGCCCGTCGACCTCCGCGGCCCGGCCGGCCCCGCGGCCACCGTGGCCGTCGGCGCGACGGCCACGCTCGAGCCGGGGGCGTCCGCGACGGTCGAAAACGTCGGCACCGAATCCGCCGCCGTGCTCAATTTCGGAATCCCGGGCTCGATCGCCTGGATCGGCTATCGAACCACCGGCGGCTCCGACCTCTGGCGCGTCCCGCGCTTCGGCATCTACGACGTGCCGGTTAAAAATTCGCAGAACGGGATCGCCATCGAGTTTTTGGACGTTCCGGCCGGCAGCACTCCGGATATCCGCGCCGTCAAGATTCGCAGCGACGCGTCGGCGGCGAGGAGCATCGAATGGCGTCCGGCAAACAAGCTCGCCGACGCGTTCCCGACCACAATCGGACCGGGCGAGACGATATCCGTGATCGTCGCCGCAATGTCCGGCTCCGTCGTCCTCCTCTCGCAGTCGTAGTCATGCCGACCGAATCCGAAATCCGCCCGGAGTGCCTCTCCCGCCTCCGCACGCTCGAGGAGAAATGCCTCAACGGCAACGGCCGGCCCTCGCACGCCGAGCGCCTCGCGACCCTCGAGCGCTCGGACGAGACGAAGACGTGGCTGCTCCGCACCATCCTCGCCGTCGTTCTCGCCGACACGCTCGGCATCCTCGGCCTCCTCATCCGCTCCGCCCTCAAATGACCGCTCCCGCCATCGCCGACCTCCGTGCCATCGCCCTCGCCTCCGACCTTGAAGGCCGCGAGGTCCTATCGCGCTACACCGATACCGAGCTGCGCCTGCTCTACAACCGCCTCGGCCCGGACTCGTTCCCCGCCTGGCTCCGCGACGCCGTCTCCGACCTCAACTCATGGCTCGAGCCCGCCGCGCTCATCCACGACGCCGAGTGGTCCGAGTCCGACGGCACCCGCGAGCACTTCACCGCCTCCAACCTCCGCCTCCGCCGCAACGGCCACCGCCTCGCCCGCTATCGCTTCGCGTGGTTCGACCCGCGCCGCTACCTCTACACCAACCGCGCCTCGCGCTTCTCCAACTACTGTCAACTCTTCGGCTGGCACGCCTGGAAGCGCGACGCCGAGAAAGGTTCCGCACCGGCCGCTCCCGCGGCCGGCCTCCCGCAATGATCCACACCTCCCCCGCCCTCGGCGCCCTCGACCCCGCGCAGCTCGCCGCGATCTCGCAGCGGGCCTCCCTCCTCGGCGCCACCGACGTCTACCTCGACCCGGACCCCGCCGACCCGGACGGCATCCTCGCACGCTACACCCGCCGCCGCCCCTTCGAGCGCATCCGTCGCATCACCGGCTACCTCGTCGGCGACACCTCGCGCTGGAATTCCGCCAAGCTCGCCGAGCTCCGCGACCGCGTCACGCACGCATGACCCCGCGCCCGCTCCTCCCGCTCGCGGCGCCCTATCTCCTCGCCGCGCTCCTCCTCGTCCTCGCGATTCGCACCGCCATCGCGCTCCGGTAGGGCGAGGCATCCCGCCGAGCCGCAGCGCCGTCCGGAGTGGAGCCGCGCGGGCACCGGCCGCGCGCTATCCCCATCGCGCCATCGCCGGCACCGCCTTTGCGAGTGCTTCCTTTTCCGCCGCCTCCCAAGTGTAAATATCAGTCACCCCGCCGCGCATCGAATGCCCGAGCACCGCGCGCGCCGCCTCGAGCCCGCACGCCCGCCGCACCCGCGTCCCGGCCGAGTGCCGCAGCGCGTGCGGCGTCCACCGCTCGCTCCTCCGCAGCTCGCCGGCCTCGACCGCCTCCGCGATGGCGCGCTCGATCGCCCGCGTGTATGCCTCGCGCGTCCAGCTCCCGCCAGTCTTCGGACTCGGAAACACCGGTCCGCTCCTCCGCTTTTTCGCGCCCGCTGCAACGAGCGCGCGCCTCGCCCCCGGCCCGAGCGCGACCGCGCGCGGCATCCCGCGCCAGTCCTCTTTGTGCCTCGCGGGCCGGTATATCCAGCAGGGCTCCCCTCTCTCGATCTCCTCCCATCGCATCCGCACCACCTCGCCCGGACGCATCCCCGAGCATTCCTGCAGGCGCGCCATGATCCGCACCGACTCGCCCGCGTGACGTAGCGCGACCTTCACACGCCAATGCGGGACCGCGCGCACGCGCTCCGGCTCCCGCGCCGTCGACCGCCCGCGGCGCAGACTCTGGACCGCCGTTAGCTCCCGCATTGTCTCGACCCCGCAGAGGCGATTGTCCTGGCACCACCGCCCGAACAAGCGCCACACGTCGACCGCATGATTCACGCTCCTCCTCGCCAATCCTCTCGCGAGCATTTCGTCGCGCGCGTCCAGGAGCTCCGCGCACGAAAGCGCGCCGAGCGGAAGCCCGCCCCATCGCTCTGCGATCAGACGCAGCGCCCAGGCGTGGACGTTCGCCTCCCTGCTCCTCGCGTAGTAGACGCGCGCCGCCGCGAGATAGGCCTCGATCGCCTCGCGCACCGTGCAACCGGGCGCCTCCCGCCCGCGCACTCGCGGCAGCTCTGGCGCGATCCTCGCCGCGACCTCCTCCTCCGCCCTGCGCCACAAGCCCCACGCAACGCCCTCCGCAATATCGCGTGGCACCTCGTCCGCGGACAGCGCCTCCTCGCCGTCCCGCACCCGGATCGCGATATTCTCCCGCCTCTCGCGGCCTGGCAGCGTCACGCGCCACGCCCAACGGCCGCCGTTGATCCAGAGCGAACCGGGGAGCCGCTCGCGCGCCCCCTTCTCCGCGCCCTTCTCCGCGCCCTTCCGTCGCGCCGATTTGTCATGTCGTGTCATATTTAGTCTCCTCTACATTTTTGTTTCAATCCCCAATCTTCACGCAAAAACCCCCGGAAAATCGGCTCGATCTTCCGGGGGCAAGCTGGTCGGAGTGAAGGGATTTGAACCCTTGACCTTTTGGTCCCGAACCATTCGCGGGCGGAAGGAGGTTTTGTGCTGTGTTTAGTATGGTTTTTGCGTTTTTCGTGTCGGGAAGATGGGTTTTGCGTTCGTCGGGGCGTCCGCAAATGCGGGGAAAGATGGGGATAAATGGGGGCGAAAATGGGCGGTTGTCATACGGTTTGTCATATGACTTTAGGGGGCGCGGAGGGCGGTCGAGGAGGCGTGGCCGAGGGCGCCGACGAGGACGCAGCCGCCGAGCCAGAAGACGAGGCCGACGAGGAAGCAGATAAAGGCGGCGTTGCACGCGGCGAGGGCGGCGCCGGAATAGACGCGGAGGCGGGGCTCGTCGCCGGCCGAACGCGCGCCGCGCGCGAGACACGCGAACGCGACGGCGACGAGGCCGACGGGCGCAAAGAGGACGAGGGCGAGGAGCGCGTTCCAGTAGTAGCAACGGACGAGCGCGAGCGAGGGGCCGGCGAGGCGCAAGGGCGCGGAGGGCTCCGCGCTCGCCGCAGGGCGCGGGGACGGCGGAGCGGGCGGAGGCGAGGGAACGCGCGGAACCGCCGCGAAGGGGTGGCCGCAGCCGGGGCACACGATCGCCGAGCCGATCTCGGCGTCCGCTTCAAGCTCCGCGCCGCACGCGGGGCAGACGAGGTCAAGTTTCATTCTGGGGAAGTCTCCGCGCGGCCGGAGGGACGCGCAACGGCCGCAATTCTACCACGGAAAGGGGGCGCGCGGGAAAAAATTTTCACGGGGCGAAAAAATCTCTTGACAGGTGTATGCCACCTGGTATAGACTCCCGCCTCGTTGCGACACCCCATGCAGGGCGAAGCGGGCAAAGGCGCCCGCCGCCAGAAACCGCGCGGGAACGCGACAGATGGGAAGGAAAGCCCAATGTCGAACCAAGAAAGCCCGGATGTCGAGATCATCACGATCCGCGTCCGACAGAACCTCAAGTATGCGCTGCAAAAGCTCGCGGCGCAACGCGGCTACCACGATCTCACGCCCTTGCTGCGCGAGCTCTTCGAGGAGGCCGTCGCCGGAATCGAGCTCACCGCCGCGGACTACCGCGAGATCGCCCGCCGCGTGGACGCGCGCCGCGACCTTCTCTCCGGCCGCAAGTCCTCCAAGCCGAGCAAGGGAAAGGGGGCGCGCTAATGCCGACCGACCTCCTCTCCCTCCCCATGAACGGAGCGCAGCTTGCCCTCCTGGACAAGCTCTGCGCCCGCGATGGGAAGAGCCGCGACGCCGCCCTCGAGGAAATCTTTGCGCGCGGGGTGTATGCCACCCTCCTCGCGAGCCCCGAGAACGCCTCCTCGAATCCCACACCGCGCACGGCGACGAAACGCCGCGCGCGCCGCGCGAACCCCGCCACGATCTAAAAACTTGCGCGCGGGGTGTATGCCACCCCGCGCGCGACTTCCCGAACCCAAAACCCGAAAACACGAAAGGATCAGAAATGAAACTCGCACCAGACACCGTCTCCGACCTCGACGAGGTCGTCGCCGTCGCGCTCGAGCTCGCGGTGGCCGCTTCCAAAATCCGCGGCACGCTCCGCGCGTCCGTCCGCGATGGAATCGCCGGACACGCCCGATTCCTCGAAGCTCTGCACGAGCTCGCCGACCTCGCCACCACGATCGACACGCGCGCGGAGGACATCGAGGCGAATCTTGAAACCGTGAACGGAGACACCGAGGAATGACCGACAAGGACAAGGCCCTGCTCGCCGCGCTGGCGCGCGCGGTCGTCGCCGCGGAGGCGGCCGACGAGGAGCGTGTGAAGGGCGGCGCCGACTTCAAGCCCTGGATTCCCCGCGTTGCCGGAACGCTCCGGCTCTGCCTCTTGCACGCTTTGCACGACGCCGCGGCCGACATGGACGACCCCGAGCTCAAGCTCGAGGCCGCAAAGGCTGAAATCACTCTGCGGAGGGCGGTCGAATGAACGCGCGAGGATGGCTCGAGGACGGCGTCGACCTGGCGCTCGTCGGCGCGGTCGCGCTCTGGATCGGTATTGCGGGGGCGTTCCTCGCGAGTCTCACGCCGCCCCGCGGCGAATACGCCGCGGCACGGAACTACCCCCCACCCGGCGGGTCCGCGGCCGGAGACATTCTCCGGCCAGCCGCGGAGGAATCGCCCGCCGGGCGCGCGGATTCTCCCGCGGACGAATTGCCCGCGGGACTGCTCGACCGGCTCGCCGCGCTCGAAAGCGGCGGCGACGATGCGGCCGTGAATGCGGCGGAGGACGCCCACGGCAGGTGGCAGGTCCGCGCCGGCTACCTCGCCGACGGCAACGCCGAGGCGGGGACGAGCTACGGCCTCGACGAAATGCACGACCCGCAAAAGGCGGAGACGATTGTCCGCGCCTACCTCTCGCGTTACGGTCGCGCATTCGCCGCGCGCGCCGGTCGCGCGCCGACGGCGGAGGAGCTTGCCAGGATTCACAACGGCGGACCCCGCGGGGCGGAATCGCCCCGCACGCTCGCCTACGCGGCCGCGTTCGCGGCGACGGAAGGGGGCCGGCCGTGATTCTCGCATTGAAAATCGCCGGCGGGATCATTCTCGCCGTTGCCGCAATTGCGCTGTTGCGCTTCGCCTTTGTCGTCCTCGTCGTCCTCGGGCACCTCGCGAAGGTCGAAAAGGAACGCCTCAAACGCGAGGAGGGGAAGAAAGGGGGCCGGCCATGAACGAAAACACGCAAGGAGAATCCGCGACGCCGATGGTTTTGTATCGTCTCAACCCCTTCGCGGGCGCCGTGTTCTACTCGGCGCCGAAGCATCACGGATGGCCGGACGTTCCGTCGCAGCGCAAGCGCCGGATTCTCGAACGTCGCGCCCGCGCGTTCGCGGGAAGGAAAGGGGGTTCGCGGTGAACGGACTCATGCACAACCCGCCGCCAATCGAGCGCATCCGCGGAAAGATTCTCGGTCGCGTCGAGTTTCTCTTCGTCCAGAACCCAGGAGAGGACTGGTGTCGCCGGCTTGTCGCGCGCTACGATATCTCAAAACTCATCCGGCGCCGCGACGTGGAAATCTACGTCCCGGCAATGGAGGCCGCGTGGAAAGCGGCGACGCGCACCGCGGCGCGGCTCCGGAAAAAGCAAAAGCGCGAGGAGGCGGGGAACGCCCGCGCGGCGCGCATCCAGGAGAAACGGCGCGCGGAGGCGGCAAAGAACCGCCCGCCGACCAAGCCGGAAATCAATCTCACGATCAAGCGCAAGTGGCTCGACGCGATCGTCTACGGAGGAAAGCGCGAGGAATACCGCGCGACGACTTGCAAGCCGTTCCTCCGGCTCCTAGGCGAGGCCCGCGACCATTTCCCCGTGCGGACGGTCGTCGCTATCTTCCGCGCCGGCTATACGATGGACGCGCAAGCCGCGGCCGTCAAGGCGACGGGCATCCGCTTCGCCGGACCCGGAGCGCCTCGGCACCCGGAGTGGGGCGAACCATCCGAAACGCATCTCGTCCTCTCGCTCGGCCGCGTGTTCCGCGTCGGCAAATACGCCGACGTCAAGGCGTGGCTCGCGCCGCTGCTGCCGGACATCAACCTCGCGAAAGGTAAAACCAAATGATTCCCCGCCCCGCCACCCGCCGCGTTTCGGATCGCCGCGCCCGCTCAATGGGCGCGACGGCGGCGCGTGCGCGGGGCGCTTTCCCTTTCCCCGCCCGGCCGGCAACGCCCAGGGTGTCGCAACATCTCCCGCACGCTCCGGCCGGGCGCGGGATTCTCTTCGCCGCCCTAGCCTGGAGCGCTCTTGGTGTGCTGCCAACCAGTCAAACAAACTGGACGCATCCCGGAGGGGCGGCCTTTTCTTCGGACCCCGCCACGGCGCAACGCGAGACGGTCGCGCCGGCCTCCCGCCGTCCGGCGGCGTGGCAGGGCCCCTCCCATTGCCCCGTCGTCGCGACGGCGGGGTCCGTGCCAGCGGAGCAGCCAAAAGACGAGGCGACACGCCGGATAGACGGCGCGGTGCAAGTAGCCACCGAAACGCGGAGCGCCGCGCGGCCGACGGGCCGACGGATCGTCGCGGGCGAAACCTCCCGCGGGGGGGGGGGGAATCTAGTCACACCTCGCTGCGGCGAGGCAATCCCCGCCGTACCTCTTGAAACCACGGAACACGCGGAATGAACTGGAACGAGCCAAAAAACAAGACGGCGCCGGAAAAGGCGCGAGCGATCGTCGAGGACAAGCGGGCGCACCCGGAGGCCGCCGCGCGCGAGATCGCGCGACGGAACGGCGTGGCGCCGACGACGGTCGCCCGCATCCTACGCGAGGCGGGGCTCCTCGCGCCGGCCAATGCGCGGCCGGTCGTCCGGGCGGCTCGCGAGGAGCGCCCGCGCTGGCACCGCATCCACCGCCAGGAGGAGATCGAGCGGCGCGCGGCCGAGCGGAGGGCGCGGATTCTCGCGCTCGCGGAGGAGCACCCCGGCTGGACGGCGCTGCGGATCGCGCAGGTCGTCCACGTCTCGGCCTCGCTCGTCCAGCTCGTCCTCCGCAAGGCCGGTAAGGCGGGGAAGTGGGGCGCGCGCGAGGGCAATGACAACGGATGCAAAAAGGCCGACCGCCTCGCGCGCAACGACGCGGAGCGCGGCCTTGAGGACGAGGTGACGCCCGAGGAGGCGCGCTGGGCCGTGACGGAATACCAGGCGCGGTGCCGTTCGCCGGAAGCGCTCGCGCGCGACCTTGGCGTGAAGCTGCGCCCGCTTTGCCGCGCGATGAAAGCGCTCGGCTGCGTCCTCGGGTTCGACGACCCGGACGCGGCGCTCAAGCCCGCGCCCGGACACGCCGCCGCCCGCCGGATGCGGCGCGCCGTGGCGGGGTGGGACTCCTACCACATTTGCGGAGCCGTGATGCCATGAACGCCGACCCCTCCACAACATCCGCGGCAATGCCGCTCCCGCCCTCGGAGCGCGCGGCGCTGCTCTCGCTCCCGGCTCTGCGCGACGCCGACCTCGCCGCGCTTCTGGGCGTCTCGTCCGACACGCTCCGCCGCTCGCTCGACCCGGACAAGCGCGACGGCGCGCTCGAGCTCTGGCGCGTCCGTGTCTCCTACCTCGCCACCGGCACCCGCCTCTGGAACGCCGGCGACGTCCGCGTCCTCCTCGCGACCGCCGGCGTCCCCTTCAAAACTTCCCGAACCTCCCGCGCGGCGTCCGCCGTGGCGGGATAACGAAAGGACACGAAACCATGAAAGACTCCAAGGGCTGCATCCGCGCGCGAAAGGGCGACCCGTTCCTCGCGCACACGCCGATCCCGGACTGGGCCCGACAGGGCGCCGACACCGCAACGGCGCCGGCCGGGCGCGTGTTCGGATTGTGCGGCGACCCGGACCCCGCCACGGCGGGGGCCGTGAAGTGCGCGGCGGACTTCCTCGAGAAGCGCCAGCGGGAGACGCGGGAGGGGCCGCGGCCGCTGCGCGAGGTCGTCCGCGGCATCTACCGCGAGCTGCACGAGGAGATCGCGCCCGCGCTGCGCCACCTCTCGGCGCTCGCGGCGGCCGGGGCGCTGGGCTCGTCCGCGCTCCCGACGCCGGGGACGATCCTCTGGCGGGGCGGCGCGGTGGCGGGGTCCGAACCCCGCCACGCGCCCGCGTCCCCGCCGCCGCCGGTCTACGGCCCGGCGGTCCGCGTCTACGAGGCGCTCTGGGGGCTCTGGCGAGCGGAGCCGAGGCGCACGCGCGACCTCTACGACCTCGCGACGCTCGCCGCGGTGGACAAGGCGGGAAAGGGGCGGATCGCGCCGACCTCGCTCTCGAAGCTGCTCTCGACGTTCTGCGCGGCCGGCTGCGCGCACCGTCTGCCGGGCCGCGGGCGTTTCGTTTTGCACGATCCGACGCCGGCGCGCAAGGAGGCGCTGGCGAAAGCCCGCCGGGGCGAAGGGGGTGCGGCGTGATCGACGCGCCGGAAAACTGCTTGGACGCGACCCGCGCGGTCGAGTTCTCGCACGACTCTTCTGGAGCCGCGCGGGGCGCGTCCGCCCGACCGCCCGCGAGTGCGGGGCCGGCCGGGACCTCTTCGGGCGGCCCGCCATGATTTCGCCGCTTTTTGGACTTCCCGCCAATGAATGACTCGCCTCCAACAATCGAACCGGACGACCGCGCCGCATTCTTCGACGGCGCGCTCGCCGCCGCCGCCACGCAAGCGGCCGCGGCGCCGGTCTCGCCCCTCGCATCCATCGGCATCCAGCAATTCCTCGCCACGCGCTTCGGCGAGCCGGACTGGATCGTCGACGGCCTCCTCGAACGCGGAGACAAGGGGAATCTCATCGCCCCGTCGAAAACGTATAAAACCTGGTTCGCCCTCGGACTCGCGCTGCACGTCGCCGCCGGGCGGACGTATCTCGGCCACTACCGCGCGACGACGCCGCGGCGCGTCCTCTACTGCAATCTCGAAGTCAAGGCGGAATGGATGCAGCGCCGCCTCCTCCTCACGGAGCAATTTTACCATCGCATTTTCACCCGCGAGGACTGCGCCGAGACATTCCGCATCGCGAACCTTCGCGGCCACGGCGGCGACCTCCGCAAGGCGATCGACGCGCGGGACAAGGCGGCTTTCCTCCGCACGTTCGCGCTCCCGTGGGAACCGGACCTCGTCGTCGTCGACCCCCGCTACAAACTCCTCAAAGAGGGCGAGGATGAAAACAGCATGAAAGACCTCAAAGGGCTCCTCGACGCGATCGACTCGCTCGCCGGCTTCGGCTGGGCCGTGCTCACCGTCTCGCACGACGGCAAGTCCGACATTGCTTTCCGTTCCATCCAGAACCGCGGCGCCGGCTCCTACGCGGCCGCCGCGGACGACGACGCGCGGATCGCCCTGGCGCGACACGAGACGGACGAGGCGGGGATCGTCGTCGACGGCATCTCGCGCAACGCCTCGACAGGCCCGTCTTTCTGCGTCAAGTGGACGGACCTCGGCGACGAGGGGCTCGGCTTCATCGTTGCCGACGAGCTCGAGGCGAAGAAAAAGAGCGAGGAGCAACCGCCCGCCCGCCGCGGCCGCAAACCGGAAATCAGCGGCGAGCTCGTCCGGTCCAGCGCGCTGGAATACCTTGCGAAAGCGGAGCTTGACGGATGCTTGACCGGAGCCCTGGAACGCCGGCTCGCGGAGGAAATGAAAACGACGGATCGGAACGTCCGCGCATACCTCTCCGTCCTCGTGGACGACGGGAAGATCGTGCGCCGAGGAAAGACGAATGCGGCGCGCTATTTTCTTCCGGAGTTTTGCCCGCAAAACAAAGGGGAAAACAATGAAAATTGACTTCGGAAATAAATACTTCGGAAATAAAACCGAAAAGCGCGCGGGAACTTCGGAAGAAAATCCCCTCCCCCCTAAAAGGGGGAGGAGGGGGATTCTTCCGAAGTATCCAACCCCCTCTAACCCCTTGCCGGAGGACCGGAAATGAAATCGACGAAAGAACAGATGGAAGGGGCGCTCGCCGCGCTGCCCGCATCCGACCGCGCGGAGATCCTCGCGGAAGTCACGCGCCACCTCAAACGGCGGACGGGGCCGACCCCGCCGACCGGTCGCGACGCGCTCCCCGCGTTCGACCTTCCCGTCTGGCAGGGGAAGCGCGTAGCGGAGATCGCCTCGCCCGCCGTCCTCCGCTGGCGGATCGTGACGGCGCTCCTGGCATTCGACGCCGGCCGCGCCCTCGCCTATGCGAACGGCTACGCCGTCGCCCGCCGCGCCGCCAGCTACTTCGCCGCGCCAGGCCGAATGGTCCGCGAGATGATCGCCGTCATCTATCCTGGCAACGCGGGCGACCGCGCCCTCGCCATCCTCGGCGCGCTCTCGATCGCCGTCCAGGACTCGCTCGCGCACGACGTCCTCCGCTGCCTCTACGCCGAATCCGTGCCGGGAATGCCGGAAGGGTTGCCGCATCGCTGGATCGACCGCTGGCGCGTGGACCTCGCCGACGCGCTTCTCCACTCTGACCTCGCAGCCGCATCCGACCTCGTCCGAAAGGCGCCGCGCGACCTATCCGTCGCGGACTGGCAGCCGCTCGCCGCCGTTCCCTTCCAGCTCGAGGAGGCCGCCGAATGATTCCCGAATCCATAACGCGCGACGAGCTCGAGCGCATCCCCGATCCGCGTCCCGGCCCGGACATGGAGGTCGCCGACCTCCTCGACGGCCAGCGCGCCGCCACGTTCGGCCTCGCCAAATACGCCCGCGTCCTAGCCCATCTTCCGCCCGCGATCGCCGACGCGCTCGCCGCCGAGTATCGCCGGGCGTGCGCCCTCTCGCCGGACGAGGCCGAGCGCTACCGACCGAGCGCGAAGGGAATGGCCGAGGCGTGCGGCCTTGATCGCCGCGCGTTCAACCGCATCATTGCCCGCGCAATCCTCGACGCCAGCCGCGAGGAAGCCGAGCGCGTGGCGTTCGGCCGGCCCTTGACGCCCTCGGAGCGGGGCGAGGGGGCGGCCACCCCTCCCCCCGGTCGAGGTACTGTCGGCTTGCCCTCCTCTCCTCCC
>Ga0310690_10008336_pt1 | contig 13167 bp, 15 predicted proteins | sample AusTroGonzalo_MG_2_FD_207661 | JGI IMG/M metagenome (GOLD analysis project Ga0310690, IMG submission 207661) | Bovine rumen microbial communities from tropical cattle in Woodstock, Queensland, Australia - Gonzalo_04 (v2) (version 2) | ecosystem: Host-associated > Mammals > Digestive system >... | reverse complement strand
GGTCCTGAATTTCCTGGAAGAACTGTACGGCGGCAACCCCCGCGTACAGAAACTCATCCATCCTGATATCCATTTCGTATTTCCTGTGGCGGGCGGTGACAAGCCCGTCTCCCTGCAGTTCATCGGGCCCTTCCGGGAGCTGGTGCTGCAGAATCCCTATTTCTTTGAAAATGAGCTGTATGCGGCCATCGGCATCGAGGGCAAACAGAGCAACATCTCCGTGAACGAGGCCCGCAGCATCCTGGAGCGGTTGTCCCTGAGCGCCGTGGAGGGCGGCTACCGCACGGTGGTGATGTATCTCCCCGAAAAGATGAACGCCCAAGCCGCCAACGCCCTCCTCAAAATGGTGGAGGAACCCCCGCAGCAGACGCTGTTCCTCTTCATCACCCACGCCCCCGAGAAAGTGCTGGTCACCATCTCCTCCCGCTGCCTGCAACTGCGTGTGCAGCCCCTGAGTCCGGAGGCCGATGCCCAGGTCCATGCCCGGGAAGCCGCCGGCAATACCGTGCTGCAGGACCTCTTCCACGATATCCTGGACGCCGTGGCCGACAGGGATCTCCTCAAGGCCCTGGAAACCGGCGAGGCCGTGGCCGACCTGAAGGTGCGGGAGCAGCAGAAGTCCTTCTGCAAACTGGCCTCCGAAGACCTCCGGCGCCTGTTCCTGCTGCAGAAGATGCCGTCCCTGGCCCAGCTGCCCGCCGGCACCGAGGACTATTTCGGCCCCATGGCCCGTCGGCTCAGGCCCACCTTCCCGCGCCGGGGCATGGAAGCCCTGGACCGCGCCCTGCTCCTGATAGAGCGCAACGTGAATCAGAAAATCCTCTTCACCCACCTGGTGAATCAATTATATACCATTCAGAATCCATGAACGATTATTCCAACGAGACCATCCAGTTCGACTGCTTCCGCGGCTGTTCCATCGCCACGGACGAGCAAACCGGTGAGCAGGACATCCGCTACCGGCAGGGCTGTTGCAAACTGGAGGTATACGATACGCTCAAGGGTATTTCCCAGGAGCAGTTCAACGACTATTTCGAGGTCCGTTTCAAGAACACCCGCAAAGGCATCTACGTCAACGGCAGCGGCCAGAGCATCAAGACCGGGGACCTGGTGGTGGTGGAAGCCGCCACGGGCCACGACCTGGGCATCGTGACGCTGGAAGGTCCCGTGGTGGGCCGACAGATGCGCTGCAAGGGGGTGGACCCCGCCAAGGCCGAGCTCAAGAAAATCTACCGCAAGGCCCGTCCCTTCGACATCCAGCGCTGGCAGGAGGCCATCGCCCGGGAGCAGGAGACTATGATCCGCGCCCGTGTACTGGCCAATAACCTGGGCCTGGAGATGAAGATAGGGGACGTGGAGTTCCAGGGAGACGGCACCAAGGCCATCTTCTATTACATTGCCGATGGCCGCGTGGACTTCCGCCAGCTCATCAAGGACTTTGCCGAGGAATTCCACATCCGCGTGGAGATGAAGCAGATCGGCGCCCGCCAGGAAGCCGGCCTCATCGGCGGCCTGGGTGTCTGCGGCCGGGAACTGTGCTGCGCCAACTACATCACGGAGTTCAAGTCCATCACCACATCGGCCGCCCGTACGCAGGACCTTTCCCTGAATCCCCAGAAACTGGCCGGCCAGTGCGGCAAGCTCAAGTGCTGCCTCAATTACGAGGTGGAGGCCTACCTGGACGCCCATTCCCGCATCCCGCGTGTGTCCGAGCCGCTGGAGCTGGAGGACGGACAGGCCTGGCTGGTCAAGACCGACATCCTGGCCGAGACCCTCTATTTCTCCTACGAGAAAGGCTCCCTGGCCCAGATTTTCCCGCTTTCCGCCCAGGAGGTCCGGGAGATCCAGGCCATGAACCGCCGCGGAGAAAGACCCGCCACGCTGCGTCAGGAAGACGATTCCGTTCCCGAGTTCATCGATGCCGTGGGAGACGACGCCATCAACCGCTTCGACCCCGAAAAGAAGAAGCGCCGCCGCAAGAACCGTAACCGCAACAAGAAAGCCGCTCCCAAAGAATCGTGAAGAATCTACTGCCGCTGCTGCTCCTTCTCCTGGCCGTCTCCTGCCGCCAGCCTCAATCCACGGAAACGTTCCTCCGTGGCACCGGGCCTTTTGAGTTTGCCGTGGACATGGGAGACAGTACGGTGGTCTATGACTTCGACCTCTTCTCCCGCATCGACGCCACGGAATTTCCCTCCCAGCTACAGCTGGATATCACCTGGAAGAACCCCGTGGACTCCGTTTTCACGGAGACCGTATGGCTGCCCGTCTCCCGCGGTACCTCCTTCTTCTCCCAGGAGGCCTACGCCCCCTATCGGGCCGATGTCGTCCCCGCCGTTTTCGGCCCCTGGACCCTCTCCGTGGCCGTTCCCAACCCGCCCGAAGGCTTCCGCGGCCTGGGCCTGGTGATGCGCTGGAAAGCGAACCCGGCCCAAGTGGCTGGTAATGAGTAGGATAAGTTTTTTTCTTGATCCCATTTGGTATCAAGAAATTTTACAACAATGTTGATAATCAAGTAGTTAGACATGGGGCACGGTAAGCTTAAAAAATTTGCCGAGAACGAGACGTTCCGCTGCCTGCTGCAGCCGGATGCATCGGCCATCCTCAATAAGGAGCCGGGGAGCAAGGCGCTGCGGCTGAACGACCACGCCATCAAGGGCCGATGGGGACAGGAGATGTTCGGCAACGACCACCCCATCGTGCTGGAGCTGGGGTGCGGAAAGGGGGATTATACCATCGCCCTGGCCGAAAGGCACCCGGAAGTCAACTACATCGGTGTGGACATCAAGGGCGCGCGCCTGTGGAAAGGGGCCAAGTACGCCACCGAGAACGCCCTGCCCAACGTGGCCTTCCTGCGCACCCGCATCGAGTTCATCGACGCCTTCTTCGGCCCCGGGGAAGTGGCCGAAATCTGGCTCACGTTCAGTGACCCCCAACTGCGCGGCTCCGAAAACGCCCGCCTCTCGTCGCCCCTTTTCCTGGAGCGCTACCGCCATTTCCTGGCCCCCGGCGGCATCATCCACCTCAAAACCGATTCCCGTTACCTGTACGAATACACCCAGGCGGTCTGTCAAGTGAATGACTTGGAAGTATTAGCTTCTGGTACAGATATTTACAAAGAGGGCCTGGACCAGGTCCACCCCATTTTTGGACCAGGTCCAATTTTACCCCCTGGACCAGGTCCAGGCAGTGTGCCCTCCAGCGCCCTAGAAGCCATAGTTGGTGGACCTGGTCCAGCACCTGGAATTGGACCTGGTCCAGGTAACAGGGATATTATGGCAGTTTTTGAAGTCAAAACCTTCTACGAAAAAATGTTCCTGGAGATGGGGCTGCCTATCACGTACATGGCGTTCTGTATAGATCATGAGGGCCCGTATCGGTTCCCGGGGGAGGCGTTCGACCATGAGTACTGGCTGGAGGCCGAGGGTCCTCGGCGGTCCTTTTCCCACCAACCCACAAAAAAACAGTAGCATAAGACGGCGCAAGTCCGTCTTTTTTTTGCTATATTTGTAGGACTATGGCTAAACTACTTTACACAATGGGAGAAGTGGCGCAGGAGCTGGGGGAAAACACCTCGGCCATACGCTACTGGAGCAATTACTTCGAGCAGTTCGTGAAGCCGCAGCGCAATGCCAAGGGCAACCGGCTGTACCACCCGGAGGACATCGAGACTCTCAAGCAGATCCAGTACCTGGTAAAGAACCAGGGCCTCACGCTGGAGGGTGCCCGCCAGCGCATGGTGGAAGACCGCCGCAGTGTGGAGAAGCGCGTGAAGGTACTGGGCTGGCTCAAGGAGATACGGGAAGACTTGGTTCAGGTGAAAAAAGCGCTCTAACATGAAAGTCGGGGACATTACCGCGGTGCTGGAGGCCTTCGCCCCGCTCCGTATCCAGGAAAGCTGGGACAACAGCGGCCTCATTATCGGCAACCTGCAGGACGAAGTCCACGGGGTGATGGTGGGCTTCGACTGCACATCGGCCCTCATTGACGAAGCCGTGGAAAAAGGCTGCGACATGGTGGTGACGCACCACCCGCTCATCTTCAAGGGCGTACGCCGCATCGACAGCAAGGACCCCGTAGGGGCCGCCATCATGCAGGCCATCCGCAAGGGCGTGGCTGTGTACGCCGCCCACACCACGGCCGATAAAGTGATAGCCGGCGTCAGCGGCGCCATGGCCCGCCGGCTGGAACTGAAGAACGTGAGCATCATGGTGCCCGAGGAAGACGGTACCATCGGCCTGGGCTGCATCGGAGACCTTCCCCGTCCCATGACCGGGCAGGAGGCCCTGCGCTATGTGCAGGAGAAATTCGGCCTCAAGGTCATCAAGAGCTCCAAGCCCCTGGAAAAGCCTTTCACCAAGGTGGCTCTCCTGGGCGGCAGCGGGGAAGGAGAGATCCCCCAGGCGCAGGCAAAAGGCGCGCAGCTGTACATCACGGCCGATATTTCCTATCACCATTTCTTCACCCCGGAGGGTTTCATGGTGATGGATGTGGGCCATTTCGAGAGCGAAGTGGAGATTGTGGACATTTTCGCCCTTGAAATCCGGAAAAAATTCCCTACCTTTGCAAGCTACAAAAGCAGCGCGCTGGACAGGAGCAATCCGGTCCACTATTTTGTGATGTAAATATAAATCGATTTATACAATGGCAAGTACCAAAAAAACCACCGCCGCCAAAGTGCAGGCCCCTATCGACAACCGTGAAACTTTCGTCTCCCTCCAGAAGAGTTTCGCCGATTCCGATATGCCGGTAGAGGAAAAGCTGAAGACCCTGTACCAGCTGCAGGCCGCGGATTCCGAAATTGACAAGATCATCCAGCTGCGCGGCGCCCTGCCCGCAGAGGTGGCCGCCCTGGAAGAAGAGATCGCCGGCCTCAAGGAGCGCAGCGCCTCCATCAGCGCCGTCATCGACCAGTACAACCGCAACATTGCCGATGCCAAGCTGGCCATCGCCGAGCACGAAAGCACCATCGAGAAATACCAGCGCCAGCTGGAGACCATCTCCAACTCCCGCGAGTACGATTCCCTGAACAAGGAAATCGAGAACCAGGAACTGCTGCGCCAGATCGGCGAAAAGACCATCAATGACACCCGCTATGAGATTGGTGCCAAGAAGGCCGAACTGGACGAGCTCAAGGACCGCCTCACCATCCGTACGGAAGACCTGGCCGCCAAGAAGCAGGAGCTGGAAAACATCGTGGAAGAGACCGCCAAGGAAGAGGCCGTGCTCCGCGCCCGCCGCGAGGAATGCGCCGCCAAGATCGACGCTCGCACCATGAGCGCCTATGAGCGCATCCGCGCCAGCGTGCACAACCACCTGGCCGTTGTGGGTATCTACAACGGAGACGCCTGCGGAGGCTGCTTCAACACCATCACCCCCCAGCGCCGCGTAGAGATCGCTTCCAACAAGAAGCTCATCATCTGCGAGCACTGCGGCCGCATCATCATCAACCCCGATTTTGCCGAGTAATGAAAGCCCGCGCACAGGAACCGCTGAATCTGGAGACGCTTATGGGGAACAAACCCCCGCAGGCGTTGGATGTGGAGGAGGCCGTCCTGGGCGCCATGCTGGTGGAACCCGCCACCATCGACGAATCGATGGAGGAGCTTTCCGCGTCCTGTTTCTATGACCCCCAGCACCGCATGATCTTCGAGGCCATGGCTGAGCTGGTGAACGAGCACGTCTCCATAGACCTGGTCACGGTGAGCGAAAAACTCCGCTCCAAAGGCAACCTGGAAGCCATCGGCGGCCCTGTAGTACTGGCGGCCCTGTCGCAGAATATCGGCGCGGCGGCCCACATCGAGTACTACATCAAAATCCTCAAGCAGAAGACCATCCAGCGGGATCTCATTACCGCTTCCTACGAGATTCTGAAGCAGTCGTTCGACGAGTCCACCAACGTGGACGACCTTATCGACAACGCGCAGACCAAGGTGTTTGCCGCCATCCAGAACAACGTGAAGCGGGATGTCCAGGATATCGGCTCCATCATCAACTCCGTGCTGGACAACCTGCAGGAGCTGCAGGGCATCACCGGTCCTTCCGGCGTGCCGTCCGGCTACCCGTCCATCGACCGCATCACCCAGGGCTGGCAGAAGAGCGACCTCATCATCCTGGCCGCCCGTCCGTCCGTGGGTAAGACCGCCTTTGCGCTGAACATCGCCCGCAACGCCGCCGTAGACGCCAACATGCCCGTGGCCGTGTTCTCCCTGGAAATGAGTGCCGACCAACTGGGCAAGCGCCTCATCACCACCGAGAGCGGCCTTTCCGGAGAAAAGATCAAGGGCGGCGTCAAGCTGGAGCAGTTCGAGTGGGTGCAGCTGGAAGACACCCTCAAGCGCCTGGCCAAGGCACCTTTATATATAGACGACACCCCCGGCATTCCCATCATGGAATTCCGCACCAAGGCCAAGCGCCTGGTCAAGCAGAAGGGCGTGCGTCTCATCGTGGTGGACTATCTCCAGCTCATGCAGGGCCCCGTGGAGCTCCGCGGCCTGCGAGAACAGGAAGTGGCAGCCATTTCCCGTACCCTCAAGGCCACCGCCAAGGAGCTGAACATCCCCATCATCGCCCTGTCCCAGCTGTCCCGTAACGCCGTGCAGCGCACGGGCGGCACCGGCAAGCCCCAGCTGAGCGACCTCCGCGAATCCGGCTCCATCGAGCAGGATGCCGACATGGTCATCTTCATCCACCGTCCGGACTTCGTGGGCATGAGCGAAAACCCCGAAGACAGGGAAAAAGCATATATTGTCATCGCAAAACACCGCAATGGCGAGGTTTGTGATATAGAGATGAAGTACAAGGCTTCGCAGGTTAAGTTTGTAGAGCCGGACCAGAGCCTGGACGTGTATGCACGCCAGGGACCGGTGGCCAGCGCCGCCAATGAGCCCGCCGACTACAACAGCTTCGACAGCCAGACCGACTTCTAGCATGAGAAAGTTGCTGCTCATAGGGTGTACCCTGCTCCTTTCCCTGACGCTCTGCGCCCAGGAAGTGGAGAATATCACCATGGGCATCATGTACAAATGGGGCCTGGTCAATACGGAAGTGGCCCAGGCTTCGCTCCAACTGGAAAAGGCCGGTGCCGACAGGTACCACAGCCGCATGGCGGTGAAATCGGCCCCCTTCTTCGACATCTTCTACAAGATGAGGGAGAATTTCCAGAGCTGGTTCATGGCCGAAGATTTCAGGCCGATGGAATTCATCCGGGACACCTACGAGGGCGGCTACACCGCCACTAACCATTATATCTATGACTGGAAGGCCGGCGTCATCCACTCGGAGGTATGCTACAACAATCAGGAGCCCGAGAAACTGGAAATCCCCCTTCAGGGAATGTCCTACGACCTGGTTACCCTGGTGTACTACCTGCGCAGCATCGACTGGGTGCAGACCCCCGTGGATGAACCCCGCATCGTCCCCTTCGCCATAGACGACACCATCTTCCAGGTGAAAGTCACCTACCGTGGGCAGGAGCGCATCACCGTGCGCAGGAAAGGCAAGTACGACGCCCTGCGCTTCTCCTGTACCGTGGTGGCAGGCGCCCTGTTCGCCGGGGACCAGGAACTGCAGGTATGGTTCAGCGACGACGACCATCACATTCCCCTGGCCATCATGGTACCCCTGAAGATGGGAACCATGTGGGCCTGGCTCAAGACCTGGGAGGACCACAGGAATGAATAACAGCGTATCCCATACCGGAAAAGTAATCAAAATGACCCCGCAGGTAACTACGGTGGCCATTTTGCAACATGGGGCCTGCGGTGAATGCCACGCGGCCGGCCTGTGCGGCATGGCCGATATCGCCGAAAAGGCGGTGGAGGTGCCCACGGACCCTTATGCCTCCTACGGCGTGGGAGACGAGGTGGAAGTGCTGCTCAAGGCCTCCATGGGCATGAAAGCCGTGTGGCTGGCCTATTTCATCCCCCTGCTGGTGTTGCTGGCAGTGGTCTTGGGCCTCATCAGCCTGGGCGTGGGTGAAGTCGCCGCCGGCCTGTCCGGAGTGGCCGCCGTGGGCCTGTACTACCTGGGCCTGTGGCTGTTGAGGGGCAAGCTGCAGAACGAATACGTCTTTACCATAGGGAAACAACAACAATATAAACAATAACTATGACAAGTACTATTATCTGGACCATCGCGGTGGTGACCGTGCTCGGCCTGGTGCTTGCGCTGGTGCTCTACCTGGTGGCACAGAAGTTCAAGGTAGAGGAAGACCCGCGCATCGACGAGGTAGAGAAAGTCATGCCCGGCGCCAACTGCGGCGGCTGCGGTTTCGCAGGCTGCCGTGCCTTTGCCGAGGCTGCCGTGAAGGCCCCCAACCTGGACAACAACTACTGTCCGGTGGGGGGTAACGACACCATGGCCAAAGTGGCGGCCATCCTGGGTTACGAGGTAAAGGAGAAGGCCCCCATGGTGGCCGTCGTCCGTTGCAACGGAACCTGCGAGGCCCGTCCCAAGGTGAACGAGTACGACGGCTATGCCTCGTGCTACGTCAAATCCCTCCTGTACACCGGAGACACGGGCTGCTCCTTCGGCTGCCTGGGTTGCGGTGACTGCGTGAACGCCTGCCAGTTCGGCGCCCTTTCCATGGATCCCGCCACCGGCCTGCCGGTAGTGGACCAGGAGAAGTGCACTGCCTGCGGCTCCTGCGTCAAGGCTTGCCCCAAGCGCATCATCGAGCTTCGGCCCAAAGGTCCTCGCGGCATGCGCATGTTCGTCAGCTGCGTGAACAAGGAAAAGGGTCCCGTGGCCAAGAAGGCCTGCGCCAGCGCCTGCATCGGCTGCGGCATCTGCGCCAAGACCTGCACGCACGAGGCTATTGTGGTGGAAGCCAATGTGGCCTACATCGACCCTGCCAAGTGCAAACTCTGCCGCGAGTGCGAGGCCATGTGCCCCACCGGCGCCATCCATGGCGTGAATTTCCCCAAACCCCTGGACAAAGACGCCATCAAGGAACGCATCAAGGCCCGCCAGCAGAAAGCTAAAGAAGCCGCCGCTGCTGCGGCCCCTGTCATTCTGAGCGAAGCGAAGAATCTAAAGGAGGACAAGAAAGATGAGTAAGCATACATTCTCCATCGGCGGTGTCCATCCGCACGACAATAAGATTTCCCGGGAATGCGCCATCACTCCGCTTCCCATTGCTCCTACCGTGTACATCGGCGTGTCCCAGCACATCGGCGCTCCCTCCGTGCCCTGCGTGGCCGTGGGGGACAAGGTGAAGGTGGGCCAGGTGATTGCCGAACCCGGCGGCTTCGTGGGTGCCTACATCCACTCCTCGGTTAGCGGCACCGTCAAGTCCATCGCTCCCAGGGCCGATTTAGCCGGCCGCGCCACCACTCACATCGAGATTGCCGTGGAAGGCGACGAGTGGGCCGATGGCATTGACACCACCGACACCCTTGTCACCACCATCCCCGAAGACCCCAAGGCCATCATCGAGAAGATCAAGCTCGGCGGCGTGGTGGGCCTGGGTGGTGCCACCTTCCCCACGCACGTGAAGCTGAGCCCGCCTCCGGGCTCCAAGTGCGAGCGCGTGATTATCAACGGCTGCGAGTGCGAGCCTTACCTCACCTCCGACTTCCGCACCCTCCTGGAGAAGGGAGAGCAGGTGGTGGTGGGTGCCGCCCTCCTCAAAAAGGCCATGGGAGACGTTCCCTGCACCATTGCCATTGAAGAGAACAAGCCCGAGGCCATCGCCCATATCAATGAAGTCATTGCCAAGCTGGGTTACAGCGGCATCGACGTCATGGTAATGAAGATGATGTATCCGCAGGGCGGTGAAAAGCAGCTCATCGACGCCGTGATGCACCGTCAGGTGGGTTCCGGCGCCCTGCCCATCAGCGTGGGTGCCGTGGTACAGAACGTCGCCACAGCCCTGGCCGTGTACGACGCCGTCCAGAAGAACAAACCCATCGTGGACAACTCCGTTACCGTAACGGGAGAGTGCTTCCCCAAGCAGGCCAACCTGCTGGTGCGTGTGGGTACCCCCCTCCGGTACATCGTGGACTACCTGGGTGGCATCCCGGCCGATGCGGCCAAGATCATCAGCGGCGGTCCCATGATGGGCCGCGCCGTGGCCAACCTGGACGCCGCCACCGTCAAGGGAACCGGCGCCCTGCTCTTCCTCACCGAAGCCCAGACCAAGCGCGCCCCCGAGACCAACTGCATCCGCTGCGGCAAATGTGCCGATGCCTGCCCCATGGGCCTGGAGCCGTTCCTCCTGAACAAGCTCTCCAAGAATGCCGATTGGGACGCCTGCGAGGCCAACGCCGCGCAGGACTGCATCGAGTGCGGCTGCTGCCTGTATTCCTGCCCCGCCCACATCCCGCTGCTGGACAACATCCGCGTGGGCAAGGGCTTTGTGTTAAGTGCCATCCGGGCTCGCGCCGCAGCCGCCAAGGCTGCCGCAGAAGCTGCTAAAAAGTAAAGGACTATGAGTAAGTTATTAGTATCACCTTCTCCCCATATCCATAGCAAGGACTCTACCAAGTCCCTGATGCTGGATGTGGTGATTGCGCTGGTGCCGGCCATCATCTGCTCCGTGGTCTTCTACGGCTGGCAGGAACTGCTGGTACTGGGCGTGAGCGTGGCCTCCTGCGTGCTGCTGGAATGGGCCATCACCAAATATATGCTCAAGAAGCCGTCCACCATCGGGGACCTCTCGGCCGTCATCACCGGTATCCTGCTGGCCCTGAACGTGCCCTACACCACGCCCTGGTGGGTGGTGTTCATCGGCGCCGTGGTGGCCATCGGCGTGGCCAAGATGACCTTCGGCGGCATCGGCCAGAATATCTGGAACCCCGCCCTGGTGGGCCGCGTGTTCCTGCTGGTTTCCTTCCCCACCTACATGACCACCTGGAGCAAGCCCGCCGGCCTGTTCGGCGTAGACGCTGTGTCCGGTCCCACTCCGCTGGGTACCATCCAGGAAGGCCTCATGCAGGGTTCCACCGTGCAGGAGCTCACCGCTTCCTTCGACTATAAGGACCTGCTGTTCGCCAACCTGGGCGGCAGCGCCGGTGAGGTATGCGCCCTGGCCCTGCTGGCCGGTTTCGTGTACCTGTGCTGCCGCAGGGTGATCAAGCCCTGGATTACCCTCAGCATCTTTGCCACCGTGGCCGTTACGTCCCTCATCTTCTGGGGCATCAACCCGGCCCGCTTCACCGACCCTCTGTTCAACCTGCTCACCGGCGGTCTCATCCTGGGTGCCTGCTTCATGGCCACCGACTATGTCACCAGCCCTATGAGCCTGTGGGGTGGCGTGGTCTTCGGCGCGGGCATCGGTTTCCTCACCATGATGATCCGTTACTTCGGCTCTTATCCGGAAGGCGTGTCCTTCGCTATCTTGATCATGAACTCCGTGGTGCCGCTGCTCAATATGTGGTTCAAACAGAAAAAATTCGGGAGGAAATAAGGTATGGCTGCAAAATCCAATTTAACCAATATGGTGCTGGTGCTGGGCCTCACCTGCCTGTTCTGCTCGGCTGTGCTGGGCGGGGCATACGTCCTCACCAAAGACCCCATCGCTGCCGCTGCTGCCGCCAAGACAGAGCAGGCCATCTCCATGGTGCTTCCTCACTTCACCTCTGTGGAGTACAACGAATATGGCCACTATTACACGGCCATGGACGGTGAAAACCTGGTAGGTTACGCCATCGAAACCACTACGGTGGGCTTCGGCGGCCCCCTGTCCCTTATCGTGGGTGTTACCCCCGACGGTGTGGTATACAACACTTCCGTCCTGTCCCATGCCGAGACGCCCGGTCTGGGTGCCAAGTGCACCACGGACGCCAAATTCATGGACCAGTGGCGGGGCTTCGACCCTTCCATCAAGAAACTGTCCGTGAAGAAGGACGGTGGTGACGTGGACGCCATCACCGCCTCCACCATCACTTCCCGCGCCTACACCCTGGCCGTGGAGAATGCTTTGCTGGTATTTACGGAACTTAACGGAGAAGGAGGACAAAACAATGAGTAAGTTCAAACTGATTACCGACGGTCTGGTTAAGAATAACCCCACCTTCGTCCTGCTGCTGGGCATGTGCCCTACGCTGGCTACTACCACCAGTGCCATCAACGGCCTGTCCATGGGTCTGGCCACGCTCTTTGTGCTGGTCCTCAGCAATATGGCCATATCGGCCATTGCGCCCGTGGTTCCGGATAAAGTGCACATCCCGGTATACATTGTGGTCATCGCCACCTTCGTAACCCTGCTTCAGCTCCTCATGCAGGCCTACACCCCGGCCATGTACGAGACCCTGGGTCTGTTCATCCCGCTCATCGTGGTCAACTGCATCGTGCTGGGCCGTGCCGAGGCTTTCGCCAACAAGCATGGCATAGGGGAGAGCGCCCTGGACGGCATCGGCGTGGGCTTGGGCTTCACCTGCAGCCTCACTGTGCTGGGCCTGGTGCGTGAAATCCTGGGCTCCGGATCGGCCTTCGGCTACAACTTCATCGGCGGCAACGACGGTATGCTGGCCTTTGTGATGGCCCCCGGCGCCTTCCTGTGCCTGGGTTACCTGATGGTCCTGTTCAACAAATTCGTTAAAAAGAACTAGGCTATGGAGTACTTTCTGATTATCATTTCGGCGATTTTCGTCAATAATATCGTCCTGGCGCAGTTCCTGGGCATCTGCCCCTTCCTGGGCGTGTCCAACAAACTGTCCACTGCCACGGGCATGTCCATGGCCGTGTGCTTTGTGATTACCCTGGCCACCCTGGTAACTTATCTTATCAATTGCTACCTGCTGGTGCCCATGGGCATTACCTACCTGCAGACCATCGCCTTCATCCTGGTGATTGCGGCCCTGGTGCAGATGGTAGAGATTGTGCTCAAGAAGGTTTCCCCGTCCCTGTATCAGGCCCTGGGTATCTTCCTGCCCCTCATCACCACCAACTGCGCCGTGCTGGGCGTGGCCATCAATGTGGTCACCAAGGAGTTCTCCTTCGTACCCGGCGGCATGCTCAACTTGGGCCAGGCCCTGGTTTATGCCTTCGCCACCTCGCTGGGTTACGGCCTGGCCATGGTCATCTTTGCCGGCATCCGTGAACACCTGGCCCTGAACAACGTTCCCAAGGCCTTCAAGGGCGTTCCCATCGCCATCATCAGCGTGGGCATCCTGGCCCTGGCCTTCATGGGCTTCAGCGGCATGGTGAAGTAAGCGCCTTACA
>Ga0310690_10008335_pt1 | contig 13169 bp, 8 predicted proteins | sample AusTroGonzalo_MG_2_FD_207661 | JGI IMG/M metagenome (GOLD analysis project Ga0310690, IMG submission 207661) | Bovine rumen microbial communities from tropical cattle in Woodstock, Queensland, Australia - Gonzalo_04 (v2) (version 2) | ecosystem: Host-associated > Mammals > Digestive system >... | reverse complement strand
CGGAGATAACGTAACAATGAAAGTGAACTTGATAGTTCCGGTAGCAATGGACGAAGGATTGCGTTTTGCAATTCGTGAAGGCGGTCGTACCGTCGGTGCCGGCGTCGTTGCTAAAATTATAAAATAACTTTTTATAAACTTTCAGGAGTTTAGAAAAAAGTACTTGACTTGGACCCGGGACAGAGTTAATCTCTCTGCCCCGTGGTCTTTTCAGGTTGTTGTGCCGTATTTAAGGCTTTTTGTGAATGCGGCTTGCAATCGGAAAGTAGGGGTGTAGCTCAATTGGTAGAGCACCGGTCTCCAAAACCGGGGGCTGCGGGTTCGATTCCTGCCACCCCTGCCATTTATGGTGTCGGTACCTGTGTTGTACCGTGGTGTTTATTTATTTTGTTTAAAGAAAAAGAAGAAGATTTTTATGGCAAAGACAACTCCGGCATTATTTTTTAGGCAAGTTAAGCAAGAGATGAGTAAGGTTACTTGGCCGAGTCGCAAAGAAGCTCTTACCGGCACGGTTATGGTGATAGTTTTATCCTCTTTGGCTGCTGCATTCTTTTTTGCAGTTGATTGGATTTTTGCTTTGGTTATGAAAACAATTTTGGGCTTAGGGGGCTAGTTGTATGTCGGCTCGTTGGTATGTTGTTCATGTTTATTCGGGATTTGAAAAGAGGGTTAAAGCCTCTATTACCGAACAAGTAGCTAACAAAGGTATGGAAGACCTTATATCCGAGGTTATGATACCTACGGAAGAAGTTGTTGAAGTTAAGGGCGGTAATAAAGTTTCTTCGGAAAGAAAGTTTTTCCCCGGTTATGTGCTGGTTAAGATGGAAATGTCCGATGAAACGTGGCATTTGGTTAAGAATACTCCGAAAGTTACGGGCTTTTTGGGCGGTAAGCGTCCCGTTCCCATTACTGAGGCTGAAGCCGAACGCATAATGCGTCAGGTTGCGGAAGGTGTGGAGAAGCCCAGAAACTCCGTTGTATATGAAGTCGGTGAAAATGTCAGAGTTACGGACGGTCCTTTCGGCTCATTTGTCGGTGTTGTTGAAGAAGTTGACGATGAAAAGCGTCGTTTGAAAGTTTTGGTTTCCATTTTCGGGCGTTCCACTCCGGTTGAGTTGGAATTTTCTCAGGTGGAAAAAGTATAGTTGTTGTTCGTGGCGGATAAGCCATTATCAGACCACGAAACCTTGCTAATCAGGTTGATTAGAGTTGTTTAAAGAAAGGTAAAAAAATGGCAAAGAAAGTTGTCGGTTATATTAAACTGCAAATTGCTGCCGGAAAAGCGAATCCTTCTCCTCCGGTAGGTCCCGCTTTAGGTCAGCGTGGTATTAACATTATGGAATTTTGTAAGGCGTTTAATGCGGCTACGCAAAAGATGGAGCCGGGTGTTCCCGTTCCCGTTATCATTACCGCATACGCTGATGCTTCGTTTACTTTTGTAACCAAGATGCCTCCCGTCAGTTATTCTTTGAAGAAAGCTGCCGGACTTGCAAAGGCTTCCAAAGAGCCGGGTAAGGTTAAAGCCGGTAAGGTTACCAAAGCTCAGATTAAAGAAATTGCTCAGGCTAAGATGGCGGATATGAACTGTGCGGATTTGGAAGCTGCAGAGTCTATGATTGCCGGACAGGCGAGGTCTATGGGTATTGAAGTAACGGAGTAAGAAAATGGCAAAATTAGGAAAACGCTTAACTGAAGCATATAAAAGTATTGATAAAGATACCGTTTACTCCGTTGATGAAGCCATCAAAATCCTTAAGGAAGTTCCTAAGGCAAAATTTGATGAAACGGTTGATGTGGTTATGAACCTCGGCGTTGACCCGAAGTATGCAGACCAGATGGTAAGAGGTTTTGTTTTGATGCCTAACGGTACGGGTAAGATCGTTCGTGTTGCCGTGTTTGCAAAGGGTGCAAAACTTGAAGAAGCAAAGAATGCCGGTGCTGAGTTTTACGGTGCCGAAGACTTGCTTGAGAAGATTCAAGGCGGCGAGATGGGCTTTGATCGTTGTATTGCTACTCCCGATATGATGGGTGTTGTGGGTCGTTTGGGTAAAGTACTCGGTCCCAGAGGCTTGATGCCTAACCCCAAATTGGGAACTGTTACCAACGAAATTGCCGAAGCGGTTAAGTCCGCAAAAGCCGGTCAGGTTCAGTTCAGGGTTGAATCCAACGGACTTGTTCATGCCGGAGTTGGTAAATTAAGTTTTGACGATGATAAGTTGAAAGAAAATATCATCGCCTTTGTTCAGGCTGTTGTTAAGGCTAAGCCGGCCGGAGCCAAAGGTACTTACGTTAAGAAAGTATCGTTAAGCTCTACACAAGGTCCCGGCCTTAAAATATCGCTGTCAAGCGTAACGGCTTAATATAAAGTTTTGCTTTGTCGCCTTTGATGTAAGTCATTGGCGACATAGCGAGAAACCTGTCCAAGACTGTAGGTTTTTTTGTTGCTTTTTGTAAAGTTGCAAAGATTTAATGGGGTTGCCCGCCTGCATAGACGGAAGTTAGAGAGAATTTAGGGCTTATCAGCCTTTAAAACACGAAAACTTTGTACCGGGCAGGATTGTTTAGTGGTTTCCGAAATTTTTTGGGAACTTGGTTTAACGACCGGATTAGGATTTTTTCCGAAACGGTTAAATAGCGGAGACAAAAGTGAATCGGGAAGAAAAGAAAGAACTCATCTCGGAACTTAAAGATGTTTTTGCCGAATCCGAATTGGTGGTGGTTACTCACTATGTGGGTATAACCGTTGCCGAAGTTTCGGAATTGCGTAAGAAAATCAGAGAGGCCGGGGCGAGCTTCCGTGTTACTAAAAACCGAATCACGCGTCTGGCTCTTGAGGGTACGGATTACGCACCCCTTGCAGATATGCTGACGGGACCGACGGCTATTGCCGCCTCTAAAGACCCTGTTGCAGCTGCCAAGGCGGTTGTGGAATTTGCTAAAAAGAACAATAAGTTGGTGGTATTGGGTGCTGTGATGAACGGTCAAATGCTGTCAGCCGCAGAAGTTAAGGCTTTGGCAGAATTGCCCAGCTTGGACGAGATGCGTTCAAAACTTATTGCTCTTATCCAAACGCCTGCTACTCGCATTGCCCGCATTGCTTCCGAGCCTGCATCTTTGTTGGCAAGGGTGTTCAATGCTTATGCGACGAAGGACGAGCAAGCCGCGTAACGTGTTTAATTGTTTTGTTTTTTTAAATTATAATAGGAGATTTAAAAATGGCTGATATCGCCAAATTAGTTGATGAACTTTCAAGCCTTACAGTTTTAGAGGCTGCAGAACTTTCCAAAGCATTGGAAGAGAAGTGGGGCGTTTCTGCCGCTGCTCCCGTAGCTGTTGCTGCGGTTGCCGGTGCTGCTGCTCCTGCCGAAGAAGAGAAGACCGAATTTACGGTTGTTCTTGCTGACGCCGGTGCCAACAAGATTAACGTCATTAAAGAAGTTCGTGCAATCACCGGACTTGGACTTGTTGAAGCAAAGAACCTTGTTGAAGGTGCACCCAAACCCGTTAAGGAAGGTGTTAACAAGGAAGATGCCGAAAAGTTCAAAAAGCAGCTTGAAGCTGCCGGTGCTAAGGTTGAACTTAAGTAATTTATCGGTTGCTTAAGCGATAATTAAGTGGAAACGGACACCAAAACAGAGGTTTTTAAGCCTTGGTTTTGGCTGTCCGCTTACCGCTTACAATAAGGAGAGGAAAACGCCGCTTCCTCCGAATAATAAAAATGTGATAAAGACGGCATGGTTTTAATTCTAGTTTTATGGGGTGGCAAATATGGCCAAGTCCTTTATAGGTCGTAAAAGAGTTCGTAAAAGTTTCGGTAGAATTCCTACGGTTGTACCAATTCCTAATCTTATAGAAGTTCAAAAAAGTTCGTATGATAACTTTTTGCAGGTCGGTGTTTCCGTAAAGAAAAGAACAAATACGGGTTTGCAAGAGGTTTTTCAATCGGTTTTCCCGATTAAAGACTTTGCGGAAAAAAGTGAGCTTGAGTTTATAAAATATGAGCTTGATGAGCCTAAGTATGACGTTGACGAATGCGTGCAACGCGGACTTACATATTCAGCTCCTTTGAAAGTTACCTTACGCTTGGTGGTATGGAGTGTTGATGAAGATACCGGTGCCAAGTCTATTAAAGATATTAAGGAACAGGAAGTCTATATGGGCGATATGCCTTTGATGACGGATACGGGTACTTTTGTCGTGAACGGTACGCAACGTGTGGTTGTTTCTCAGATGCACCGTTCTCCCGGCGTGTTCTTTGATCATGATGAAGGAAAGACTCACCCCTCGGGTAAGTACCTGTTTGCTTCCAGAATCATTCCTTACCGCGGTTCTTGGTTGGATTTTGAATTTGATGCCAAAGATTTGGTTTATGTTCGTATTGACCGCAGACGTAAATTGCCTATTACCACTTTGCTTTATGCTTTGGATAATGAAGAAACCGCAAAGTTAAGGGCGGAAAAGGCAGCTGCCGGTGAAAAGATTGCCCTTGAAGATATACAGGGTATGTCGCAAGAGGATATTCTTAACTATTATTACGAAAAAGTCTTGTACAAGAAAGACAAAGATGCCTGGAAAATTTCTTTTATTCCGACACAGTGGAAAGGTATTAAGTTAGGCTTTGACCTTGTTAATGCCGAAACAGGTGAAGTCTTATTGCCTGCCGGTGAAAAAGTTTCTTTGTTTAAGGCAAATAATTGGGTTAAGAACGGTCTTAAAGAGATTCGTATTCCGGAACAGGAAGTTTTGGGTAAATTCTCTGCCTGCGACGTGATAAATGAACAAACGGGTGAAATTATCCTTGAAGCAGCAGAAGAAATTACACAAGAAAAACTTGATTTGCTTGATTCTTTGAAGATTAAAGAGATTGAGATTCTGAACATTGATTATGTAAATGTCGGACCTTATATCAGAAATACGATGATGGCGGATAAGAATACCTGCCGTGAAGAAGCCTTGATTGATATTTACAAGGTAATGCGTCCCGGTGAACCTCCCACATTGGATACGGCAGAGACGTTGTTCCATGGGTTGTTCTTTGATAACGAACGCTATGATTTGTCTGCCGTCGGTCGTGTTAAGATGAATGCTCGCTTGGGCTATACCGATGTTCCCGATGATGTCAGAGTCTTACGTCGTGAAGATATTTTGGATATCGTAAAAGTTTTGGTAAACTTGAAGGACGGCAGGGGCGAAGTTGATGATATTGACCATTTGGGCAACAGACGTGTTCGTTCCGTGGGTGAGTTGATGGAAAACCAGTTCCGTATCGGCTTGTTGCGTATGGACAGGGCTATTAAAGAGCGTATGAGCTCCGTTGATATAGATTCCGTCATGCCTCATGATTTGATTAACGCAAAACCCGTTTCCGCCGCAGTCAGAGAGTTTTTCGGCTCTTCACAGCTTTCTCAGTTTATGGATCAGAACAATCCTTTGGCGGAAATTACGCACAAGCGTCGTTTGTCTGCTTTGGGTCCCGGCGGTTTGACAAGGGAAAGAGCGGGCTTTGAAGTCCGAGATGTTCACCCGACTCATTACGGTCGTATTTGTCCCATTGAGACTCCCGAAGGTCCTAATATCGGTTTGATTAACTCTTTGGCAACATACGCTCGCGTTAATAAATACGGCTTTATTGAAGCTCCTTATCGTAAGGTTGTAAACGGTGTCGTAACAAAAGATGTTGTTTATCTTTCCGCTATGGAAGAAGGTAATTATACCGTTGCTCAGGCTAACGAGGAGTTGGACTCCAAAGGACACTTTAAAAATGAATTGGTAAATTGCCGTAAAGCTGGCGACTTTGTGATGATTAAGCCTGAAGAAATTGACTTGATTGATGTTTCACCGAAGCAGTTGGTTTCCGTTGCGGCTTCTTTGATTCCTTTCTTGGAAAACGATGACGCAAACCGTGCTTTGATGGGTTCAAACATGCAACGTCAGGCAGTTCCTTTGCTCAGGTCTGAAGCACCTTTGGTCGGTACGGGTATGGAAGGTCAGGTTGCCAAGGATTCCGGTGCTGCCATTGCCGCAAAAAGAGGCGGTCGTGTCTTGCAGGTGGACGGTAATCGTATCGTTATTAAAGTTACCGATAAGGTTGAAGCCTCCGATGCGGGTGTTGATATTTACAACCTGTTGAAGTTCCAACGTTCTAACCAGAGTACCTGTATTAACCAGAAACCTATCGTTACGGTCGGTGATGTGGTAAAGGCGGGTGATATTATCGCCGATGGTCCTTGTACCGAATTGGGTGAGTTGGCTTTGGGTAAGAACATACTTTGTGCGTTTATGCCTTGGAACGGTTATAATTACGAGGACTCCATTCTTATTTCCGAACGTGTGGTGATGGAAGATGTATTCTCCTCTATCCACATTGAAGAATTTGAGGTTATGGCTCGTGATACAAAGTTGGGTCAGGAAGAAATCACTCGTGATATTCCCAATGTCGGTGAAGATGCCTTAAAGAACCTTGATGAAGCGGGTATTATTTATATCGGTGCAGAAGTTAAGGCCGGCGATATTTTGGTCGGTAAGGTTACTCCGAAAGGTGAAACTCCCGTAACACCGGAAGAAAGGTTGTTAAGGGCTATTTTCGGTGAAAAGGCGGCTGATGTTCGTGATACTTCTTTGCGTGTTCCTCCCGGAGTGCAGGGTACTATCGTGGAAGTCAGAGTCTTTAACCGCAGAGGTGTGGAAAAAGACGAAAGAGCTACCGTTATTGAAAAAGCGGAAATTGAAAGACTTGCCAAGGATATAGAAGACGAAAAACGTATTCTTGAACGTAACTTTACGCTGCGTATCAGAGAGTTGTTGACCGGCAAGACCGTTGTTTCCTCTAACAAAAAGAAAGTTGACGGCAGAGTCCTTACCGAAGATGAATTGATGAACCTTTCTTTCTTTGAATTGCGTCATTTGGTTGTTGATGATGAACAAGCTATGGCCGATTTGGAAGAAATGAACAAAGTCTTTGATAAGGGTATTGAAAAACTTCAGGCAAAATTTGAAGACCGTGTTGAAAAGATTCAAAGCGGAGATGAAATGTTGCCCGGCGTTTTGAAGATGGTAAAGGTCTTTGTTGCCGTTAAGCGTAAATTGCAGCCCGGTGATAAGATGTCAGGTCGTCACGGTAACAAGGGTGTGGTATCCCGCGTGCTTCCCATTGAGGATATGCCTTATACGGCAGACGGTACTCCCGTTGACATCGTGCTTAATCCTTTGGGTGTGCCTTCTCGTATGAATGTGGGTCAGATTTTGGAAACTCACCTCGGTTGGGCGTGTCGTGCTTTGGGTGTTCAAATCGGTGGTGTTATTGATAACATTAACGAGGGTAAAGCTACCGTCGGAGATTTAAGAGAAAAGCTGGAGAGCGTGTACGGTAAACGCGAATATAAAGCGGGAATCGCCGACTTGTCCGATACGGAAGTCTGTGAAATGGCAGATAACTTAAGACGCGGTGTTCCTATTGCTACTCCCGTGTTTGACGGTGCAAGAGAATCCGATATTAACGATATGCTTTCTCAGGCAAACCTTAATACCTCGGGTCAGGTTGTTTTGTATGACGGACGTACGGGTGAACCTTTTGACAGACCGACAACCATCGGCTATATCTATATGCTGAAGTTGCACCATTTGGTTGATGATAAGATTCACGCACGTTCAATCGGACCTTATTCTTTGGTTACGCAGCAACCTTTGGGCGGTAAAGCTCAATTCGGCGGACAGCGTTTCGGAGAAATGGAGGTTTGGGCTTTGGAAGCTTACGGTGCAGCTTATACTTTGCAAGAGATTTTGACCGTAAAGTCCGACGATGTTTCCGGTCGTACCAAAGTCTATGAGTCCATTGTCAGAGGTGAAGATAATTTTGAAGCCGGTATTCCTGAGTCTTTCAACGTTTTGGTCAAGGAAATTTGCTCTTTGGGCTTGAATGTTGAATTGAAACAGAATGACGCTTAAACACAGAACTTGAATATGCTTTAAATGAGGCAAAAATGAATGAACTTATGAAAATTTTCGGGCAACCTGCAAATACGCAGCAATTTGACCAGATTAAAATATCTTTGGCTTCTCCGGAGAAGATACGTTCTTGGTCGTACGGCGAAGTGAAAAAGCCGGAAACGATTAACTATCGTACGTTCAAACCGGAAAGAGACGGCTTGTTCTGTGCTAAGATATTCGGACCCGTTAAGGATTACGAATGTTTGTGCGGTAAGTATAAACGTATGAAATTCCGCGGTATCGTATGTGAAAAGTGCGGTGTGGAGGTTACTCTTTCCAAAGTACGTCGTGAACGTATGGGACACATTGATTTGGCGGCTCCCGTTGCTCACATTTGGTTTTTGAAGTCTCTTCCCTCCAGAATCGGTTTGCTTACCGATATGATTTTAAAGGATTTGGAAGCTGTTTTGTACTTTGAAAAGTATATCGTGGTTGAACCCGGTCTTACTCCTTTCAAAATGCACGAGTTGTTGAATGATGACCAGTATATCAGGGCAGTTGAAGAATTCGGTGAGGACAGCTTCCGTGTCAGTATCGGTGCAGAGGCGATAAAAGAAATTTTAAGCCAGATAAACCTTGAAGAAGAAGCGGAGAAAGTAAGAGGCGAATTGTCCGATACAAAGTCCGAAACAAGACGTAAGAAATTGGTAAAACGCTTGAAATTGATTGAGGCGTTTTTGGAATCCGGCTCTCGTCCCGAATGGATGATTTTGGACGTTATTCCTGTTATTCCTCCCGAACTTCGTCCGTTGGTTCCCTTGGACGGAGGCCGTTTCGCAACTTCCGATTTGAACGATTTGTACAGAAGGGTTATTAACCGTAACAATCGTTTGAAAAGACTTTTGGAATTAAGAGCTCCCGAAATCATCGTTCGTAACGAAAAAAGAATGTTGCAGGAAGCCGTTGATGCTTTGTTTGATAACGGCAGAAGGGGCAGGGCGATTACCGGCTCCAACAAGCGTCCTTTGAAATCTCTTGCGGATATGTTGAAAGGTAAACAAGGTCGTTTCCGTCAGAACTTGCTCGGTAAACGTGTTGATTACTCCGGTCGTTCCGTGATTACCGTCGGTCCCGAGCTTAAACTCCACCAGTGCGGTATTCCCAAGAAAATGGCTTTGGAATTGTTTAAGCCTTTCATTTACGCAAAGTTGGAATTGTCGGGTAAGGCTCAAACCATCAAAGCGGCAAAGCGTATGGTGGAAAAAGAACACCCGGAAGTTTGGGATTATTTGGAAGAAGTTATCAGAGAACATCCCGTTCTTTTGAACCGTGCACCTACTTTGCACAGGTTGGGTATTCAGGCGTTTGAACCTGTTTTGATTGAAGGTAAGGCTATCCAGTTGCACCCGCTTGTTTGTACCGCATTTAACGCGGACTTTGACGGAGACCAGATGGCAGTTCACGTTCCTTTGTCTTTAGAGGCTCAGCTGGAAGCTCGTGTGTTGATGATGTCAACAAACAACATTTTATCACCCGCTAACGGTAAGCCTATTATCGTGCCGACACAGGATATAGTCTTGGGCTTGTACTATATGACTATGGAAGTTCCGGGTGCCAAGGGTGAAGGTATGGTAATGCTCGGCTTGAATGAGATTAAATCAGCTATGCTTGCGGGTGATTTGGATATTCACGCCAAAATCAAATGCCGTATGAAAGCGGTTGACGATAACGGCGAATATGTTGAGAAGGTTTTTGAGACAACTCCCGGCCGTGTTATGTTGTCGGAGATTCTCCCCATTAACAAGAATGTTCCTTTCTCTACCATCAACCACTTGATTCGTAAGAAAGACGTGTCGGAAATCATTGATACGGTTTACCGTCATTGCGGACAGAAAAATGCGGTTATCTTTGCGGATAAATTGATGAAGATAGGTTATGCAAACGCCGCAAGGTCAGGTATTTCTTTCGGTAAGGACGACTTGATTATTCCTAAGGCAAAGGAAAAGCTGATTAAGGAAACAGAAAAGCAGGTTAAGGAGTTTGAGTCTCAATATCAGGAAGGTCTTATTACTTACGGTGAAAAGTATAATAAGGTCATTGATGCTTGGTCTGCCTGTACCGATAAGATTGCGGACGAGATGATGAAGGGTATTTCCAAACCCGATGCCAACGGTAAAATCAATTCCGTTTATATGATGGCTCACTCCGGTGCTCGTGGTTCCGCAGCACAGATGAAACAGCTTGCCGGTATGCGTGGTTTGATGGCTAAACCGTCGGGTGAAATCATTGAAACGCCGATTATCTCTAACTTTAAAGAGGGATTGACGGTGCTTGAGTACTTTAACTCTACTCACGGTGCAAGAAAAGGTTTGGCAGATACGGCTTTGAAGACGGCAAACTCCGGATATTTGACCAGACGTTTGGTTGATGTTGCTCAAGATGCCATTATCGTTGAAGATGATTGCGGAACAGACAGAGGCATTGTCGTCAGGGCCTTGATTGAAGGTGGTGATGTGATTGCTCCTTTGTCGGAAAGAATCCTCGGCAGAACAACTGCGGAAGACGTTATTAACCCCGAAAACGGTAAGGTATTGGTGCCGAAGGGTCATTTGATTGACGAAGACTGTGCAGAGCTTATTGAAACGGCAGGTGTTGAGTCCGTAAAGATTCGTTCCGCTTTGACCTGTGATTGTAAAAACGGTATTTGTGCTGCCTGTTACGGTCGTGATTTGGCAAGAGGTACAAGGGTTAATGTCGGCGAATCCGTCGGTGTTATTGCAGCTCAATCAATCGGTGAGCCCGGTACTCAGCTTACCATGCGTACGTTCCATATCGGTGGTGCGGTGCAGCGTGGTGCCGAACAATCAAGTATTCAAGCTACTTTTGATGCAAAAATCAAGATGTACAACAAGAATACCGTTGTCAACTCCGAAGGCAAAACTATTGTTATGTCAAGAAATTGCGAGATTGCTTTGCTTGATGAAAAGAGCCGTGAAAAAGCAAGATATCGTATTCCTTACGGTGCAATTTTGTTGTCCGATGACGGAGATAAAGTCGCAAAAGGTGATAGGATTGTGGAATGGGATCCGTACACTCGTCCTTTGATTACCGAGTTGGAAGGCTTTGTTAAGTACATTGACTTGATTGAAGGTGAAACAATGGAAAAGACGGTTGATGAGGATACCGGTCTTACCTCCAAGAAAGTTATGGATTGGAAACAGTCTGCCAGAACTGCAGGAAAACAGCCCAGAATTTTGTTGGTTAATGATAAGGGTGAGCCTGTTAAGTTCTCTAACGGTTCCGATGCCGTTTACTCCTTGGTTGCAGATGCCACAATTACGGTTGATGAGGGTATGGCTATTCGTACCGGTGATATTTTGGCAAGAATGCCGAAAGAAAGCTCAAAAACAAGGGATATTACCGGTGGTTTGCCCCGAGTCGCAGAATTGTTTGAAGCCAGAAGACCGAAAGACCCCGCTATCATATCCGATGTTGACGGTCGTGTTGAGTTCGGTAAGGATTACAAGACAAAACGCCGTATTATGGTGATTGCCGATGACGGACGCGAAGTTGAATATCTTGTCCCGAAAGGTAAGGATATTATCGTTCAAAGCGGCGACCATGTGAACAAAGGTGATGTTTTGGTTGACGGTGCACCCGTTCCTCACGATATTTTAAGGGTTTTGGGTGTTGAAGCTCTTGCAAATTACCTTATTAAGGAAATTCAAGATGTTTACAGACTTCAGGGTGTGCGTATTAACGATAAGCACATTGAGGTTATCGTTCGTCAAATGCTGCAAAAGAAAGAAGTTGTTGATGCCGGTGATACGACTTTGTTGGTCGGAGAACAGACTGATGCCGCTTCTTTGGCTGCCGAAAATGCCAAGGCGGAAGCAAGAGGCGGACGTCCCGCAAGTGCTGTTCCCGTTTTGCTTGGTATCACAAAGGCAAGTTTGCAGACAAACTCCTTTATTTCGGCCGCATCCTTCCAAGAAACAACCAGAGTCCTTACGGAATCGGCTGTTTCGGGCAGAACAGATGACCTTATCGGTTTGAAAGAGAACGTTATTGTCGGTCGTTTGATACCGGCAGGTACGGGTGCAAACCTTACCAGAATGCGTGCTTTGGCTGCCGAAAGGGATAGGCAGATTGCTTTGGAGGAGGAAGAAAAGCGTTTGGCTGCTTCTGCTCCTGCTGTTGTTGCGGATTCTGCCGAGTAAACAATATAATTTAACTTTTACCAATAAGGGCGAGGGGCTTGCTTCTCGCCCTTTAATTTTATTTTAAGTGAAAAAGTTTGTGTTACATATACTTTGTGCTATATTCCCCGACTTGTGAAATTTTGTTTTTAAGCAAAGGGGAATATATGAAACAAACGTTTTTATTCGTTGCGTCTTTGGCGGTTATGTTTGAGGCACTTGATGCCGTTGCAGAAGATTTAATCGTTAATAGCGGGGATACTGTTGTAATAGGAAGTGCTGCCGAAAGTTATGAAACAATAAATATGTACGGCGGTACGCTTGTTTTGCCCGTAAATTATGAGTTCGGTTATACGACAACGGTTAATGTAAACGGAACGAATTACTTTGTTGCCGACAATCCTCAATCTTTGGCAAAGATAAATATAGGGCAGGGCTCTTCTTTATCCCTTTCGGATACAGGAACATTGATAAACAAAGGACAGGTGGAGTTAGGCGGTACTTTTATCGGCAATATGAAAGGTGAGGGTGCTGTTGATTCGGGCGTTGTTAATTTCAATACTTCTTCTGCCAAGATTGACGGAGATGCGGATAACGGAGTCTCTTTGCTTTTTTATGCGGACAATTATTTGAGCAGGGCGGTTGTCGGCACAATAGGAAATATCCGAGATTTGGGAATCGGCGGTGCAGTTCTTGTTTATGATAAAGATGTCGGGAGTCTCGGTAACATATTCATTTTGGAAAACGGCACACTTGATATAGGGACTCGCACGGTCAATACGGGCAGTTTTGTCGTTAATGACGGTGCAACTTTGGCGTTGCGTGTTGCCTCTAAAACAGATTTCGGCAAGGTAAATGCAAAATATGCAGGGTTTACGGGTAACAACACTTTAAAAATTACTTTGGATAACGGTGTGTTTGCCAAGGGAGAAAGTGCAAATTTTACTTTTGTGAAGGCAGATGAATACAGCGGATATTTCACAAACAAAATTTCCGATAATAAGTTATATAAATTTGTTTGGAATACAGACGGCTCCGTAACAA
>Ga0310690_10008334_pt1 | contig 13170 bp, 9 predicted proteins | sample AusTroGonzalo_MG_2_FD_207661 | JGI IMG/M metagenome (GOLD analysis project Ga0310690, IMG submission 207661) | Bovine rumen microbial communities from tropical cattle in Woodstock, Queensland, Australia - Gonzalo_04 (v2) (version 2) | ecosystem: Host-associated > Mammals > Digestive system >... | reverse complement strand
CTCACCGATGTCTCCGATATACATGGAGGGGCGCTTGCGCACCGCCTCAAGGCCTTCCAGAACCTGGATACTATTGGCTGAATACTGCTCCTCAGCCTGCTTCAATTCCTCGATATCTGCCATAATTTGCACGTTTGCATATAAACATGCAAATATAGCACTTTTTTCCTAGAAATTCAAGAGAATTCCGGCCGTAAAGTACATTCCCGCCTCGGCGACGAGCGGAGTGCGTTGAATGGCCTGGTTCAGGAGGTTACCTCCCTTGGCCCAGAATCCGAAGCGATGGGTGAAACGGTATTCCGCGAAGAGGCCCAGATCGACCCAGGCGGGGATGCGGTAAAGCGGGTTTTCCCTGTAGTTGACCGTGCGGGAGGAAGACCATTCCACGTCCACGCCCGCCTTGAGGCGACCGCCCCAGTCATAGGCCGGACGGATGAAGCCCGTGAAGGCGGCGGGAACGAGGACGAAATCGCCCTCCACGTTGGTCCGCTTCCAGGAGAACCGGCCGTCGACGGTCACGCTCTCGGATTTCCAGCCGTAGTCCAAATCCGCGAACAGGAGATTGAATGTCTGCTCATACAAGGCCGGGGTATCCACGACATACTCGGATCCATACGAAACGTTGCTCAGGCCGTCCATCACGCCATGCTCCCAACGGGCATATCCGCCCTGAAGGTCATAGCGGAAGCGGCTGGCGATGTTGCCTCGGGCGCCGATCATCGCACGGACCCTCTCCCGGGAATGTCCATATTCGTTCCGCCCGGAGAAAGGACGCGCATAGAACCGGCCGGAGAGCGTATGGAAACGGTCTCCGCCCGTCGCGGAAGCCTGGAGGATCAGCCGGTCGTCCAGCAGGTGGAAATCCACGAAGACATCCGGATAAAAGATACCGGTCTTGTTCCGGAACGTTTCCGACCAGAGGTTGTAATCCTCCGAATAGATGATCCAAGAGACCTTGGCGCCCAGGCTGAAATGCCAGTTGTCCACGTCGAAGACATACTTGGGCGTAAAGGACATGCTGCCGGTGTAACCCAATGCATCTCTCCTATAGCGGGCCAATTGCAGGTCCAGGTCCGCCACGAGGCGGCTGCCTCCGTCGAAAACCGGGCCGAAAGTGCCGTCGAAACCGAACAGGCTCTCGGTAATGTTCACGTCCCGTCCCAAGTAAGTGGAAACGAGAGTCGGAGTGCCGTTGCCCAAGGAGTAGACCTCTTCAAAATCGAGGAAAGTGTCCGAAATGTCACTGCCCAGGAAATGGTACTTGACGGCGGCGTCGTACAGGAAATGCGGCTCGTCAGACTCCAGGGACCGGACCCGGCCGTTCACCTCGACACCGCCCATCTTCTGGTAATGCCAGTCGATGTCGGCCATCCGGTGCAGATAAGCGACATCCAAGGAGGCCACTCCCCCGTCCCAGGCATAGGTACCGTCGATACCGGCCTTCGTATCCTTCAGGAATCCATTCATCTTCTCGCCGGACTTGACGATCGGAATGACTCCGTCCACGGCATCTCCCTGCTTGAAATTATGATACCTTCCGAAATAGGAATGATGCGTCGCATAAAGATTCAGCCGGAACTTATCCTTGCGCACCGGCGACCAGACGAAGTCCAGTTCCGGATGGAGGGTGAAGCCGGCGCCCGCGCGGAGGTAGAGCTTCTCCTCCGTGAGCGGCTTCGGCTCGGGTTTGAGCTGCACGTAATAGGGCCGGAATTCGTAGGCGCCCTTGAAGGGCTTCTCGAACACGGAATAGTCGAAATCCAGGTTGAACCGCGTCACCGAATCCGGCACCGCCATCTGCTGGGCGGGCTTGGAGATGGAGGAGGCGCCGCCTTCGTAGGCGTTCGTCACCTCCACGGTGGGATTGAGGTTCTGTCCAAAGGCCAGGGCGGACACCGCCGCCGCAAGGGCCGTCGTGAGGATATGCTGTCTCATCTTGAATCGTCTAAAGTTTCCGGAGTCTCAGTTCCACCTGGTCGAGGACCTCGTCTTCGGGGCCGTACGGCGTGTAGCCGGACTTGATGCTCTCGAAGGTGGCCTTCGCCTGGGCCATGTTGTCGTTTTCGGCGAAGGTGTCGCCCAGGACGATGAAGGCCTTCGCGAGCCAGTAGTTCTGGCCGGCGGCCTTGGCCGAGAAGTCATAGACCTTGTTCTCGATGCCGGCGAAATCGGCCCGGTCGAACTGGTCCTGGATGATCAGGTAGGCGGCCTCGGCGCCCTCGTCGGTGGACGGGTCCTTGGCCAGCTGCTCGAAGATGCCGTAGGCCTCCGCGCGGCGGCTCATGCCGAGGCAGGACTTGGCGCGGATGTAGTCGGCCTCGCGCCTGTCGGCGTCGGAGACGCGCTTGTCGCCGCGCACGGACTGGGCCGCGGCGATGGCGTTATCGTATTCGCGGGCTTTGTAAGCGGACCGCATCATGCCCTGGTTCGCGGCGGACTTGTTGTCATCCAGCTGGGCTATCTTCAGCAGCTGATTATAAGCTTTGTAGGCATCGGCATAGCGCTGCAGGGAATAGGATACGTCACCCATACGGAGATAGGCCGTCTCCTGGAACGAAGCGGGCAGACCGCTGTCGAGAGCCGTGGCGTAATGGTCCACCGCCTTTTCCTTGTCACCGAGACCCCGGTAGCACTCGCCGAGGTAGAACTCGGCCTCGGCCACCTTGGCGCCGTTCGGATACTTCTCCAGATAGCTCCGGAAAGTGCTTTCCGCCTTGGCGTAGTTGCCGCCGAGGAAGATTTCTTCAGCGGTGCCGAAGTAGACATCCTCCTTCTGGGCGTCGGTCCGGGAAGCCTTGTCGCCCAGGCTCTCCACGAAGGCGAGGTAGGCGTCGGGTTCCTGGCGGGAACGGTAGATGGATTCGATGGCGAGGAGGGCGTCATCGGCATAGTCACCGCCCTGGGTGGCCACCTGCTTGTAGTACTCGAGGGCCTTGGCGTCGTCTCCGCCGTTACGGGCGATCATGCCCAGCTCGAGCAGCGCCCTGGTCGCGAAGGCAGGATCGTCGGTGGTGCCGCGCAGGGTCTGGAAAGCCTTGACGGCGTTATCTTTCTCGCCCACGGAAACATAGGCGCGGCCCAGCTCGTACATCGCCTCGGAGTAATACGGCGAGGACGGGGAGGCCTGCTTCACGCGCTCGAGGAACTTGACCTTCCGCGGGAAGTCGTTAATCAGACCGCAGGCGACACCGGCGCGGAAGTACGGGTAGATGTCGTTGGCATCGGGATAATCGGTCAGCTTGCGCTCGAAGGCGGCGATGGCCGATGCATAGTCCTTCTGGAAGAAATGGCAGTCGCCGATGCGGGTTTCAGCGTCGGAACCGAAGGCGTCGTGGCGGCCTTCCAGATATCTGTCGAACCACTTCTGGGCGTTGGGATAGTCCCCTTCCTTGAAGTAGGTGTAAGCGATGTTGTACGGGATCAGGTCCCCTTCCTTCTTGCCGTTCAGGGCGGAAAGGTTGTACAGGTCCGTCAGGGTGTTCCGGGCTTCGTCGTATTTCTCGTCCCGGAAATAGGATTCGGCCATCCAGTAGCGGGAAAGCTGGTTGAAGGGATCCTGGCGGGGGCTGTAATAAGCGGCGGTCCTCAGACGGGGTACCGCGTCGCGCCAGGAGCCGTTCTCGATGAGCTGGTTCGCGCGCAGGAAGTAGGCCTTCATGTAGTTAGACTGCATCCGGGGATCGAGTTCCTCGATCTTGTCGTACGCCGCGACGGCGGCCTCGTAATCGTGATTCATGAGGGCGGCCATCGCCATGTAGCTGTAAATCTGGTCTCCCTTCGAAAGGGCGTCGTAGCGCTTCATGTAATCGTTGAAGGCCGATACGTCATTGTTCAGGTCGAAGGCGAGTTTCGCATAGTTGAAGTAGGCGTCCTCCTGGATGTCCTTGTTCCAGCCCAGGGCGGAAGCCTCCTTGAAAGCGTCCAGGGCCGCGACCTTGTTGCGCAGCTGGATGTAGCTGTAGCCCATCTGGTAGTTCGCGATCTGCCCCAGGGAGTCCGTGCGCTCCTCCATCTGCGAGAAGCTGTCCACGGCACCCTGCCAGTCCTCCACCCCATACAGGACGGAGCCGGCGTAGAAGTAGTCCGAGCGAGTGCGGTCGACCTTTTCCTCCAGATTCTTCTGGTAATAGGAGCGGGCCTTGTCCTTGTCGCCCAGCACGAGGTAGGACTCCGACATGATGCGTGCGAAGTGCGCCTGGCGGTCCTCAGGAATCTTGTTGAAGATCTTCTCGCCGGCCTTCACCACGTAACCATAATCCTTCTGCATGAAGCGGCACTCCAGGATGTAATAGTTCGCGAGGTCCGTGAAACGCGGGTCCTCGGCGGCCTTGGCGAACCAGTCGGCCGCCTCCTTGAAGTCGCCCAGGGCGTAGCAGACATAAGCCAGTGAATATTGGGACGGAGCCGTGTAATCGGAATACGGGAACGACTGCATCCGCTCCAGGAGGATCCGGGAACGCTCGAGGTCGCCCGCGCCGAATGCGCTGTACCCCTTCTTGAAGGCATATTCCGCGACCTGACCCTTGTACAGTTCATCCTGCGCGACGCAGCCGAACCGGTAGGAGGCCTCGTCATAGAGGCCGCGGTCGAACAGGTCCTGAGCCCAGCGGAAGTTCACCTGAGGTACCAAAAGGGATTCGGGCCAGCGGTCCAGGAAAGCTTCGGCCCGTTTCTCGTAACCCGGGGTTTGCATTTCTATGGCACAGAGCGCCGCGTAGCCTTCGGCGTCGGCCCCGGGAATATTCTCGAGCAGCCTGGCGGCCTCCGCGTACATGCCATGCCCATAGAGGTCCAGGGCGCGGGTGTATTCCGGAGTCTGCGCGGAAGCGGCGAGCGCAAGAAGGGCGGCCGCCGCGGCCAGAAGGAGTCTTTTCTTCATGTTCGTCGTTATTATTTTACAAAAATACGAATTTTTCTGATTATCTTTGTTTGGTTTAGACCAAAAAGGCATGGAACCCATCATCCAATTCACCGGCGCCGACATCCTGGGCGGAGACAGCGCCGTCATCTACGGCCTCGACATGGCCATCTTCCCGGGCGACTTCGTGTACATCGTCGGCAAAGTCGGTTCGGGCAAGACCTCCATCATCCGGACGATGACGGCGGAGAACCGGCTTACCAAAGGGGAAGGCACCGTGTGTGGGTTCAACCTCCGCACTCTCCGTACAAAAGACATACCGATGCTGCGCCGCAAGCTGGGCGTGGTTTTCCAGGATTTCCAGCTCCTGATGGACCGCAGCGTGGAAGCGAACCTGGAATTCGTCCTCCGCGCCACCGGCTGGAAGGACCGCAACGCCATCGACGCCCGCATCTCCGAAGTCCTCGAGGACGTGGGCATGTCGACAAAGGCCCATAAGATGCCGCACCAGCTCTCCGGCGGCGAGCAGCAGCGCATCGCCATCGCCCGTTCCCTGCTCAACAGCCCGCAGGTCATCCTCGCTGACGAGCCCACCGGCAACCTGGACGGCGAAACCGCCGACGGCATCCTCAAGCTCCTCCGGAAGCTCAACGAAGACGGCACCGCCATCGTCATGGTCACCCACAACCGCTCCATCTTCGAGCGCTACGCCGGCCGCGTCTTCTCCTGCGCCGACGAGAAATGCACGGAACTGATCGAGGACAATTCCTTCGACCTGGACCTCACGATATGACCTTGAAAGAACGATTTGCGGCCATCGTGGGCTGGTTCACGGAGAACCGCCCCGTCGCCGAGACCGAACTCCACTACGGAAATCCCTTCCAATTGCTGGTTGCGGTCATCCTGTCCGCCCAATGCACCGACCGGCGAGTGAACATCGTCACCCCGCCTCTGTTCGAGCGCTTCCCCACCCCGTCCGACCTGGCCTCCGCCACGTTTGACGAGCTTTTCCCGTATGTCAAAAGCGTTTCCTATCCGAATGCGAAGACGACGCACCTGATCGCCATGGCGCAGAAGCTGCTGGCCGATTTCGGCGGTGAAGTGCCCTCCGACATCGACGCGCTCATGAGCCTGCCGGGCGTGGGCCGCAAGACGGCCAATGTCATCGCTTCCGTCGTCTATGACCAGCCGGTCATCGCCGTGGACACGCACGTCTTCCGGGTATCCCACCGGCTCGGCCTATCCGACGGCAAGACGCCCCTGGAGGTGGAACGCGACCTGGAGCGGCACATCCCGGCCGAGCGGCGCGCCATCGCGCACCACTGGCTCATCTTGCATGGACGCTACACCTGTACCGCCCGCAACCCCAAATGCGCGGACTGCGGGCTGGCCGAATGGTGCCGGGACTACCTTTCGCGGTAGTTCCGCTTCCAGTTCCAATAAAGGAATAATGCAGTGAAAATCAACCCCGTAACGAATGCGGGGATAGATGCCTCGGCGCCGAAAGAGCCGCCGGTGAGCCATTCAGAGCCTTCGATGACGGGCTTGATGAGAGACGACGTGTCGGCGCCGGAAACGGCGAATCCGAAGACCGGTCCCTGGAAGAAATTCCACGCCCAGTGAATGCCGATGGGCAGCCACAGGTTGCCCGCCCACTTGTAGGCCGCGCCGAGCAGCAGGCCCGCCTCGACCGCGATGGCGACGGACGACCAGACCGTGGCGTTATCGTTGACAATGTGCACGAAGCCGAAGAGCAGGGCGGAAAGGATGAGGGCCACAACCGTCCCCCACTGCTGGTCCAGCAGCCGGAACACGATGCCGCGGAAGAGGACCTCCTCCCCGACCGCGACGACCAGGAAAGTGAACAGGGACTTGGCCAATGCGGTCCAGTCATTCCCGATCGCGTCAATCTTGTACCCGCCAAAAAGGGCGATGACGCCCGTCACGATGACAAAATAGAGGATGCCGATGCCGAAACCGACGCCCGTATTGGAGGCCAGTCGGTCCATCGGCAGATCCTTCGCCTTCTCTTTTTCGGTCCACTTCCACCAAATGGCATACAACAACAGGTTCAAGGCCGAAGTCGCCACGCACGCCATGGCCAGAGCCCATAGGGGCATCATCGCTTCAAAGGACGTGGGGATGGAGATAACAGCGTATGAAATAAGGAACAAGAAGCAGCCCGCGATGAAGATAAGCAGCCACTTCCAAAATGATTTCTTGGTCATGTCTATCTGTTTTTAAGAATGGTGGAAACCGTGTCCAGCAGGCGCACGGTAAGGGAATAATGGTCGCTCAGGACGTCGTAGATGCCATCCTCGGAGAGGACGCCCCGCTTGAGGTCGCGCGGCAGGTTGCCGGCCTCGTCCTCCGCCAGGTCCGCATGCCACTCCTCGCTGCCGTAGTAGGCCGACAGTTCTTGCACGGCCGCCTGCACCTCGTCAAACCGGTCCAATGCCGTCTCCAGGTCCTTCAGGACCGGTGCCACGGCATCGAGCAACCGCTCGTAATGCTGAATTCGTTCGATTGTTTCCATTTATTTGTCAATTCGTTTTGTCTCAATCAGATAGTTTCCCGCCCCTTCGCCGGCATCCAGCCGGACGCCGAACAGATGGACACTTCCACCGGAAGCACACCCCATCTTTTTCCGCAGCAGGTCCGATGTCATCGGAATGTTCCGGGCCGTCACCTCCGCCTGCGGATACCGCTTTCCCGCCTCCTTCATCGTCCGGTTGTTCAACGGCCGCACCGCCAACACCTCGAACCACTTCCCGAAAGGCTCCAGCCCCTCCGGAACCGTCTCGCTCGTATACAAATGCGTATGAATGCCCAGTTTCGTCATCCCGAATCGCTCACAAGGCAAATTGAATGCCCCGGCCTTCGCCAGTGCCTTCCCAGGCTCGAAAAGGATGTCACCTTCCTTCGGAACTTCGTACTTGACTTCAAACCCGTCATTCCCGACCTGATCGGGAATCTCCATCACGGCACCGCCTTCAAACACAACGACGGAATGCTCTCCCTCCCACTCCCGGTCCAGCACGAACAACAGTTCCTTGCACTCCCCTCCCGAAGCCACGACATGCACTTCCTTCACATGCTCCAATCGCTTGCACGCCATAGCGATATCCGCCATCGGCGACAGCTTCACCATCACATATCGGCAGACCGCGAACAACTCCGGCAACAGCCCCACCACATCCGGCTGGCACTCCTCGATCAGGAACACCTTCCTGCCGTCCTCCGCCCTCCTCGCCGGATCCAAAAAGATCACATCAGGCTCAAACCCATTCAGCACCTCCTTCACTTTCCCGACCTCGACCTTCATACTCCCAAACCGCACATTATTGATATTCAATTCCTTGAAATTCAACTCCGTAGCCTTCTCCAACTCCTCATTCATCTCATTATACAACACCTCTCCAGCCACAGCTGAAAAAGCCCAACTATCAACTCCCATACCACCTGTCAAATCCGCTATTTTCAAGATTCCTTCGCTACGCTCGGAATGACAACGAATAACTCTCGCTTTATACTTTGCGGTTTCCGAAGAACTGCACTGCTCTCCGGAAAGACGGAAGGGATAGATCAGGGAAGGAACGGAATACCACTCGGGAACTTTGTTCTTCAGCTTCCGACGGACCTCGAGAGTGGTGACGGCCAAGTCGATGTCGAGGTCAGGATGGAAGTCACGCAACTTGTCGCGAGACAGCAGGAGGCGGACCGGATCGCCCCCCTCGTGGAGCAGTATGAAATCGGCGAAAGACACTCTTTGGCGCGTTTGCATTGCAAAAATACGCAATATTCCTTATATTTGTGTGAATCGAGCATAACACTAAACACCTATACTTATGAAAGATTACAAGGAAGTGGTCAAGAGCTGGCTCGAAGGCAACTTCGACGCCGAGACCAAGGCAGCGGTCAAAAGGCTCCAGGAAACCGACCCCGTCGGCCTGGAAGACGCCTTCTACCGGAACCTCGAATTCGGCACCGGCGGCCTCCGCGGCATCATGGGCGTAGGCACCAACCGGATGAACAAGTACACGGTGGGCATGGCCACCCAAGGCCTGGCGAACTACATCAAGGAACACGTCCCCGGCGCCGCCAGCGTGTGCATCGCCCACGACAGCCGCAACAACTCCCGCCTCTTCGCCGAGATCTCCGCGGACGTCCTCTCCAACAACGGCATCCACGTCTTCCTGTTCGAAGATCTCCGCCCCACCCCCGAACTCAGCTATTCCATCCGCGTCAAGGGCGCGACCGCCGGCATCATGGTCACGGCCAGCCACAACCCCAAGGAATACAACGGATATAAAGTCTTCTGGAGCGACGGCGGCCAGATCACCGCGCCCGTGGACAAGGACATCGTCGCCGAAGTCGCCAAGATCGAGGACCCGGCCGACGTCCGTTTCGCCCCCGTCCCCGGCATCACCCCCGGCGGCATCGAAATGATGGGAGCCGAAATCGATGAATGCTACCTCCGCGACATCACTTCCCTGATGCTCTCCCCCGAGGCCGTCGCCAAGCACGCGGACCTCAAAATCGTCTATACCCCGCTGCACGGCTGCGGCGTCCGCCTGATGCCCGCCGCCCTCAAGCGCATCGGCTTCAAGAATATCATCCATGTCCCCGAGCAGGACGTCAGCGACGGCGACTTCCCGACCGTGGCCTCCCCGAACCCGGAAGAACCGGCCGCGATGAAGATGGCCCTCGAGAAGGCCGATGAAACCGGCGCGGACCTCGTCCTCGCCACCGACCCGGACGCCGACCGTCTGGGCATCGCCGTCCGCGACGACGCCGGCAAGATGGTCCAGCTCACCGGCAACCAGACCTGGTCCTTCCTCACCTACTACCTGCTGAACCGTTGGCAGGAGCTCGGCAAGCTGGACGGCAACCAGTACTGCGTCAAGACCATCGTCACCAGCGAACTCCTCGCCGCCATCTGCGAACACTTCGGCGTCAAGTGCTACAACGTCCTCACCGGATTCAAGTACATCGCCGAAATCGTCAAGGAGAAGGAAGGCAAGGCCACGTTCATCTGCGGCGGCGAGGAAAGCTACGGCTTCAACCTCGGCGAATTCGTGCGCGACAAGTGCGCGCAGGTCGCCGGCTGCGCCGTCGCCGAGTGCGCCGCCTGGGCCGCCGAGCAGGGCATGACCCTGTGGCAGCTCCTCCAGAAGGTGTACAAGGAATACGGCCTGTACGTGGAGAAGATGGTCTATATCGTCCGCAAAGGCAAGTCCGGCGCCGAGGAAATCCAGCGCATTATGGCCGACTTCCGCGCCTGCCCGCCGAAGGTGATCGCCGGCAGCCCGCTGGCCAAGGTCATCGACTATAACAAGCCCGAGGAAACCGGACTCCCGAAATCCAACGTCCTCCAGTTCTTCAACGAGGCCGGCGACGTCGTATCCGTCCGCCCGTCCGGTACCGAACCTAAGATCAAATTCTACTTCGGCGCGCGCGGCGACGACGCCCCCGCCAAGATTGAACTCCTGAAGGCGCAATTCATATCCTAAGCCATGATACAACGGGTTCTCATTTATGCGGCGGCCGCCCTCCTGGCGACCGGCTGCGGTTTCGCTCACCATTATGACAACCCCGACGCGCAGGCCGCATCGGACCTGGCGTACCGAATTCTCGGGAGAACCGCTAACAAGATCGAGTTCCGCGTAATTGAAAGCGACACCACGGACGTATTCCGCCTTTCTTCCGAGGGCTCCCACGTCATCATCGAAGGCAACAATGCCAACTCGATGGCCGTGGGCCTGAACCACTACCTCAAGTACTACTGCCTCGTGAACGTGGGCTGGTTCTCGTGGGACAAAATCGACGTTCCCAAGAAGCTGCCGCCGGTGCCCCAGCCCGTCGAAATCAAGGCCCGCGTTGAAGACCGCTTCTTCCTCAACTACTGCACCTACGGCTATACGATGCCCTGGTGGCAGTGGAAGGAATGGGAGCATTTCATTGACTGGATGGCCTTGCAGGGCATCAACCTGCCGCTCGCCATCACCGGCCAGGAGGCCATCTGGTACGATATCTGGACGGGAATGGGCCTTACCGACGAGGAAGTCCGCACCTACTTCACCGGCCCGGCGCATCTGCCGTGGCACCGGATGCTGAACATCGACCACTGGGGCAGTCCCCTGCCCAAATCCTGGCTGGACGGCCAGGCGGACCTCCAGAAGAAGATCGTCGCCCGGGAGCGGGAGCTGAACATGAGGCCCGTTCTCCCCGCCTTCGCCGGCCATGTCCCGCCGGAACTGAACCGGATCTATCCGGACGCGAAGATCGAGCGCATGAGCGATTGGGCCGGCTTCGACTTGGAGGACTATCCGTATTTCCTCGACCCCATGGACCCGCTCTTCCCGGAAATCCAGAAGAAGTTCGTGGAAAAGGAAACCGAAGTATACGGAACGGACCACATCTACGGCATCGACCTCTTCAACGAAATGATCCCGAAGAGCTGGAAGCCCGACTATCTCTCCCGCGTAAGCCGTCAGTGCTACGAATCCCTCGCGGCTGCCGATCCGGACGCCGTCTGGCTGCAGATGACCTGGCTGTTCTGGAACGAGCGCAAATACTGGACACAGGACCGCATCAAGCCCTACATCACCTCCTACCCCGCCGAAAAATCCCTTTTACTGGACTACTACTGCGAACGCCAGGAAGTCTGGCGCCAGACAAAAAGCTACTACGGCGTGCCGTTCATCTGGTGCTATCTGGGCAACTTCGGCGGCAACACTTACCTGGCCGGCTATTTCGCGGACATCGACCAGCGCATCGAGAACACATTCGCCGAGGCAGGCCCGAACTTCAAGGGCCTCGGCTCCACGCTGGAAGGTTTCGACTGCAACCCGTTCATCTACCAGTTCATCTTCGAGAAAGCCTGGGAGATTCCGCAGCACAAGAACCTCTCCATCTATGGCAGAGCGCTCGCTGACAGCCGCTTAGGCAAGATCTGCGGACCGGGACGCGAAGCCTGGGACGTCCTTCTCAACGAAATCTACGTGGACCGTTCCGTCCCCGGGCATAGCCCCATCATGAACCTCCGGCCCTCCTTCGGGCGCTCCTCCTCCTACCACTCCAGCGTCCGTTTCAGCTACGAGAACGAGAAGCTGATGGAGGTCATCATGCAATTGCTGGAAACCGACGCCCGCACCAGCTCTTCCAATTTCGACCTGGTCAATCTCACCCGCCAATTCCTCTCCAATCGCTTCGAGAGCGTCTTCGCCGAGTACAAGAAGGCCTATGAGGACCGCGACCGGGCGACGATGGCGGAAAAGAAGGCCGCCCTCCTGGACTGTTTCGACAAGATGGAGGAACTCCTCTCCACGCAAACCTACTTCCTCCTGGGCCGGTGGATCGCCGACGCCCGCGCCTGGGGCACCACCCCGGAGGAGGCCGATTATTACGAATCCAACGCCCGCAACCTTCTCTCCACCTGGGGCGACCGCGGCAACATCCTCACCGACTACGCAGACCGCACCTGGGCGGGTCTCGTCAGTTCCTACTACAAACCCCGCTGGCAGATGTTCCTGGACGCCGTGGACGCGGCCCTGGACGCCGAGGCGGAGTTCGATGAGGCCGCCCTCCTGGATTCCCTGAAGGACTTCGAATACAAATGGTGGAAGGAACGGCCCGGCACCTTCGCATCTACGCCGAACGGCGACCCGAAGGCCGCCGTCCGTAAAGTCTTGGATACAATTTAATTACATCCGCTCAGGCAGACCGATGCCCAGGATGCCCATCGCACGGCGCAGCGTGCGGGCCATCACGGAAATCAGTTCCAGCCGGAACTTCAGGATGCCCTGGTCCTCTTCGCGGAGGATCGGGGTATCGTGATAATACTGGTTGAACTCCTTCGCCAGGTCGTACGCGTAGTTCGCGATGACCGCCGGGCTGAGGGCTGCGCCGGCCTCGGCCACCTTGGCCGGGAACGTGCCCAGCAGCTTGATGAGCCGGATCTCCTTCGCGCTCGGGACCAGGTCCGTGGAGATGTCCTCGGGACCGAAATCAGTCGTCGCCTTGCGCAGGATCGAGCAGATGCGAGCATGCGTGTACTGGATGAAAGGACCGGTGTTGCCGTTGAAGTCGATGGATTCCTTCGGATTGAAGAGCATCGTCTTCTTGGGATCGACCTTGATGATGAAATACTTCAGGGCGCCCAGGCCGATGATGTGGTACAGGCGCTCCTTGTCCTCGTCGGAGAGGTCCACGAGCTTGCCGCTTTCCTCGGAGGTCTTCTTCGCCTCCTCGTACATGCTCTGGATGAGGTCGTCAGCGTCGACGACGGTTCCCTCGCGGGACTTCATCTT
>Ga0310690_10008332_pt1 | contig 13173 bp, 4 predicted proteins | sample AusTroGonzalo_MG_2_FD_207661 | JGI IMG/M metagenome (GOLD analysis project Ga0310690, IMG submission 207661) | Bovine rumen microbial communities from tropical cattle in Woodstock, Queensland, Australia - Gonzalo_04 (v2) (version 2) | ecosystem: Host-associated > Mammals > Digestive system >... | reverse complement strand
ATTCCGACTCCTCAAGCCGGAAATCCACGCAGAAAAATGACCTGTATGCGTTCGGCAAGGTGATCTACTGCGCCGTCACGGGACAGGAACCGCATGCATGGCCGACGATTCCGAAGGAACTCCCGCTGACGCTTCCCTTCAAGCTCTTCCTCCGGCTTTCGCTCCGGCTTTGCGACAAAGATCCGGCGAGGCGAATCAATTCCATCAGCGAACTGGAGAAGGAGCTTTCTGACATTAAGCGTAAGCTCGAAACCGGAGAAACGCTTCGGGACAAGGCTGCGTATCAGGTGAAACGGTTCCTTCTTGACCTACGCTGCGCGGGCATCCATGTTGCATCGTTCATCAGGAATCATTGGTTACTTTCCGTCATTGTTCTTGTGCTTGCAGCAGGGGCGGCGTGGTTCGTCTATTCCGAGGTCCGGGCTGTCCTTGCCCGTCAGGAAGTCGTGCCGCAAACAGTTGACCGTGGCAAGCAGGAGACCAACAAGCAGGAGACCAACAAGCAGGAGACCAAACTGTATATAAACTCCGAGCTCGGCGTTACCATGACCGTGCCGTCCCAATGGGACATTGTCTCCAAGGAGACGATCGCCAAGCTGGTGCGGGAAAGAAGGAATAAAACCCCTGATCTGACCGAAGATGAACGGAAACGGATTGACCTTTTCCTGTCGGAATATCAATCCGGCGTTGACACCATTTACATGGACTACGAAACCAGACCGCAGGACAAGATCACGTTTACCGAAAAGTCGAAGTACAGGGCGCTCTTCGAGATGAGCGTGGACCAAATCATCCTCCAGTCACGGGCTGGCATGAAACAAGCTATCGATTACGATGTCGAAATCTATGAAGCCCAGAAGACAACTTTTCAGGGCTACCCCTGTCTGTATCTCGACTACTCCATCTCTCCGAATTTCCGTATCATCGGGTATGTGATCAATGTGGACGGGCGGCTCATTTCGATCTCCCTCGGTTGCAACATAAGCCGTTATGCCGTGCGGCGGGAGCAGTTCACGCAGGTGCTCCAGACGGTAAAATTCGAAAAAAAACAGGATCCGGTGTCAGAAAGTGGTCCGGCGCGGTAGTAAGTAGTACAGAGGTAATTCGAAATGGCATTTACGACAAAAAAATCGCTGTTGGCAAAAGTCCGTGCGGGGGATGAGGTCTCCTGGGCGGAGTTCTATGCCGCTTACAAACCGTTGATCCTGCTCTGCGGCCAGGACTGCCTGCTCACACCGGACGAGAACGACGAGCTGGTCCAGCAGGTCATGTCCGAGATATTCCGGAAGGACATCGTCGGCAAATACGACCCGGACCACATCCCCGATGACGTTGTGTTCCACTACGATCCGGCTCACGGGCGGTTCCGGCATTATCTGCGCGGAATTATCCGCAATCAGGCGCTGAAACTCATCCGGAAACGGAATGGCACGGTCGAGCTGGATGATGTGTCGCAGCAGATCACCGAGCCTGCTGTTGATGTCTGGGACGAAATGTGGGACGAAGAATGGAAACGGCACGTCCTTGCAATGGCGCTCACGGAACTGAAGGGACACGTCCAGCCCGAAACCTACGTTGCGTTCGAGATGTATGCGATCCATGAGCGTCCAGTTCAGGAAGTCGCGGATTTCCTTAACCTGCCAATCGCGTCCGTCTATACGGCGAAGAGCCGCTGTATTGCTGCACTGAAGGAAATTATATCGAAACTGGAGGACAAATAATATCATGGCAAATCATTATACAAAAGAAGACCTCGAACTTTACCGCAATCATCAGATGTCAATTCTTGGACGGCTGACCTGTCAGGCACATTTGAAGGAATGTTCTGAATGTGCTCAGTTGTTGAAAGTGCTTTCCGAGGATGACGATTTCATCCGTCAGCTTCGTGCAAGCGCTCAGATATACGAGGCAATCGTGAAGAACGAACCAGCAAACAAAAGCACACCGCATTCCGTTTGACAAATGTTAAAAAACGATGACAAAAACAATCTGCCAAAAATTCAAATAACAAACATACAAACACCATAATCGCCTACAGAGGAAATGGTGACTTCTATGAGCACTGATATCACTTCCCCTACGACTATAAGGCAAGATCATGATCACCCCAGGTCGAATCCTGCAAAGCCGAGTATACTACTTTCGAGTTCGGGTTCTCCCAGATGGGGGTGGAGCAGGAGGATGACGGGTATCATGTGGTGGGGGCATCACGCTTTAAAATTTAGAAAAAAAACAAAAAAGAGCTTGAAATCCATTGCAATAGGGGTAAATTATTGTTTAAAATGGTCTATCTACTATAATGGATACGCCCGTTTTGAGGAACCATTCTTTTTGGCTGGGGGCTTAGTTTTAGCTGTTGCCAGAGGTGAACAAATATGAATAATACAGAAACGGCTGAAAGCATTCAAACGTCTACAACTCAACCGCATGGCGGGACACCCGTATTTTATGGCCCAATTCCACAGGAGCCGACGCAAGAAGCAGTCGACGGGATTCTGTATGATTTCAACAATGGGGCACGCGTCAAGTTCCCTAAAGGTGCAAAGTCCTATAGAATCCGCTTTGTTGATTTAGATAACATGGTAACGTTGTACGATGGGATTGTACCTCCTGGTGGAGATTATATTGCCACCAGCGAGAAGAAGTATTTTGTGAATTTCAGAATTGTCCTATCAAAACCAGAGAATGATGAACTTATTTTTTCCCATGATTACGATGCGCGGGACAAAGAAGTCATAGTCAGATTAGCAGTCCATACCTTGGGCGATTCGATTGGCTGGTTTAGCTATGTGGAGCGCTTCCAGCAGAAAACAGGTTGCAGACTCACCTGTGTTGTTTCCCCTTGGTTTAGAGAGATTGTTTGCAAACAATACCCCAGCATCTCATTCATTTCTGAAGAAGAGGTTGAACAGCATCGCCCCTATGCAAATTATAACATTGGGCTATATCCCATCGGCGACAGTTTTAATCAACCCATAGATCATCGATATATAGGGCTACACCGTACTTCTGCACACATTTTGGGGGTAGATGACTCTGATTGCCCTCCTCGTTTCGATCTAAGTGCAAAACGAAAGATACAGGAAAAGTACGTTTGTATTGCGGTTCAGAGTACAAGCCTTGCCAAATACTGGAATCACCCGACTGGATGGGATACTGTAGTGAGTTATCTAAAAGATCAGGGGTATCGTGTATTATGCATAGATCAAACATCAATAGGGGGGAAATGTGGTACATTTATCAGAATTCCGGCAGGAGCAGAGGATTATACAGGAGACCGCCCGTTACAAGCTCGAATAGACCTGATCAAGGATGCTGATTTTTTTGTCGGACTATCCAGCGGTTTAAGTTGGTTGGCTTGGGGATGCCACGTCCCTGTAGTCATGATCTCTGGGTTCACACTTCCCATTAATGAGTTTTTTACACCATATCGAGTGTTCAATCCCAATGTTTGCAATGGGTGCTGGAACGAATTTAAGGACTTTGATCTGAGTGATTTTTGGTATTGCCCTCGACATGGCAAAACGGACCGAAGATTTGAGTGTTCAGGATTGATTTCGCCCGAAAAAGTAATTGACACCATCAAACAACTCATTCGTGATCGCCAGCAATTATCTGAGCCTCCTCAGAAATAATGTGCTTTTTCATAACTGATGAATAATTATAAGGAGAACAAACCATGTCAATAGGTTTAACCAGTTCTATAACATCGAATACCTCTTATAGTTCTCAGTTCCAAATGACGAAGGATGATGATATTCTAATCATTCGCGGAGCGACTGTTACTCTTCTGGCTCCCCAGGGGGAAATATACACAAACGCGGGAGATGATGACGTTCTAATAGATGGATCCACTATTACAGCCAATGAATCAAATTTAAAATTTTATCTTGGAAGTGGAAACGATCTCCTGACTCTAAAGAACTGCACAATATCTGTAGATGTTTCTCTGTATAATGGAGATGACAAAGTCATTGTCGATGGAATTCCAGAAAACCAGGTTAACCTAAACAATAGTCTTTTATTTGGTAATGGGAACGACGTTTTGGAGCTTGTTTCGACTTTAAAAAATGAAGGAGCTATTGAATTCGGAACAACAGGTAGCAAAACACTCAAGTTCAATGGCGGTACGCTCTTAGGAAATGGAACAGCCACGGGTCTCACAAACATTGATGTTTCCTTATCTGGAGGATTCCTGGGAACCAACTTGTCGCTTTCCGAAGAACAGACGGGCATATCATTTAACGGAAATATATTTGGGATAACAGGGGAGGAAGAGATTTCCATTATTGGAGGGAACACGGTTCTGGCAGTAGAAAACAATGCTCAAACAAATATCCATTTTGTCCTTAGTGGAGCAAATGTCCTCCAAAACCCCAATGCCACATTAGCTTTTCTAAATTATACAGGTTACGCAGTAACTGCCGATAATTCTGAAGCAGAGCTTCATAATATCACTACACAAGCTGGGGGAGCTTTTTGGGGATGTAATTCTAATCTGACATTATCCAATTGTGACGTTTCTGTTTCCAATGAACAAACACCCTTCATTGTAGAGGAAGAATCAACAGTAACAGGGGAACAATTGTCGTTCTCTAGCAATCAAGGGAAAGGTGCTGTATTAATTGACAATTCTTCTGTTAATGTTTCTGAATTTAATGCTTATAACAACAAAAAAATTGATATCGTATCCGCATCATGTACGGCAAGTGCCTACGCTCCTGTATTTGCGTACCGACGAAATGATACCGTTTTAAAAAGTGCCTCCAACAATTGTGCCGCATATTCTTATGCTCATGGGGGAAGCATATATCAGAGTGGAGGGAATACAACACTAACAAATGCCTGTTTTTCAGGGAACTCAGCTCTTGCATCTTCTTACTTGAGGCCGATTGCAATTGCTAAAATTGCTGCGTCAGCAACGGGTTATACTACAAAAGACGCATTATGCAACACCGTAATTCACTATGCTACGGCTATAGCTATTGCCTCTGCAACTGCCAGAGCGTTTGGCAATGCAGAAGCTTTTGGAGGAGCAATCTTTCAAACTGGTGGAACCCTTTCATTAAACAACGCATCCTTTGCTAACAATGAAGCATATACCCAAGTTACTTTAGCCGGTAGTGGTAGTCGAATCATCACAACAGCCTGTTACATCGGTTACGCTTCCACGTACGCTACGGCACAAGTCTATCATCATGCTGACGCTCAGGCATGTGGAGGTGCAATTTATCTTTGCGATGGGGAAGCAAACTTAACAGATGTTTCTTTTTCAGGAAACAAAGCAAGCAGTGATTACAATGAAAAGACTCTAGGTGGAGCCATTTTCTTGACCAATTCAGTTCTAAATTATAAAATAAACGCGGGAAAGACGATATCGAATATAAATAATGTAGCTAAGAAGGGTGGATGGTTATATGCAGATAACAATTCGGTAGTTGCGTTTGACATAGAAAGCAATTCACTATTGGAGATAGGAGATGCAGATAAGTTTGCAGACCAAACAAGTTATGATGATTCGATTGCAGGAACGACGGACAGTTTAATCACAAAAAATGGATTGGGAACTTTATGTATTAATAGCGATATTTCGGAGTATGCAGGAAAGTGGATTATCAACGATGGGATAATACATCTTCGTCGAACATTCCAGACCATTACCTTTGATGACTGGTCGATTGGAACAAACGGCACATTGATCCTGAGTGAAGAACAGGATATTGTTGACATGGGAATATCGAAAGAGATCGGCACCATTGACTTTGGAAGTGGCACAGATATCCTTAATATCAATGAATATGATTTGACAAAAGGAAAGATCCTCGTTGAAACAATTACAATTAGTGGCAGTGGTCGAATTGGTGCAACAATTTCAAATCGAAATATAACGAAAGGCAACGATGTTACTTTCAATGGTATTATTCTTGACAGTGATTATTGGGGAAACCAGTATGATGACAAGTTAACCATCAACGAGGAGACCACTTTCAATGGGCAGATGGGACTTGGTGGCGGAAATAATGCCGTGCATGTCAAGGGGACACTGGTATCGACTAAAGGATTTAAGATTGAGAGGGGTGGCGTAACAAACATTTATGCTTATTACGGTAGTACAATTGCAGACAATATGCTTACGGTCTATGACGACGAAGAAGCTGCGAGAAACACTATTACTTTGGACTGGAGCGAACAGTCGGATTTAAATAAAGTTCGAATCCTCATATCTTCAGATTGGACTTTTGATACGTTTGAATTCAACATCGAATTCTACAATCAGAACAAATCATTTACACTGAATTTGCAACAAGATTATTTTGTTCAGTTCCAATCTCAGAACGAGGATGGAGAGTGGGAACATTGTCTTTTGCCCGACTCTGTGAATCCGGATCAAGTAACAGGTGTATCATTTGATGGCAAGAAACTGAGTTGGGACGCAACGCATGATAATATAGGCGGCAATGGTGTTAAGCGGTACCATGTTGATGTTTCGGAAGATTCAACTTTTGCGACACTTGTACATAGCGAGGTTGTTGAGGGGACAGAGTTAACTTTTGCCTCGCTTCCAGAAGCAACATTGTATTTCCGAGTAAGCGCTGAAGACTTTACCAATAATTTCGGCATATGGAGTGAAACTGTTTCTGGGCTTTTTGACATTACCCCCCCCAGTAGTCCTTCAAATGGGTATACAACAGTCAACGGCTACTCTGCGACATTGAGCTGGACTGCCTCTACGGACAATGGGAGCGGTGTATTCGATTACGAATACCGCGTCTCCACAGACAGTGTTTTTGACCATGTCGTAGCTAACGGGACATCGAAAAGCAGTACAATCACAGTAGATGGGTTAAGGTATGGAACTTATTACTGGCAGGCCCGCGCGACAGATTTATCCGGAAACGTCAGCGAGTGGAGCCAAAGCGTAGGCTTTGCAACTATTGATTCTATTGCTCCAGAAACACCGATTAATCTTAATTTTGGCATTGAGAACGAAGTATCTCTCTTTGTAACATGGGACCCTGTGAGTGACGATTCTTTGGGAAGCGGATTGAAAGAATACGAAATCCAACTGGCGAGTGATTCCGTATTTAGCACAATCGTGAAAAATGTTTCTGTATCCACAACCGAAGTCTTCTTCGAGAATCTCTCCAATGCAACCTACTACTTGCGGGTTTGTGCTGTAGACAATGCCGAGAATAAGTCCGAGTGGACAGAGACGAAGAGTTTTATCATCGACAAAGATACGACGCCTCCAACTGTCACCAATATACAAGCCGATATCACTGCCCCGACCAAAGGTAACGTAACCGTGACTGCGACTTTCTCGGACAATAAGGCCGTGGCATCTTCGCTGTACCGGATAGGCTCGGACACCATCTGGAGAAACTATACCGGCGGTGTGACTGTTTCCGAAAACACCATTGTGTATTTCAAGGCCATTGACACAACAGGAAATGAATCTGCTGAGGCATCTTACACTGTCAGCAACATCGACAGGACCCCGCCAGAAAAGCCGATTGCTGCTGCCGACATTACCTCGCCGACCAATGGTACCGTTAGCGTTACGGCGACATTCAGCGAGGATTCGAGCATCAAGGAGTATTCCCTGGATGCACAGATATGGAACGCCTATACCTCCCCTGTCATCTTAGACAAAAACGGGTCCGTCTTCTTCCGTGGCACGGACGAGGCGGGCAACGTCTCTGGAATTGAAACCTATACGGTCAGCAACATTGACACCACAGCTCCAGAAAAGCCGACTGCCACGGCAAACATCACCGGACCGACCAACCAGACTGTAACCATTACTGCAATATTCAGTGGAGACTCGAACAAGAAAGAGTATTCTCTTGATAAACAGATTTGGATGGATTATGCCGACGGCGTAATGATGAGCGAAAATGGTACCGTGTATTTCCGAAGTACGGATGCTGCGGGGAATACATCCGAAATCACAAGCTATGAAGTTTCTAATATTGATACCATTGCACCGGAAAAGCCGAGTGTAACCGCAGATGTTACGGAGATCACAAATGGGGACGTGCAAGTAACTGCAACGTTCAGTGATGACAGTGTGAGCAAACAATATAGCCTTGATGGAACGACATGGAGAGCCTATGCCGCGCCTATTCGCTTCTCGCAAAATGGTGTGGTTTATTTCCGTAGTTCTGATGCCGCGGGGAACATATCTGAACAGGCATCTTACTCGGTCAGCAACATCGACAGAACCCCGCCAGAGAAGCCGATTGCTGCTGCCGACATTACCACACCAACCAACGGTACAGTTAGCGTTGCGGCGACATTCAGCGAAGATTCGAGCATCAAGGAATATTCCTTGAATGAGCAGACATGGATTGTCTACAGTGCGCCCGTTGTCCTCGACAAGAACGGATTCGTCTTCTTCCGTGGCACAGATGCCGCAGGCAACATCTCCGAGGTTACGACATGCGAGGTCAGCAACATCGACAAGATAGCACCGAACAAACCTTCTGCTTCGATGGATATTACAGTTCCAACAAACGGCGATGTACTGGTTTCCGCAGTGTTCAGTGAAGACTCTGCAAAGAAAGAATACTCCCTGGACGGTCAGACCTGGAAGTCCTATACTGATGCTGTCAAGTTCACAGAGAATGGCACAGCCTATTTCCGCGGCATTGATGAGGCAGGCAATATTTCTGAAGTCACGAGCTTCACGGTCGGAAATATCGATAAAGTTATACCTAACAAGCCGTCTGCCTCGGCGGACATAACCATCCCGACCAATTCGGATGTACTGGTTTCCGCAGTGTTCAGCGAAGACTCTGTAAAGAAAGAATACTCCCTAGACGGTCAGACCTGGAAAACGTATACAAGCTCTGTTCGTTTCAGTGAAAATGGAATCGTATCGTTCCGTGGTATTGATGCGGCGGGCAATATCTCCGAGGTTGAGAGCTACATCGTCAGCAACATCGACAAGGTCGCGCCTGATAAACCAGTGGCTACGGCGGATATCACCGTCCCGACCAATACAGAAGTTAAAGTTAGCGCAATCTTCAATGCAAAATCTGTGACCAAGGAATACAACCTGAACGGAACAGGCTGGCAGGACTATACCGAAGCCATTATATTCCAGTCAAATGGGACAGTGTCTTTCCGTAGCTGGGACATAGCTGGCAATGTATCCGAGGTTACCACCTTTATTGTGTCCAACATCGACAAGGTTGCTCCGGACAAACCGATTGCCTCGGCGGACATTACGTCTATTACGAACACGGATGTGACAATCAGCGCAATTTTCAGCGGTGATTCCCTCGTCAAGGAATACAGCTTGAACGGAACCGAATGGCTGGCTTACACCGATTCGATCAAGTTTACGGACAACGGAACGGCCTATTTCCGCGGCATTGATGAAGCAGGCAATATTTCTGAGGTCGCAAGTTATGCTGTTACCAACATTGACAAGGTCGCGCCGGACAAACCGACTGCAGTTGCCGATGTGACAAGTGCCACGAATGGAGACGTTCTGGTTACCGCAACATTCAGCAATGATTCCGCAAAGAAAGAATACAGCCTTGATGGGCAGACGTGGAAATCTTACACTGATGCGGTCAAATTCACAGAAAATGGCACGGTCTATTTCCGCGGTACCGATGAAGCAGGCAATATTTCTGAAGTCACGAGCTATGCTGTCACCAACATTGACAAGGTCGCACCTGTCAAGCCCACTGCAATGGCGGATATAACGAACGTGACCAATGCCGACGTTCTCGTTTCTGCAGTGTTCAGTGCAGATTCTGTGACGAAGGAATACTCGCTGGATGGCCAGACGTGGGAAACGTACACTGATGCCGTTAAGTTCACTTCTAACGGATTCGCGTTCTTCCGTAGTGCGGACAAGGTGGGCAACATGTCCGAGGTCACGACGTTTGAGGTCAGTAATATTGACAAAATTGCACCTGTGAAGCCGACCGCTACAGCTGACATCACGACTCCAACCAACGGCGATGTGATGGTTACGGCTATGTTCAGTGCAGATAGTTTGAAGAAGGAATACTCGCTGGATGGTCAGATTTGGAAGCCGTATACAGATTCAATCAAAGTGACGGACAATGGAACGGTCTATTTCCGTGCCTCAGATGAAGCGGGAAACATTTCCGAGGTTGAGAGCTATACTGTCGGTAACATTGACAGGATCGCGCCAGTCAAGCCGACCGCTACAGCCAACATCACCACTGCAACAAATCAGGATGTTACGGTAACGGCTGTGTTCAGCGAAGATTCCGTAAAGAAAGAGTATTCACTGGATGGCACGACATGGAAAACGTACAGTGAAGGCATCAAGTTTACGGCGAACGGCAATGTTTCGTTCCGTGGGACCGATGCAGCTGGCAACATTTCTGAGATTGCAACGTACAAGGTTGACAATATTGATAAGACCAGCCCTGAGAAGCCGATTGCTTCCGCTGACATTACAATGGCAACCAATACAGATGTGCAGGTCTCTGCAGTATTCAGCGCCGACTCTGTGAAGAAAGAGTACAAACTGAACGAATCCGAATGGCTTGCCTATGTCGCCCCCATCAACTTTACAGAGAACGGGACGGTTTCTTTCCGCAGCATTGATGAAGCTGGCAATGTTTCCGAGGTTACGACCTACGAAGTTACGAACATCGACAAGGTCGCGCCTGTCAAACCGACTGCAGTTGCCGATGTGACAACCGCCACGAATGGAATCGTTCTGGTTACCGCAACATTCAGCAATGATTCTGCAAAGAAAGAATACAGCCTTGATGGACAGACGTGGAAATCTTATACTGATGCGGTCAAATTCACAGAAAATGGCACGGTCTATTTCCGCGGAACGGATGAGGCGAGCAATCTTTCCGAGGTCGCAAGCTATGCTGTCACCAACATCGACAAGGTTGCACCGGACAAGCCGATTGCAACAGCAGACATCACGACGCTTACCAACACCGATGTGCTTGTTTCCGCCACGTTCAGCGAAGACAGCGTGAAGAAAGAATACAGCCTCGATGGTACGACTTGGCGGGTTTATTCTGAACCTATTCGCTTCATGGTGAACGGAACCATTCATTTCCGCGGTTCGGATGCTGCGGGAAATGTTTCCGAAGTCGTGAGCTATACGGTCAGCAACATTGACAAAGTCGCGCCGGACAAGCCGATTGCAATGGCAGACATTACGACCCCGACCAACACCAGTGTCCATGTGAGTGCCATCTTCAATGAGAAATCCGTTGTTAAGGAGTACAGTTTGAATGGTACAGACTGGATGACTTACACGGAAAGCATTGAACTTACGGACAACGGAATGATTTACTTCCGAAGCAAAGATGCGGTGGGTAATGTTTCTGATGTTTCGACCTACGAAGTCACGAACATCGACAAGGTTGCGCCGGAGAAACCGACAGCATCTGCCGATGTGACAACCGACACGAATGGAATCGTTCTGGTTACCGCGACATTCAGCAATGATTCCGCAAAGAAAGAATACAGCCTTGATGGGCAGACGTGGAAATCTTACGCTGATGCGGTCAAATTCACAGAAAATGGAACGGTCTATTTCCGCGGAACGGATGAGGCCGGCAATATTTCTGAGATCGCAAGCTATGCTGTCACCAACATTGACAAGGTCGCACCTGTCAAGCCCACTGCAATGGCGGATATAACGAACGTGACCAACGGTGACGTTCTCGTTTCTGCGGTGTTCAGTGCAGATTCTATGACGAAGGAATACTCGCTGGATGGCCAGACGTGGAAATCTTACACTGACGTGGTCAAATTCACAGAAAATGGAACGGTCTATTTCCGCGGTGTCGATGAGGCAGGCAATGTTTCTGAGGTTGCAAGCTATGCTGTCGCCAACATCGACAAGGTCGCGCCGGAAGCTCCGACAGTTTCCGCAGATATGACAGCTTCCACAAACAGCAATGTGATGGTAACCGCTATATTCAGTGCGGATTCTGCTGAGAAGGAATTCAGTCTTGACAACGGTCAAACCTGGTTGGTGTACACGGAGGCTATCAAGTTTACAGAAAACGGTACAGTCCTCTTCCGTAGCAAAGATGAAGCAGGCAACATCTCCGAAGTCACGAGCTATACAGTCAATAACATTGATAAGATTGCGCCGGAGAAACCGGTTGCTGTTGCCAATATTACGACTCCGACCAACGGTGACGTGTTAGTAACTGCCACGTTCAGCGAGGATTCACACGAAAAGGAATACTCGCTGGATGGTCTGACTTGGAAAACTTACAGCGATCCCATCACGTTCACAGAGAATGGTATGGTTTCTTTCCGCTGTATTGATGTTGCGGGCAATATTTCTGAGGTCGCAAGCTATGCTGTCAACAACATCGACAAGGTTGCACCGGAGAAACCAGTGGCTACAGCGGATGTGACAAGCGTAACAAACGGCGATGTAACCGTGACGGCTAGTTTCAGCGAAGACAGCATGACGAGGGAGTATAGTTCTGATGGCATGAACTGGCTGGTCTATGTCGATGGTGTCAAGTTTACAAACAATGGAGTAGTTTTCTTCCGCGGAATTGATGCTGCCGGAAACATTTCCGAAATCGTTTCTTACACGGTATCGAACATTGACAAGGTTGCGCCGGATAAACCGACTGCAGTTGCCGATGTGACAAGTGCCACGAATGGAAACGTTCTGGTTACCGCAACATTCAGCAATGATTCCGCAAAGAAGGAATACAGCCTTGATGGGCAGACGTGGAAATCTTACACTGATGCGGTCAAGTTCACAGAAAATGGAACGGTCTATTTCCGCGGAACGGATGAGGCCGGCAATGTTTCTGAGATCGCAAGCTATGCTGTCTCCAACATCGACAAGGTCGCACCGGATAAACCAGTGGCTACGGCAGATATTACAACGGTCACCAACACAGACGTTTTCGTGTCGGCTACGTTCAGTGCGGATTCCATCGAAAAGGAATACTCGCTTGATGGGCAGACGTGGAAATCTTATACCGATGCGGTCAAATTCACGGCGAATGGCACGGTTTATTTCCGTGGTATTGATGTAGCAGGCAATGTTTCCGAAGTTGTTCCTTACACGGTCGACAACATCGACAAGGTTGCACCGGACAAGCCGATTGCAACAGCAGACATCACGACGCTTACCAACACCGATGTGCTTGTTTCCGCCACGTTCAGCGAAGA
>Ga0310690_10008330_pt1 | contig 13173 bp, 16 predicted proteins | sample AusTroGonzalo_MG_2_FD_207661 | JGI IMG/M metagenome (GOLD analysis project Ga0310690, IMG submission 207661) | Bovine rumen microbial communities from tropical cattle in Woodstock, Queensland, Australia - Gonzalo_04 (v2) (version 2) | ecosystem: Host-associated > Mammals > Digestive system >... | reverse complement strand
TCTTCTGACCGTCGATATCGGTGTTGACGATACGGACGATATAGTTGAAGTTCTCATCCTCGGTCTGCTGCGAGTCTTTCTTCGCTTTGGCCATTTTTATTCCTCCGTAAATGATCCCCGAGGGGATATCATCAAGCTCAAGTTCCTTCCGGAATGAGCTCTCAGTTTTCGCTCTCATTTAGAGAGTGGGTCCTGAGTTTACGTAAACGGCCCGATGTACTTGCCCTATATAATATTAAGGCACGTAAGCGAGGATATAATAATAAGAGGGAAGCCCGGGAAAGTTAAAATGTTTGGGTACGGGGTCGTGCCCCGTACCCTGAGGATAAAAACGGCTCTCGAATGAATAATCGTCAAGACGATGACTCGTCCTCATTGAACTTCTTGTTGGTCGGATACTTCATGTCCCCTCCCATGTACTTCTTGATACCAGATAGCTTCTCGTCTGGATCCGTGGAGAATCCGAATGTGAGCTCATAACAGATTGGGCACAGCGAGATATAGGTGTTACCTACCAGGATCACTGGCAGCGAATCCATCTCGCCCATGATATCCTCCTTCTCCGCGAAGTCCAGGTTCTTCTGCTTGGTGACGTACATGTTGTAGTCCTCGACGGTCCTCTTGCAGACGAAACAGCTCTCCTCTTCCTTTCCGCTTCTGTACTGCAGTATGAACCATACAGGTACGTACAGGAGAAGGATAACCGCTCCGATGATGACTGAGAAGGTTCCGTTCTCGATTCCTCCGTTGATACACCAGTATGCGAGACAGGGGATCAGGATGAAGAACTGATAGATCATCAGGAAGCATGCCACATAGTACCATCCGCGGGGCGCTTTGTAAGGCCTTGGAAGGTCCTTGAACCTGGGATTCCTCTTAGCCACGATGTAAGCCAACATTCCCATTCCCAGAGCGAACGAGAATCCGAACGACGATGCGGCCAGGATCATTCCTACCGAACCGAAGTGGATGATTATGATGAATATGATTCCCATCGCGAACTGGAAGAACATGGAGACCAGCGGTGCCCCGTTCTTGTTCGTGTATGTGAACATCTTGGGCATATTGCCCTCGTGTCCCATGAAGTACAGAGTCCTGGACGAACCTAGGAATGCAGTTTGGATCAGCATGACCATTCCTGCTACAAGTAAGATCAGGGCAATGATCAATCCTATGTCTCCGAAGTCGAACTGAGCGATCGGATACAGAGTCGATACACCCCAGGAATCGATCTGGTCGGGAGTCATCATACCGTACACCACGAAAGGCACGATGAAGTACATGGCCAGACATACGAGTCCTGCAGAGATGAGTGCCTTGGGGACATCCTTTCCAGGAGTCTTGTATTCGGCACCATAGGTAGCTGCGGATTCCCAAGCACATGCACACCACTGGGCATATGCGAACATACCGAACACCATCATGAAATCGCCTGCCGACCAGCCCCATTCCGGAGGAGTGAGGTTGTCGACGATCCTGTCTATCGAGAAGCCGGTCAGCTCTCCGCCGCCTGCGGTCAGGCCGATAAGGGGCATCATGATGACGACCAACAGCGGCAAGATTGCAACAAGTGCCAGTATCAGACCGAGCTTGGCTCCTCCAGACAGTCCCTTGGAACCTACATAGACGATTGCACTGAAGACGATGATTCCGAAGAGCAACTGTAAGAATAACGTCATCTCGGAACTCAGAGCGTCCATTCCCAATCCATATTCGAGATATTTAGTGATATAATCGACCGAAGTACAGGTAAAGATCGGAATAACAGGAGTCCACGTGAACCAATAAGCCCATGCTGTGAAGGCTCCTATGAACTTACCGAAACCGTATCTGCCTCCGTTTGGTTTCGTGAACACCTTCTGAGCGCAGCCTCCGATACCCGGAGTCTCCAATGCTGCGGCCATTTCACCGATTGCAAGGTTCTGAGCGAATCCCTGTAGAACCGAGATGGTCCAGATGAATATACTCAATCCCCATGCCGTACCTGCGATATCATAAATACCTGGAAGAATGAGGATAGGAACACCCATAGCGATGATCATTCCTTGCTTCCAGTCAATGGATTTGACAAGACCCGTCTCGGACGAGAAGCCACCTAATGCGTGACTATTACCCTCCGCGAGGATCCTGACCCCATGTTTAACCATAACTTTTCCTCCTATACTGCAGTCCTTTGACAGTTGGATATAATTTTGATTTTGAGTTTAAAAAATTATCTAATATTTAGAAATAGTTTTAAATATTATGAGCAATAAATTGAGTTGTTAATATTTGTTGGACACATTCCAATATTTAAATTAGCATCAAAAATGGAGAGTTTCTTTTTTTTATGCTATAAATAACTATCTCTAAAATATCGATTTTATTAAATATGTATATAAAAAATGCTATTAGAACATAATACCGCACTCAGCAACTGTGTCCAATACCATGTCGTACACATCAAGGTATTCGTGGGTGGGTTCAACGGAGTCCACATGGTAGCATCTGTTGAAAGGGAGGCCTTCGGGTGCGTTGTGATATCTTCCCTCATACTTACTCAAAATCTTCTCTACTATCTCATTGACCTCGGACGTACTCATCCCGCATGTCGCCATCGAGGCCTCTCCAAGCATCCTAGCCTCCATTCCAGAGACCATGTTCATTTTTACCCCTTTGGCGGATGCCACTCCCGATAGGAGTTCCCTTCCGCACACGGTATCGCACATTGTCTGAGCGACGATCTCCAGGAGATTCATGTCCGTGCACGGCCCCGCCATCGCGTAGTACTGATTGGCAAGTAGGACATCTGTGTTCGTATCTATGGCCATAGCAGTGTGCGACGATATCTGCAGGGACTGCCTGTTCGTCGTGGTACCCCATCTGACATGTATCGGCCCGCCGAGATGTATGTCTGCACCCATGACCGCAAAGGACGCCAGAGTGGATGCCACATCGCAAATCGCAGTCTCCTCAAGACCGCCGGAATAACCTCCGAAGATTGGCATCTGCTCAACAAGGATGTTGTCACCGCAGAGATGCCATGCCGAGATCATGCTCATCAGATCCATGTTGATCTTGAGCTCATTGAGCTGAGAGCACTCGTGCAGATCGTAATGATGGAGCCCTGCACTGCGGTCCAAGTCAGCGGCTATGCGCCCCTGTGCCGTCAGAGGTGTCTGCGGGCCCTATATCGCCATCCCTGGCCTTCCTGAATTGTAAAGCGCCCTGTGGGTATACCCCAACTCTGTAAGCGTCGCTCTGATCTCCCACGGTGTGTCCTTGACCGCGGTGACGCCCTTGACCGTACGTAGGATCCCTGTCACCACTCCGTCCACAGTGGATTCGCGTGCATAAGACTCCAGAAGAGGCATGTACAGATCCTCGGAAACGGGAGAGCCTGTGGGACCACCGATGATCACCGGCCTGTTCATGGGATTCCCCGCGCGTCCCTTGCATGTCACGGCATCCTTACCGTCACCTAGGATCATCTTGCTAGGCGCCATCTTGAGACCTTCATAGAGCTCGTCCTCTGTGATCTGCATGCGGGTCCCCATGTCCGTGTTGTAAAGACCGCAGGTGACCAGCATATCTACTCCTGCAAGGAACAGGCGATCAACGAGATCCTGGTCCTCGGGGATTATCTTAGTATCGTCGAACTTGATTTCATAGCGTTCCTTCATTGACTTGGCGGTCTCGGGGATGAGATGGAAATCCCATGTCTCCTCATTCATCCTCTCTCCGGAAGCGAATCTGTTGTAGAGTTCGAAAACATCGACATAACGCTTGGCGGTCATAGGATCACTGACCGTCCGCGTATTCCGGTCTGAATTGAAGCTTGTAGCAGACTGCCGACCCCAAGAGGATTATCGCACCTGCGGCATATGACATCCAGATGCCATATCCGGATTCCGTCATCACCTTGACACCATCAATCTCCCACATGGAGAACAGCGATGTGACGATCATCATCGCCACCGCCAGGAAGAATGATATGAACGGTATGAACCACCTCGGTCCCAGCAGATACTGAACGGAAAGAAGGGCTACAGCTACCGATAAAGCGGCCACTATAGCTGGCAAGAACCGTTGATATCCTTGAATCGAGCCCTCGAGGAGATCGACTCCTGAATACCCCAGGACCCACGGAGCGATCAGGGATAGTATCCCTACAATCGCCCCAATGAGAGGGACAACGGCAATAAATCCCCGGTGGTTCATATTTTGCTATTCTTAACAATTATTTATAAAGTTTATTGTAATTCATAGATAATTTTATAAATTATAATATTAGAGATTACCTAGTTTCCTAGTTGAAGATCTACCTGTTGTCAATGAACGGGGACTCGGTACGGATTCCACGCCGAGATCTTTGTAGAATGATTCGCTGTCTGCCCCGCCACCTATACCGTATATGTTGCGGAATACGCGGATGACTGTGTTCTTGAAACGTACAACATCCATTTCCGGTATCCCTTCGAAAAATGACTTATTGATGTCGACAACACGCTCGAACAGTTTCTCTGCAACCTTCCTACCGTACGACGTGAGCATGATAGGGACGTTCCTTGAACTGCCCGTGCGACGCTCCGAGACCACCAATCCCTTCGACTCCAGAGATCTTATCACGCGGCTAGTATTTGCACGGTCCATCTCCAGGAAATTGGAGAGGGAGGCCATGGACTGATAGTCCTTAATGTACAGCGAGAGGACGTAAGGGGCCTGAGGGCCAGATATCTCCAAATCTGCGATTTTTTCATTGATATCGTTCCTCATGGAACGAACCATCCTATCGATAAAAAGCACCATGAAGTTGTTCCAATAGACCTCTTCAGAATCCATTTTACCTACCTGTCTTCCCTATGATCCTCTGAAGCTTGGTCATATATTGGATGGCCTTCTCGTCGACGAGACATCTGGGGATTACTATGATGAACTTGTCCTTTTTTCCGGCCAAAACTATGTTCTTATTATCGATCTTCACGAATGACAGATCTTTGTACAGGATGGTCTTGGATTCTCCCTTCATAGCCTCTATCAGGCCGTCCTCGTAGAACTCGTAGCCGATCGGAAGGATACCTCTGATGTTATCGGCGATGTTCCTCGATGAATACTCGTTGTAGAGCAGCAACTCAACAACGATGATGATAGTCAGAAGGAGGAAAACCGCGGAGATGATCATGGACAAAAGGAAGACAACCATGAAAGCCACCAGCGCGAATGCGGCAACCTTCCTGGAATTTCTCCAAGTAATTGCACGTCCGATGGCTACCAGCTAAGGCCTAGGTATGTCCCTCTCGATTGTGAAAGAGAACAGTTTGTTCCCCATATCCATATTGCATCCCTCCTCAGGAATCCATCTTTTTGAGCTTGTTCAGAACCTCGTTGCGTAGCTCTCTGATCTCGATGAGTTCCATGCTGAGTTCGAAGACCTCTCTCTTGTTTCCCTGACCATTGGCCACAACAATGGCATTCTGCAGCATTCCTACACGGTCGAACATGAGCTTCAATGCGTCCTCAAGCTCTTCCTTGTCCTCTGATTTCAGATTGAAATGCTCTATGAGCTCGTCGCGGTCTACGATCTGTGACCTGAGTTCTCCTAAGCGATCCTCGTAACCTTCGAGCTTCTTATCTATCTCTGCGACACACACCTTGTTCTTGTTCAATTCCTCTAATGACCTGGGGTTCGTACTGTCGACGGTTACTCTCTATTCGAATAGTTCCATAATCTCTGAATCTGACAGTGCTTTCTCCCCGGCATCTTTTACCATACTGTTCATAGTTTACTTAATAATATATAAAATTAAGTGACAAATAAACATGTTTATAAATATTAATTCATTGGGGATTTTCCATGTCATCGAATACAATAATCTTCCCATTTGTCCGTGTAGTTGGACAGGAGAAAATGAAGAAAGCACTTCTCCTGAACATAGTGGACCCGGGGATCGGAGGAGTACTCATCAAAGGAGAAAAGGGAACCGCTAAATCAACTTCCGTCAGGTCCCTCGTGCAGATCCTCCCCGACAGACCGACAGTCACCAATTGCCCGTACCACTGCGACCCGAGATTCCCGAAGAGAATGTGTATTCAATGCCGCGAAAAACTCGATGCCGGGATCAAATTGGAATCCAAGATGGAGCCTATGTCGGTCATAGAGCTTCCTCTTAGTGCGACAGAAGACCGTGTGTCGGGAACACTCGACCTGGAGCACGTCCTCAAAACCGGAGAGAAGAAGTTTGAACCAGGAGTCCTTGCACAGGCGAATGGAAACGTATTGTATGTAGATGAGGTCAATCTGTTAGATGACCACATAATCGATCTGCTCCTTGACTCCGCCGCCATGGGTGTGAATTATATCGAGAGGGAGGGAGTATCATTCTCCCATCCCGCCAAGTTCATCCTCATCGGAAGCATGAACCCCGAAGAGGGAAGTCTGAGGCCTCAGCTTCTCGACAGATTCGGACTATGCGTCGACATCGAAGGTGAAAAGGATGTAGACATCAGGATGGAGGTCATCAAGCGCAGAATGGAGTTCGACAAGGATCCGGAAGGATATCTAGATGCTTGCAGAGCAGAGACCGATGAGATCCGTCAGAGGATCATCGCAGCAAGGGAACTCCTTACAGAAGTGAAACTCGATGACAAGATCGTCCATGACATCGTCATGGTCTCCATACACTTCAAAATGGAAGGGCACAGGGCCGACATCACCATGATGAGAGCTGCCAAGGCAAATGCCGCCCTTGACGGAAGGAAGGAAGTCACCAGGCAGGACCTCCGTGAGATAGCACCGCTGGTCCTCTCCCACCGTCTCAAGAAACGTGCATTCGACAACGTAACCTTCGATGAGAAGGAGTTGGATGTATGCCTGGGAATCTGATTACGGTCCACTACCCATTCTCAGCAGTCTACGGGATGGAACAGACCAAGAAGGCACTGATGTGCGCGATAGCGAATCCGCACATCAAGTCAGTGCTCATCAGAGGCCCTTCCGGTACAGGCAAGACCCTTGTGGGCCGCTCGTTGGGATACATCTCAGGGAAGACCATAGTGAACATCCCGCTCAACGTCACCGACGAACAGCTCTTCGGAAGCCTCAACGTCGAACTTGCAGTGAAGGAGGGCGTACTGTCTCTCGAGGAGGGTCTCCTCAACAGAGGGGACCACAACATCCTCTACATGGATGACATCAACCTTTTCGAGCACAGAATAATAACCGGCGTCGTCGACTCCGTTCTGTCGGGAGAAGTGAAGATCGAGAGAGAAAACATGTCCACCTCGTACAAGGTAGACACCATCCTCGTCGCCACCATGAACAACAGCGATTCATATCTGTCACCCCCCATCCTGGACCACTTTGACATCTGTGTGAGCGCGGATTATCCTGATGACCCGGAAGGAAGGAGAGAAATCCTTAGGAGAAGCATCGAGTTCGATGAGGATCCCGAGGCGTTCATGGAACGCTACAGCGAAGAGGACCGCAAGGTTCGCGACAGGATAGTCCGTGCGAAAGAGATCCTTGCGAATGCGGAACCTCCGGAAGATCTCCTCAGAACGATATCCGAGGTATGCAACAAGATGGGCATCGACGGTCACCGCGGGGATCTCTCCGCTGCATATGTCGCCATGACATTAGCCGCATTGGACGGAAGGAGGACGGTCGACGAATCCGACATCGTAGAAGCGTCGATCCTCAGTCTCAACCACAGGCTGAAAGTCGTCAAGGGAAGAAGGGTCGATAAGAAAATCAAGCAGGCCCGTTCGACCGTAGGATTCAACACCGACTCCAAGGCTTCAAAGAAACTCTTCAACAACAAGGATGAGAACATCATAACGGACGATACCGAAAAGGATCAGGGGTCGGAACCTGCCGCAGTTGCAGTCGAAGGAGAGAAAGTCGACGGCCTAAAGGAACCCGAGGACGTCATCACAAAGATAGGTGAGACCTTCAAGACAATCGACTTGTTCGAACAGGACACCGCCAAGGCCAAAGGAGAGACTTCTGCAAGAGGGAAGAGATTCCAACAGAAGTCCAAAGAGCGGTCGGGCAGGTATGTGGGTTCGAGGGTAACGGAGGAGAAGAATCCCGACCTTGCATTCGATGCAACAGTCCGTGCTAGCGCACCATATCAGATCAAGCGTCACAAAGAATCCGACAACGACATGGCGATCATCATCGAGAAGCAGGACATGAGGGAAAAGATAAGGGAGACTAGAAGTTCCTCTACTTTCCTTTTCGCAGTTGACACGAGCGGTTCACTTATCATTCGCAACAGGATGGTCGCTGTCAAGGGTGCTATTCTCTCGCTGCTCAAGGAGCATTACATCAAGAAGGACCGTGTCGGTTTCCTCACATTCAACGAGAAGGCGATCACCATGCTCATGCCCCCATCGAGAGAGGTCGAGGTCATCTACAAACTGCTTGACGACCTTGCCATCGGAAGGAAGACGCCTCTATCTGCGGCACTGCGCTACCTCAGTGATTACATGTCCATGTATGTGAAGAAACGCCCTAACGACGACTGCTATGTAGTCCTTGTTACAGACGGGGGTGCGAACATTGCGCTCGACCCTTATGACAAGACAACGGATCCCCTCGAAGAGGCGCTCGGCATCGCTAGAAAGATCAACCTTCCCACGGTGAAATGGATCGTGATCGATTCGGAGAAACGCGAGGACGTAGAACACAAGGCCAAAAGATTCGCCGATGCTCTTCACGCAAAATACTACACCTTGGACGATCTGCGCGTAGAGACCTATGAAGAAATTAATCTGGTTCGTACAGCGAACGCAAAGATAATCTGAAAAGAATCTGGACGTACATCTGCATGAACGGATGTACGTCCTTTGAAATCATTTTTTGGAATCCTCGATATACTCAACCGGAGTCATCTTCAGACCCACTACGCCTGCTATGATCAACGCGAGACAGATTCCCATTCCCCAGGAGAAACCTTCGCTTTCCAGGTTCAAGACGTACGACAGGACGACGGTCAGAAACACACCTATCCCTATCCATACAGCGTATGCCGTTGTGAACGGGACACCCATCCTCATCGGATACTCCAAGCATATCATGCTGAGGATCAGGAACACGATCGTCACGATGTCCCATCCGATGTTGGTGAAACTGTCGGTATAGGCCAATCCGATGGACCAGCCGACCTGAAGGAATCCGCCGAGAATGATCAGCAACCATGCGATCTTCGTATTGGTTTTCCAATCTCCTTCCATTCAATCACCCCGAAATCAGTCTAACGCCGATGATTCCGGCGACAATCATTGCGATGAACAGCATCTTCCTTGCCGTTATCTTCTCTTTGTAAAGCACTCTACCGATCAGAACGATTCCCGCAGCGCCGATTCCGGCAAGGATCGAGTATGAGATACCCGGCCCGAGGTTATCGGGATTGGAAGGAATCGACAGGAGGTAGAGGCATAGCAGAACAAGGATGATCGCTGCGGCGCCCCATCCTTTCTTCTTGAAATTCTCGGATTTATCCAAGCAGGTGACCCATATCGGTTCGATGATGCTGGCCACGAGCAGGATGATCCAAGCCCAGATTAGCTCCATTGTATCCGCCACCGTAAGGTCCAGATGAGAATCCGTGGACCTTGATCAAACTAAAGATGTATTGAGGGGGATCTAGTCCCCCTCCGGGCTCACGCCCGAATGAGTTTCACACTTCCGTGTAGATCTTTCTGGATTTGATCAATCCGTAGGCACAGAGTCCGAGGATGAACACGGTACAGATGACGAAGCTGCCGACACCGCCGAAGATACTAGGCTCGAGGTAATCGACAACTGCTTGCCAAACATCTACTTCTTCTCCGGGCATTTTCACACCTTCTTTGGTTTAACTGTATCCTTGAGATACTGCAGATAGTCTTTTCCGAGGCTGCTGAGGGAGTACATGACAAGGAGCTTTCCTTTGTCCATGATTCCTTCCTCGTCGACGACGGCCGCACCTTCGGTTATGATTCCGGCAGAAGCAAGCTCGATACAGTCGAACTTGATCTTTCCCCTTCCGTAGGGTGTGTCCTCGTTGTACTCTTTTGCAAGAGGTATGCAGATCTCGTCGGTCCTCTTGGGTCCGTCCTCCAGGAATTCCAGGATACGGAACTTGATTGGGGTTCCCTCCATCATCTCAATCGACCTCCCTCAGCGATGCCATATCCTCAGCATCCTCGGTGGCCAACAGATACGATCCGACCAGACAGATGAGCAGACCTGCGATGGTGGATCCTACGATGATCATCATACTGTCCTCGGTGTATCCGAGAGCTAGTTCGGGACCCATGAAGATGATCAGGAAGATAACCGCACAAGCAGCATACAGGGAACCGATTGCCTGTCCCCTTGCGACTCCGATCATCGGGAATGACTTGTACCAAGAAACATAACACCATGCGAATGAGAATCCAATGAGCAGGACCATCAGGAAGGTGGTCGGGTCGAACAGCCATCCGATAGTGTCGAACATCGGGAATCCGCAGATGACCAGAACGATCATGACAACAGTCCAGAACAATGCTTCAAAGATGAACCTCAGATGGATACCGATATCGGGCTCGGAAAGATCGAGTGCCTTTCCTGCAGCGACTCCCTCGAATCCCCAACCGAATGCAGCCATGAGTCCTCCGATCAATCCGATGAGAGGGTTTGCGGATTCGGGGTTGGAGATCATACTTCCGGCGTACAGTGTGATACCTCCCGCGATGAGAACGATAACAGAGAGGTATGCTCTCTTTGTGACCTTCTGCTTGAGGTACAGAACCGACATGATGGTTCCGACGATAGGGTACAGAAGTCCTGCAACAGCTGCGAAACCGGGGCTGAGGAAGAGAGCTGCGATGTAGGTACCGGATACTGCACATGCACCACAGATACCTGCGATGATGTAGTACTTGGTGACTGCCTTGACTTGAACGATTGTTCTCACAAGTTCTTTGTTCTTCTGCAGTCCTCCGTTCCAAATGAACAGAAGAACTGCGCATGCAACAGCGTTGACGAATGTCAGGAACAACGCCTGAAGGACACCGGCGAGATCGTCGGATGCTCCTGCATCGATCATGTTCCCGTAGACACTGTCAACGAGAGGGGACACATAGATAGCGTAACCAGGTACGTACCATACTCCCCAATACAGGGCACAGAGGATTCCCATCAGGAGTCCGATCTTCTTCTTCCTGTCGTGGTCCATTGCCCTAATTTGATTAACGTCCATACTAGACCTCCTTCATCTAATATTTGGGAAGGGGTGCTTCCGCACCCCTGAAAAATTGTTTTTCACTACTCGTAAGCTTTGCACTTCGCTTACTTCTCGAATGCTGCGGCGAACTTTGCAGCTGCGTCGGAAGCGTTCTCTGTGTAGAGATCGGCTCCGATCTCGTCAGCCCACTGCTGGGTGACGGGGGCTCCACCGACGTTTGTCAGGCATTTGCCCTTGAGGCCGGCTTTCTGCATCTTCTCTTCGAAGGTCTTCTGTCCGACCATGGTGGATGTCATCAGTGCAGAGGTTCCTACTGCAACAGCATTGTTGTCCTGGCATGCCTGGACGATGGTGTCAAGAGGCACATCCCTTCCGATGTTCTTGACGTTGAATCCGGCAACCTTGAGCATGATTGCGACGATGTCCTTTCCGATCGAGTGGATGTCTCCCTCGATGGAGCAGATGACGACGGTTCCAAGTCCGGTTCCGACTCCTGCGCCCTTCTTTGCGATTTCGGGCTCGAGGATCTCCATTGCCGCGTTCATTGTTGCAGCTGCTGCCATGACGTGGGGGAGGTAGAGCTTCTTTGCTTCGAAAAGGGCTCCGACCTCTGTCATTCCAGCAGAGTAACCGTTCTCAATGAGGTCGACAAGGTCGACACCCTCTGCGACTGCCTTCTTGGCGATCTCAGCGGCTGCTTTGTTGTCGTACTTCATGATTGCATTCTTTGCATCTTCTGTCAGTGTCATTTTTACTATTCCTCCTGTTAAGTTTCAAATCAGTTTGAGTTCACTCTTTTCCCTTGAGGAAGTCCTCGTCTGCTTTCTTGACGATTGCTTCCATCTTGGCTGCGATCTCGGGGTCGATGGGTGCGACCACGTGGTTCTTCAGGACATCGACGACGATCTCGTGTGCGACATCGACACATGCCTTGGATCCCTGTGCTCTCCAGTCTCCGATCATGTCCCTGTTGAACACGGTGGGGTCGGATGCCAGATCGATGTTAGCCATGGTGGTGGGGTGTCCGATGAAGTCCTTTCCGACTCCGAGCTCTTTGATGACGGGGACTGCCAGAGTCTCATCGTTGACGACGATTCCCTCAAGTGCCTTCCTCTCCATCGCGATGATGTCATTGTCGATGACGAGCTGTTCGAGAGAGAAGGTCTGTCCGAGCTCGAGCATTCCGGATCCGTAGATCATGTTGACTCCGGCCATTGCGGGGAGAAGTGAAGTGATGGTCTTCTCGTGTGCTGCCTGGGAGTCAGGGACTTTGGCGTCGGTCTACATACCGGCTGTGAAGACGGGGAGACCGTAGTACCTTCCAAGCTCTCCGACTGCTGCGGAGATGAGAGCGAGCTCAGGTGCTCCGACAGGTGCGGTTCCGTGCTTGAGGTCGAAGATTGTGGTAGAGGATCCGTAGTAGACGGGTGCTCCGGGCTTCACGATCTCAGCAAGGATGATACCGGAAAGGATCTCTGCGTTGTGGGTAACAAGGGTTCCTGCGAGGTGGACAGAGGATGATCCTCCGGCCATTGCCATGGACAGGACGTTGACGGGGATACCGTACTCTGCACCCTGCTTGATGACCTGAGCTGCGTTGTGTGACAGCTCGAGAGGGGAAGTGGGGCAGACGAGCATGGACATGAGGGGCCTGTCGCGTGCCTTCTTCGCATCTCCGCCGTAGAATGCGCAGAGCATCTCCCAGTAGTACTTGACGTGCTCAGCAACGGGGTCGATGTGGTGGAAGTGCTTGACTGTGTTGGCGATGGAGATGTACATCTCGTGGACATCCTCTGCTCCCTTTCCTGCCCAGTCTCTTGCGGAAACGGGGAGTGAGAAGTAGCTGATTCCGTCTGCCCAGTCACAGAGCTTTGCGATCTGTGCAAGGTCGTCGGAGTTGGAGTCACGGGTCTCGTACTTTCCGTCTCCGAGGTAGTTACATACCTGGATACCGGTTCCGAAGCAGGTGTAGTGGACA
>Ga0310690_10008329_pt1 | contig 13174 bp, 13 predicted proteins | sample AusTroGonzalo_MG_2_FD_207661 | JGI IMG/M metagenome (GOLD analysis project Ga0310690, IMG submission 207661) | Bovine rumen microbial communities from tropical cattle in Woodstock, Queensland, Australia - Gonzalo_04 (v2) (version 2) | ecosystem: Host-associated > Mammals > Digestive system >... | reverse complement strand
GATATCAATGTAAGTCTCACTCATCATTCGTTAGCTCGACTCCAATCCCACGGCTCATACTTGTCATCTCCGACCCACATATACATCTTGCCATTGCGATCCGCTCTTCCCCAAGTCCAGCAGATAGTGTCTGCACATAAGATAAGCGTGATATGCACATAGTTATTGTCCGGCTCGTCCAACCACCAATAGCCACCATTAGATTCGTCGCTACCGGCAAAAACCCAATGGCTGCACTCATGACCGGTATCATCGACTACCACCCATGCCACCAACTGCTTGTTAGCCCACCGAGTAGTGCGCGAAGCAAACGTAAACTTACGGTAGTTCTTCGTGTGCGCTTTCGGAGCATCACCCAAGTGACGCTTCATCCAATAACTCAAAACAGTATCGGCTGCGTATTCCGATGGGTGTGTCTTGTAAAGCCAGTTGTCATACTCAGCAATGGTCATTAACTTTCCATCGACGCGTACGCAGAACTTCTTGGATGCGTCATCATAGCATCTACTAACGGTTCTTGCACTCATTGCGCTGCATGTTAAGACGAGCAGCATCGTCAAATAAATCTTTAGTGTTTTCATACTTTACCTCCTTTTTAATTGTTTTTAATCATGTAACAAACTTTCATAATCACCACCCCATGGGTCGCGTTCAAGGTTGAACGTCACATCAAATTGGAATAGTGCATTGTGGCAGTGATAGACGAATACACGTGGTCGCACCTGCTCCATGGTATCCCACTTTCCGGAAATAGTCCAATCGCCATAGTACACTCTCACTTGCTTGTCTTTGTCTGGATCAGCGCAAGACATAATGCGGATGCAGTTCTCCGTCTTGACCGTCTCTCCTTCTTTCGCCTCTACCTCGTCCCATTTGGTGACATGCTCGTTGCCTAAATCATAGTCCATCGGAACAACACACATATCCAACGTCACATCATCGTTCTCCCCAAAGGACACACACGCCATATATAGTTCCGGCAGTTCATCGTCCTCAATGATGCGCTCATAGATAGCATAGATTGCATACCCTTCATCCGTATCAAAGAGTGACGCGTACCGTAGTTGATAATCCGGTTGCTTTGCTATCAAACTCTCCCACTGCTCGTTAGATAACCGACTTGGTACATGCTTCGGTTGCAACAACCGATATCCGATGGGTGGCAGCTTTTCCGTGTCTTCCGAGTCGTCATCGGGTAGAGTGTTGAAATAGGCATCATACTCCTCATCTCGCAAGATGTTTCCTGCATGATCGTAATAATTGGTATGGTAAATGACATGTTTCATTGTTGTCCTGCATTATAGGTTTCAAAACATTTCGTTACTTCCTGCGGCATGATCTCTTCGTAGCAATCGACGAAGACGCGCATATAGTACTCCTGACTGACCATACGCACGAACACACTATCCAATGCCGTCTCCGTGCGGTTCAACTGCTCAATGAACTCGTCTGAAGCACCGATGCGTAGCGGCAAAGTCTGCTGATGCAGATAGGTCTTGGCATTCTGCAATCGGTGCCAGTACTTCGACGTGTACTCAAAGGGGAAATCTGGTGCTATCTGTGCCCCTGTCTCTTCCGACCAATCGCAGTTGTACGGACGGTAATACATGGAATCAATCCCTGCCCAATCCACAGTAGACCAGTTATAGAACTTACCTAACTCATTGTGCGCCACACTGATGCTATCCTGCTTGGCGCACCCTGTTAAACCGAGTGACACCAAAGCGATCATCAGAATTGTACTTTTTGTCCTAAGATCCATATCCCTGCCTCATTTAGTTTGTTCGTATCAATCGTCGGAACGGTATTCGTCCGCAGCGCCTCACGGCATGCCATCAGGATCCTGCCCATACCATTCGCACCTACGTAATTCCCGTTTTCGTCTGGCCATGCTGCCCAAACAGGATCACGCTTCACCACCTCGACAATCGTGTTGTCGCCTGTTGCTAACAGCAGTTCCCGGAAGTCAGCATTACCCACGCACTTCTGCCATACAACCCATGTCATCCACTCGTGCCGCCACTCCACGAAGTCCGGACGAGCTACTCGTTTGTGCTTCGCTTTCTTGAACCGCTTGGCTACAAAACCGTTATTCGCTGACAGCACATCTTCTTGAATAGCAATGTTCGCTTTGTCCGAACCGCTCCACCAGCCGAGCAGATATAGAAACTCACTCGACTTCCATGTGCGGCCTAAAGCCTCAAACGGAAAACCGCCTGCCATGTTACCTAACTTGCCTGTGGGGAAGCCATCGTTTACTTCGCCCGGGCGGGAATAAATAATGTAGTTCGTCATACTATCTCCTTTCTTTGATTTCTAAATCTGCTGCAAAGGTACGGCTTTTCCGCGACCTGACCAAAATAGTGGATTTTTGTGGATTAACTCCATAGCCTGATGATAGTCGGTTTGAGCTTCTTCACCCTTGGCTTCCTTACTTTAGGCATCTCGATCGGTCTCGCCCATTTGCATGGAGCGACACCATCAAACCCTTTCTTATTGGCATGCACCGTAGCGATCACGGTAACCAGCACCACCCATAACGCAATCACTATTGGGCATCCCACGATAAGCAATGCTATCCATAAACCTGTAGTCATAACACCTCCTATCTGAACCCTATCTGGCGTCCGTTACTCCTGTCCATCGTCTCTGCCGTGCAGTCGTCAATCAAGCGGTTGAAGTCCATCTCGTCCGTGCCGCTGAAGATCGAATTGATAATCTGCTTGCGCGTCACGTTCTGTATCTGACCGCCTGAGAACTCAAATCGGTTAGCCAGTACCGTCGCCTGCTCATCGCTCAGTTTCGGCAGCATCGTCGCCCATATCTGCTTACGCGCCTCGTTACTCGGCTTCGGTAACTGGATCTTCAGTAGGAACCGACGCTCAAAAGCCTTGTCCAATGCCGACGTCAGGTTCGTCGTGCAGATCATGATACCCTGCATCTTCTCCATCTGCTCCAGCAAGATGTTCTGCAGCGCATTCTCCATCTTGTCCACGGAACCGGAAGTGCGCTCCAGACGTGAACCGAAGATCGCGTCGCACTCGTTGCAGAATAGTATAGGGGTCTTGCGTAACCGAGCCACATACGTGCGGTACGTATTGAAGATACGCGCAAGGTTATGCTCCGACTCACCCACGTACTTATCCCGTATCTGCGCCATGTCAACAATGAAGATATCGCGCCCCGTCTCTCTCGCTAACTGCTGAACCAACTCCGTCTTACCCGTTCCCGGCGTGCCGTACAGCAATATATTCAACCCCGTCGGCATGTTCTTCTCCCTCAGCCGCGCTACCACCTGCTGATACTGCTCGTCCTGCAGTAGCTGTCGCAACCGGTTCACTTCCTCCTCCGTCTTACCGGAAAAAAAGAGCTTCCGTTCCGGAATGTTCGTGTACGGTGTCAGGTTATGTCCCCATTCGTCATTGTCGCTCAGCACGTTATTCACCTCTTCCATGTTCTGCGACAGCAACTCCATCCAGCCGTCCTTGCTGATCACCCACTGGTCATTGTTCGCCGTACCGCCGGAACTGCACATCGGTTCGAAGATCTTCTTTACCACCAGCGGGAAGTTCCCTTTTTGCATCGCTCGCATCACAATACGTGCATCGCGCGCATCCAGCACCATATTCAGATCCGATTGGTCGAAATACAGTTGCGATTCGGCACTCATTAGCGCTGCGGCTGTCACTAACGACTTGAGCACTAACTCATCGTCCTGCGCCAAGCGCTTGATGTTCACCACCAGCGGCAGGTCTTTGTTCAACTTGAACAGCCACTTCATCTGCTTCTCTATCCTTCCGTCGTTATCGTGCTGACGACCTGAACGAATAGCCGCACAGCATTCAGCCAGAAAGTCAGCAGCATCCTTGGCACGCAGTGACTGTGCATCAAACGCTTCGTTCTTACTCAATGCCGTCATCGCCTCTTTCCTTACGCACCAATCGGTGCCGCCCAACCGGTTCTCGTCCTCCTCCAGATAGCCCATCTCAATCAGCGCCTCAAAATCGCCTTGCTTCATGTACAGCTCCAGCGGATGCGAATCCATATACTGCGTCAGGTCATCCATGTCGCACGACCGGTTCAATCCCTGATTATGGTACATGATGCAGGCTAATACATGCACTTGCGTCTTCGTCAACCCCAATCGGCGCATCAGATACGTCAGTGCCTCATTGTCCGATGTGTCCAGGGTCATCTTTCGCTGCGGATGCATACGTCCTGTCGTGTCCACTTCGCGCGTCAAATAGATGAACGCGTCTAGCAAGGTCGATTGCTCGGTCTCTACCCACGGCTCTTCCTCTGCTACCGGCAACTCCAATTCATCCTGCTCATCCTCTAATTCCTTGAGCAGATCTAATTCTTTGTCATCATTCATCCTGACCTCCTTCCTCTAATGCCTTAAACATCTCCTGCATAGTCTTGTTACCGGCCGTCAGTTTCTTCACGGTCAGCGCCTCCAACTTGTCGTTCGCCAAGCGCAGGTTCTTACCCGAACCGATCAGCGCTTCCTTCACCTTCTGCAGGTCCTCAATCGAACTATCAATAGCCTTGATCGCCTTATCGAACTTCTCATTGGCGAGTTGATAATTGCGGCCGAACTTATCCTTGAAGTCCAGCAACTTACTCTCGAAGTTCGTGATGTCAATCGCTTGACTCTTCGCCTCTGCCAACTGACGCTGGTAGTCCAGACTCTTCTTCATCGCCTGACTTAGTAGCGTAATCAGCGGCACGAAGAACTGCGGACGGATGATGTACATCTTCTCGTACTTGTGGCTCATGTCCACGATACCGGTGTTGTACAACTCGTTATCCGGTTCCAGCATCGTTACCAGCACAGCGTACTCACAACCCTTCTTGCGGCGGTCGGCATCCAACTTCGCAAGGAAGTCCTCATTGCGGTGCTTCGTCTTGGTCGCATCCGCCTCGTTCTTCATCTCGAACATGATACTGATGTATTCGAACCCGTCCGCAGACTTGTCTCGGAAGATGAAATCACCCTTCGTCGCCTTATCGTCCTCATCGCCGACTACAGCGTCGTTATCCTTATGGAACTCCGCGTACGGGAAGAACGGATGAATGCGCATGAACTCATTGTAGCAGTGCTGCTCCAGACTCTCGCCTAACATCTTTGTGGACAACCGCACTTTCATGTCTTTGTAGCGTTCGATCTCCTCGTTCGCGAACTTCAACTTCATCTCGCATTCGTGCTGCATAGAAACTAACTCTTGATCCTTCGCCTGCAGTCGCTCGTTCATCTCCTGCGTCTTCTCCAGCACTGCCTTCTCTTGCTCCGCGCTATGCACTTTCGCGATGGAGGCCAACTGCGTCTTGAGCGTCTGGATTTCTCCTTGCAGTGCTGTTACCTCTTGCTGTTTCTCACTCAATGCCAATTGATGAGCACTCGTTGCACGCTGCTCGTCATTCTGCTGCTGAAGCTCCATCTGCTTCTTCAATTCAGCAAGCCGTTTCTGTACTTCGGCGTCAAATTCATGGGTCTTTACTTGGCTCAGAATCAGCGCATAGTCTGCTTCGTCAACCTTGATTACACTTCCGCATTTTGGACACTTAATCTCTTTCATAGATACCTCCTATTTTAATGGGTTATTACTCATACGACGATCAAAAAATACACCCGATCGTGAAATCGAGTGCAAAGGTAAGGCTTTTTCTTCAATCAATCAAAAAAGTGGATTTTTATGGATTCTGTCTTTCCCTTATCTTGGCTTTGATGGTGCCAATTTGATGAAGGCGTCATATCCTCTATAATATCCGAATTTATTTACCAATTCTTCGTAAATCTTAGTGCGTTTGGCATGTTGATTGAAGTATCGCTTTTCTTCGAAGAAAATAAATCGTACGATAGCAGGAGTATCTCCTGTGGGGCATAGATTGCTAAGTTCCTTATCCAACCGTTGACGTTGTGCATTATCGGCCTCATCACTATAGTATGGATATCTGGATTGGTAATGATTATTAAGAGTATCGCGAACCAAGTCTTCATCAAGGTCAATTCCGCGCAATAATTGTACCAACTCATCGTACGGAATATTCCGTTTTGGCTTAATGTAGTTGCTGTCAGTAGTTGGCTTTTTATCGGGACGCTTTGCAAGTGGCCTACGGTCGATAGAATGGTCTTCGCCGATATTGTTGCAGATAATCCATTTTGGACGCGGCTTACCGGCCAAAGTTGCTTGTAAATCTTCCTCGTCCATCGGATATCGGCAACTGTACTTAATGGCTTTCTTCAGCGCAGAGCCTATTGGTGTGAAGTCTAACACAATGGCGTCTTTCTCTTCCGGTTTTAATTCAAAACCTATCGACTTAATCTTACGAAGGTCTTTGAATGAATGCAGAATAGAGATAACTACTATACTATCCAACGGAAATGTATGACTATATCGAGTCATGCGTAGCAAAACTTCCAGGCTATGCCATGCTAACCCTCCCTTGAAATCGTGATGAGGAGCACATGATGCCGCGAAGAAACCACGATGGGCTAAGTATTCGAGTAACTTATCCGCATTAGGACGATGCGTAGCTAACAAAAGTGTCTCTAACTGAAAACGAATGTTGATGGATGATTGGGCCATGTCGCCTCCTTTCTTTGTTTTCTATATGTTTTTTAGGCTAACTATCTGTCGCATTCTAATACCCTTCGAACAGCGCCTTGCATAGTATTGGTTTCTAACTTTAGACCGAAGTTTTCCTGTAATTCACGACATACTTTTGCCACTTTCCAATTGTGGTCAAAGATATGTTGATACTCACGACCATATAGTAAATCAGCTAATTCATCTGCACTTACTCCTGCTCTGCACATGCTGCGCAAAATAGCATCCATCTCTTTTTTCTGACTCTCGTTTACATTCTTCTTGTAGTAAAGGTAGTGACGCTCACTATATCTATCATAGAGAACTTCATACAATTTATGCATGTCTATCCCGTATTCCTCAAGCCGCTCCAGTGCTTCCTCTATTTGATCAATTGATGAAGGTTTCGGCTTTTGTTTAATACTATTGAACCTTGCCCAATCCTCTTCAAGTTTATAACTCCATGGTAAAACGATATGATGCATGTTATGCGCTTTCCAATCTTGTTCTGGTTTTTGAGGGAAGTGGTACTTTCCGTTCATTAAATCAGTCAACTCATCCCATGATTTAGGATACGATACGCTTGAGTCGTTAGCGAATCGTAGTAAGCTTCGCAAGGGGTTGCCAACTTGACAACTCGGAGTGCTGAACATTTTAGCCAAATCAGATGTGGAGTACTTTTGGAAGAAGATAGCCTCTTGTTCAGCTGGTAGCAATTCGAAATGCGCATTTTTTGTGATGATTGTTACTGCGGTCGAACCTTCCATGTTCTTTGGCGTTTCTTTCGCTAGCAGATTCGTCTCATGCAGCAAGGTCACAATGACGATGCTCGATATTGGAATATCATATTCGTTTTCTTTGATGACACCGAACAGCACCTCCAGACTATGCCATGCCAAACCACCTACCATCGGGTGATGTTCTCCGCATGGTTTGGTAAAGAATCCACGTCTATTCATATAGCGCAGCAAATCTTCCACTCCGTCACGCTTCGTCGCTCTTAATAGCGACTCGATATGCGAACGTAACGTCGAAACAATCATTGTATCATCCATAGTGCAAATCTATATTTATTAAATGTTCGTGTGCGTGTGTACACAAAACCGAGGACAAAGATACGAAAAAAAATTGACATAACCAAATATATAGCAAAAAAATCCACAAAAATCCACTTTTTTGGTCATATCATGAAAAAGCACTACTTTTGCACAGTAATTCAAAAAATGTTGAACTTTTAAAATCAATTTATCTTATGAGAACAGACTTAGGTAACGGATTGGTAGTTGACACCAAAGGCTACGATGCAGTAGCCGAAATCGAGTCAACAGGTGACAAATACGGCACGGCGAAGTATATACGCAAGCGCAAACAGGAGTGCGAAGCACAAGCGCGTCAGTATCTTACCGCGCACCCGAAGACTAACTATTATGTCATGCGCGGTTATCCTACTATGTTCGATACGGAATATAATGACCCGGATGAGAACTATATCCAGCTGACCACGTATACCGACGACGAAATCCGTCGTATCAAAGAACTGTTCCTCGAGCTCTGGAACGAAGGCTTTGAGGATCCTTCTCTGCGCGCAAAATCGTTTGAGGACATACCGCAAGAGGAGCTGACACGCTATGAGTGCGAATGTGGTAATGACGAACTTGACGCACTGGTCTGGAATCGTGCTCGCGAGGAAGATTTTGTTGCGTGTTGGATCGACTGGCTGCATCCTGTGCATGCTTATTGTTTCCGCTCTTGGGAGTACGACCGCATCAAGGATGAGATGCATAAATATCGGTCTTCTCGCCGAGTTATTCTAACAGATGAAGAGTATCTTTACCTCCTAACCGAGCAGCTGTTTGACCGCCATTTCTCCTTCAACCGTTTGTTGCTCTACAATGCACCGCTTGCGCAGAAAATATCCCATGCGCTGGATGGTGATATTATGCTGGAGTCGCTCAATCCCTACCTCATCATCATGGAAGAGGTAATGAAGGATGTAGAGCAGATAGTCGGTAATATCCCCGTGTCTGAACCATTGTACGAGGACACTGTAGATGGCATCATGAAGCACGTGCATATGAATATCGAGCATAACCAAATAGAGATTTACTGGCAGAACCTTCCCGAAGGAGATTTCGCTATGGATCATCTGGAGGAGGGCTTTGCGCGCGGCATTGATGCCTTCGCGGTGCAGAAACTCATCGGAGGCAAGAACTTCGAGCAGATGGCAGACATCATCCATGAGCGCTTTACCGGCCCGACTGCCTTTGAGGACTTCCTCGCTTTCATTCATGAGAATGGTATCTATGAGCAACAACAAAATCGTTAAACCATTAAAATTCAATTATATATGAGTAGTAAATCAGACGTTAATGCAAAACAGGCTTTCTGCAATAAACTGTTAATCAATCGCGGTTTTGACACCGCAGAAGTAGTATCCTCTCCTGCCGACATCCGTGCAACGAAGAATGGCGAGACCTGGTATTTCGAGATCAAGATGACGAAACGCAACGACATCTATTTTGGTGCCGCCACAGAGACCGAGTGGGAACAGGCGTTCAAAGATCCAGAGCACTTCCGTTTTGTCGTCGTTCAAACCGACGAACACGAAACGTTTCACAAGTTCATGGAGTTCACCCCGGAGCAGTTTATGCGCGGTTGCACGATTCCGCCATTCAAGGTCTATTTCAATGTTGACATGGCTACCGGTGCCATGGTGGACAAGACCAAGGCAAAGAAAGCAACCATCTTCTCGAAAGAGCGTTTCAAACGCCTTCATGAAGCCTACCAATCGCTAAAAGTGACCCTTTAAGGGTTACTTTTTGCGAAATTACTTGTGTAATCCAATATTTTTTTGTATCTTTGCGCCCAAATTTGTATTTGCTATGAAACGCATTACTGTTTATATAGAGTATTCCGCCGGAATGAGCCATTCCGGCTGGATGGGAACGGAACAGACAATCGAAAAAGAAGTATCTGACGAAGTAGCAGCAACGCTGCAAGAACTTATCGATGCTGACAAACCGAACGATTACAGACGTCGCGGTGCAACCGCTGAGGCTGTCGCTGAGGCTATCGAAGCAGGCCATACCGAACTCCAAACGCTGCATGATGAACTCTGCGAGAAGTTCTACGACATGGGTGAACGCTTCTGGCTCTTCGAATCCGATAACGACTGCATCGACGAGTCGCTCGAACCACATTTCTATGAAGACGTGGAAGACGGACTCTACGAACCGGAAGCGGATGATGAGGACTACGAGGGCGAACTCAATTTCGATGCCTGCCGTAGCAATTATCTTCGTTGGGTCGAAAGTCATGACGATGACTTATGGTTCATTGCCGATCGGGTAGGCTGTGATATCTCCTATGTCCGCAGTGAGGACGAACCCTTCTATGTAATCACAAGTGTAAATTGACGTTGTTATGTATACCGACGAATATGGAGTTCAATTCTCCGATGACCGCAAGACCATCCTTGCCTGTCCGGAAGATTTCAAGGGAGAGTACGTCATTCCTGCTGATGTGACATTCATTGATGATGGCGCTTTTGCTGGAATACTTGGCATCACCCGCGTCACGTTTGTAAATAGTGATGTCACCATCGGCGAAGACGCTTTTTCTGGATGTGACAATATAGAGGCTATTATAGTCCCGAAAGGAACGAAAGACCTCTTTACCCAGAAGTTCGAGGAAGCATACATTGAACAAAACGTTACGGAATGTATCAGGGAAAAATAATTTCCAAAACGTTAGGTTGTTTGAAAATGTAGTTCTAATTTGGCAAACGAAAATTTAAGTAAATCGTTATGACAGTTAAAGAGTTACTACAACGAATAGATGAGCCTAGTAATAGTCTTCTTAATTTGTACGAGGATATACAAATAGAGAAGTTCATTGGTATATACGAGATGTTGGATAAAAGGCATCAAGCAGAATTAGCACCTTTTGTGAAGTTTTGTCGTGCCTATTGTGTGGGAGAAGGAGAAAAGCATCAAACTGCAGAGGGTCCGATTGAATCTGCTGTGCAGAATAAGTCTCAGCAACCAAAGGGACGAAAACCTGTTCTTAAACAAATTAAAGAAGAGGATTTGTTAGAGGGATTATCACCCACGGCATTATCAGTTGCACAATCTACTACAATTAATCAAGCTCGTGAACGAGGAATGCAACTGGAAAGTGCCAGGCTTCTAGCCTACTTCCATGATGGAGAAGATTCGTTGGAAACTGTATTAAAAACCTCGTATGATTTTATATTGAATCTCCCTAAATTCGGACGAGTAACAGCGAACGCATTGGATGATTGGCAGACCATTATTCTTAATAACATCAAAGCAGAAAAATCATCAATAGAATCTATATTATTTTCTGATCCTACTGCCTTTTTGCAGGGGCACGCTTGTGCTACTTTGGATCTTAGGATTATAGTAGGAGACAATGCTCCATATAATCAAGTCTCCAAAGGCAATAGATTACTTAATTCTCTAATCAAGATAGGATGTTATACAATAGAGGACTTATTTGATTATTCCGAGTTACGCCTTAAAGGAGAATTAGGGAAACAAACATTTGAAAAATGTCAAGACCTTAAAGAGGATATTCAAAATCATTTAGACGAATATGATCGTTGTGCCGAACAATTTGGAAATCAGAACGTAGTAACGGAATATCCGATTCTATCCGCAGAGCAGCAACAACTACCATTGATAGACAAAATAGTTATAACAATACGTCAGTTAAATGACTTGTTTTCGGAAACTAAAGTTGATAAAGCACATACGGTAGAGCAAGTGTTGCTTCATAATAAGCAATATACTGAGGCTGCGGATATTCTTCGCAAAGAAAGCAATCTTTCAGGGGAACGCCGTCGTCAATTTGTGCAGGAATTTGTTGATAAGATGATGAGTGGAAATAATAATCCACTTGTGCCAAATCATTATGTTGCATCCTCGTTACTTAGACAAATTCAAGAAGTCGCCGATAATAGTTTCTATATCACCTTGACTGAACTTGGTCAGAAAATTGGAACGGTGGACGTTGAACCATACTCGCAGATTCTTCACTATATATTTGGAATAGACCAACTGCGATATATTTCCAGTACGCATACTCCATATTTAGGAGAGTCAACCGGTTATACAGTCCCAGAAGATCAGATAGGAGATTTTCGTGGCGATATTAAGACTATATATGATATCATGCAGCACAATATAGAACCTCTTACCAAAGAGGAGATTTATGAAAGTGTGCTTAATCAAAAACCAGATTCGGAATTCTATAGGAATACCGATGCATTCAATACATTTATTGATAAATATGAGTTCTTTGAACATATAGGTGCTAATCCTACTCGATATCGTCTTTATCTTCCAAAATTGAAAGATTGGCCGACAAGGATAGCAGCTGTCATTTTTGACCATAAAGACACTGCGTTATCATTAGACCAAATTATACAATTATATGAGCAAGTAACCAAGCAGAAATATGATTTTAAAGGGCAAGTCTCCAATAGTATATTCCAAAAGAAAGAAGATCTTGCCAAGAAGATCATTAAGAAGAAGCAAGGTTGGGTATATGATGAGAATACACGCCCTGTTATTTCGTCATGGTATACATTTATACACGATTACATAGTAGAACATGAAACCTTCTTCATACAAGAATTAAAAGACTATCTGTCGCAGAATTTTGAGAGTACATGTTCAGAAACGACACTGATGGTCTATGTCTATAGATATAGTGTGCAATCTTTAGATAAGCCTGGACTCTTTTGCTATTCAGAGGCTATAGAACGTCATCCGGAGCATCATTGGAAGATTCGTTTCGATTCTGTTGCCGTGAACTATAGTATAAATGTATTGCGCAGTTTGTTGCAGTCGAATAGTTCCGCAAGTGCGTTTAAGCCTGTTGGACGTTTGAAAATTCTCTTAACTGAAGCTCAACAACAAGAAGGCTATCCCGTTTATAGTATAGAAAATCTTATCCGACGATTCTCCACAGAGGACGAGACTAACGCAATGCTGCCGTTTATCCTTCAACGCAATGATAACGGACGCAAGTTAGGGCTAAATAAATTAGCAGAATCAACGATTGATTGGGATACCATAGGTCTGAATAAAAGAGATCCGTTTATTGGCGTAGTGAAAGCACGTGTTGTGCAAACCCTTCGTGTTTCCCCAAATTTAACTTGTGAACGGGAAGAATTATATGCTGCTTGCAAACCACTATTAGAAGATTCTGGTATGGCAAATACCAGCATTATTCATGAGATTCTTTATCATAATCTTTCCGATGTTGTTGAGTGGTGGAGCGAGGGTAATAAGGCGTTCTTCCGTTTACTTGCAATTGAGAAGGAAGTTTATGAAGCCCCTGTAGCAGATATTCCCTCAAAGGAAGAACCTACTACATCCACAAAGCAAATATTGCCTCTTGACTCGCGACCAGAGCCGAATCGCGAAGAATTCACTCGAGAATTAACGCGTGTATTACAATCTTATCGTGCCGAATGGCCATGGAATATGGAGGGATCAATTAGTGACTTCATAGATTTTTTATGGAAAGCTCCCTCTAAGCGCATTAGGGAGCAA
>Ga0310690_10008327_pt1 | contig 13177 bp, 30 predicted proteins | sample AusTroGonzalo_MG_2_FD_207661 | JGI IMG/M metagenome (GOLD analysis project Ga0310690, IMG submission 207661) | Bovine rumen microbial communities from tropical cattle in Woodstock, Queensland, Australia - Gonzalo_04 (v2) (version 2) | ecosystem: Host-associated > Mammals > Digestive system >... | reverse complement strand
TTGATTTCACCAATATAAATAAAACAGCGGAAGATCTTTATGCAAGTAAAGGTCAGGACATTAACACGGCGAAATCAAAGATAAACAGTTTTATAAGCAGTTTCAAGTAGTCAATCTTGCAAGATGATATATAAAAATCTAAGGAAGGAGAAAAACACTATGGAAAACGGTTCTTTTTTCGGATCTGATTGGTTGGGAGCGTTTCTTATAATCGCAGTATTGTTTGGCGGATTCGGTGGTGGATTCGGTTTTGGTGGCAATGGCGCAGCGGCAGCAGTCGATGTTAATGCAGCTATCAACAACCAGACAGTTCAGCAGGGCCTGCAGAACATCCTGTTAAGCTCAGCAAACAACAATTATGAAACAGCTCGCCTGATCGACAATCAGACAATGTTCATGACTAATCAGAACAACACTAACATGCTTACGGCAATCAACGGTTTCAATGCTACGTCACAGCAGATAACCAATGGATTCAATTCTGTTAATCAGAACGTAACCAGCGGGTTCAACTCTGTAAATCAGAATATTGCAAACCTTGGGTATAAGATGGATGAGTGTTGCTGCGCTATCAAGACAATGCTTCTTGAGAACAGGCTTCAGGACACACAGATCGCATTGCAAAATGAGCAGAATAAGTCAATCAATGCAGAACAGAGCGCATATCTTTTAAGCGTTATGGGAAAGTGGGTAGCTAATGCTCCGGCAGCTACAGCATAGTGAGGTGATCGGATGAAGATTATCAAGAAACTTTCCGAACAGATTGATGAGGAACTGAAGGATGCGAAAAAGTATCTTCAGTGCGCTAATTATTATAAGGAAGATTATCCTGAACTCGCAGATACTTATTATGATCTGTCAGTTGCTGAAATGGGACATGTTTCTATGCTTCATGATATTGTTGCAAAGATCATCAATGATTATGCGGAAACAAATCCTATCCCTGAAGGAATGCAGGCAGTATACAACTATCTGCATGAACAACACATAAAGGCAGCGAGAAAAATCAAGATGAAACAAGACGAATACAAGGAATAATCCGTGGACGATTTCGTGGACGATTTTTCAAAAACATAGCCTTGCAGAGTGCAAAAACCGCTTGCTTTCAACAGAGCGAAAAATAGCATAAAAAGAGCCTTGAAGCCGCATTTTTAGCAGTTTTCAAGGCTTTTTTTAAAGAAGCTGCTGACGGGAATCGGACCCGTTCAAAACTTGCCAAACATATTGATTTTACAAGGATTCTTCGATTTTCGTGGACGATTCGTGGACGAATTTCGGAGTGGGATTTATACATATGCTTGGCATGGTCTTAATTTTGTCATATAAGTCCGAATCATCATCTGAAATATTTTTCAAGACCTCCTGCCGACTCACAGCATCGCTTGTAAGTATAATATTTACCCAATCTCTAATAGTTTTCCCATTATAATAAAATTCATCAAATAACTTGTTTGCAAATTTCTCCATGTCGATTTGTTGCATTGTTTTTCTCCTTTAATCTAAGATCATATTGGCCAGGTTCTTTTTGTCATCGCGGTTGGCCATACTATGCCGGTATACTCTCTTTGCAATTTCATCAGTCTTGTGTCCGGTGATCGCAATGATATCTGCATCTGCCCATCCAAGAGAATGTGCATACGATACAAAGTAGTGTCTTAGATCATGAAACCGGCTTCTGGGTATGCCAAGCTTGTCTTGTGCTCGATGCAGCGCTTTGAGAATCTGTCCGGGATGACCTTTATATATATATCCTTTTTCCCGGATTTCTTTAGCTAATTTATCAGGAATGTATATCTTCCGAACAGAAGATATCGTTTTGGGCATGTTTTTGACCTCATATCCGCCTTTTGTTGATTTAACGACAGTTTTATCGACTGTTAAACAATCACCGTTCAGATCGGCCAAAGTCAAAGCGAGGATCTCTCCTCTACGCATGCCGAGACATCCAAGTTGAAATGGTATATGATATTCTGTACCTTCCACCTGTTTTAGTATCATAGATACTTCTTCATGGCTGGGAACACGGATATCTTTTTCTTTAGCTTTGGGAAGAGTGGTCCGAAGCACCATATCTGGTCGATACATCTTAATGACTGCCGATATTAAGCCGTGATAATTTTTTACGGACTTAGGTGAGTGATCCTTAGCGTAATCGTTTACTGCATTTTGAATATCAATCTGAGTAAGTTTGCTGATTGGCATATTAAGCCAATCAGGCATATGCCTTAAAAGCATCTGGTAAGATATTATCGTTGATGGTGATAATATATTTACCTTCGAATTGATGTATGCTTCTACGCACGAGAAAAAAGCATCCTTACAGATGTCTGTTGATTCAATCCGCTTCGATAATTCAGTTAGAATTTCCGCCTGAGTTGGCTTATGGTCAAAGGTTACTCGATAAGTGATTCCCTTGACCACTTTTTTGATCCGATATGATCCGCTTGGGAGTTGTTCAAGTTTCATTTTTGCATCCTTGTTTGTATGGACAGTTCAGAAAATGCCTTGTCAAGTCCATATTTGCGTCCATCAGTTGGTCAATACGCTTGTCCTTCAGTGTTATCTGTTCACGGCAGAAGGTCAGACTTCTCTGAAATTGCTCACGTTCTTTGTCAAGTTTCTCATGATGTTTCAGCTTTTCATGATTGAGAGTGGTTTCAAGCTCCTTTATGCGTTCAATCTTATATTTCAGAATTGCTTTCAAGGCTTGAATGTCCATGTTGTCTGTCTCTTCAATGTTCTCCATGTCAAGGATTGCATTGGCGATCGGACGGAGAGTGGTGTCATATCTGAATTTTTCGGGATGATCTTCCGAACCGTCAGCGAACAGTTTTGAAAGAGTGGATTTTGAAACAAAATCGTTGTTCTTTTCCATCATTTCAAGAATGTCGCCATATGACAGATTCCGTTCTTTTCGTACTTCTTTTAATCGAATAATGATATCTTTTGTGTTTGTCAAATCGAACCACCTTTCGTTCTAAAAAACTTTTATTTGATTCTGTCAGATGCTACCATTGAATCAGAAAGGAGCATCGCTATGGATATTAAAGATTTTATTCAACAGTATTTATGTTCTTCAGAGGAGATTCGGAAGGAAGTTGAGACGATCTTAAAAGAAGCTCAACAGCAGATTGAATCTCTGGGGTAGCGTTTTTATATATTTCATAGAGTTCTTTTGCTTTTTCTTCTTCCTGTTTGTTCTGAAGAGTTGTCACATAAACATCATCTCCATAACCAAGCAGATCTCCGGCATTGACTCCGAACACTTCTGCAAATTCTATTATTTTGCTTTGAGGAATATCTATCTTTCCAGATTCAATTTTTGCAATAGTGCTTCTGTCAGTATATCCAACTTTTTGCGCAAGTTCTTCTTGCGTCCAATTATTCTGTTTTCTTAATTCTTTTATTCTTTCATACATCTTTAACATTGCTCTCATCCCCTTTCTACCTTGAATATACAACAAATGTGACATTAAATCAACAAAATTGTAAAATGTGATTGACAGTCAACGCGCATCATGATATAGTCGTATTGTGATTGACAGTCACAATATATAGAAAGGAGATTTGAGATGACAAACTTTGAATTATTGCTATCAAAGTTCGATGATAGCGGAATGACAATGGTTGCAATATGCGAGAAAACGGGCATTGAGCGAGCCACAATGTATAACAGACTCAAAGGCGTGGGCGAATTTACGGCGACAGAAATAGTGTCAATTTCTGATGTCCTGCATCTGTCAAATGCTGATAGAGACAAAATTTTTTTGACAAAAAAGTGATTAATGGTCACGGAAAGGACACAACATGAGTGTAATTGACGATTCACTGAAGATTGTCGGGAATGATCCCATCAAGGACTTGTATCGCTTTGTTGAAGATCGGCAGCGCAGGGCACAGGAATCAGATGATTTTGTGAATTGGCTTATGTATACACGAATTTTGGTTGAGTTGTCGTTGGCGATAACGAGTTACACAGGAAACAGGGAGAAGGCACAAGATGGCACAGAGTTTTGAAAGCATAGAAGATTACAAAGCGCATAAGATGCAGAAACATCAAGAGATGCTCATGAAGCAGAATGTCCCATATGCCATCAAAGTCAAAATGTCAAAGGATCGCATCAGAGGATTCATTGAAGAATGTGACAGAAGAGGTCTGAATTATCATGTTTCGGTCGGTGGTTTAGATTCCATCGTTCTGGCAAAGCTTATCGAGTCCATGGGATATGATGTGCCGAGAGTTTCCGCAAGTACGCTTGAAGATGTAAGCATCCAGAAGGTTCACAAAGAAATGGGTTGCATTGTGGTCAAACCATTGAAGAGCAAAGTCAATATATTGCAAGAAGAAGGATTTCCGGTTCTGTCAAAGCGTATTGCAAACAAGATAAACACAATAGCGAATCCGACAGAAGATAACAAGACAGTCCGCCATGCAATCATCACAGGCGAATGTGGAGAGCAAGGACATTTTGCCACAGATAGCAAAATGAGACTTCCGCAAAGATATCTAAATTTGTTCGGTGGTTTAGATGCAGAAGGTCGAGCGTTAGGATATGGAGCTCCAACAAATTTCAAGGTGTCACATAAGTGTTGTTATTACCTGAAAGAAGCTCCTTGTGATAATTGGGCAAAAGAGCACAACAGCGTTCCGTTTCTTGGCCTGATGGCTTCAGAAGGCGGACAAAGAGCAGATGCACTTGAAGAACATGGCTGCAATTACTTCGGAAAAACCACAGCGAGAAGTTGTCCGTTCGCTTTTTACTTTCACAGTGATGTCATTCACTTGGCTGTTGATCTGGGAGTTCACATTCCTGAAATCTATGGAGAAGTCAAAATCAGCGAAGAGGTCAATGAATTCGGAGATCATGAATACACCACAACAGGAGAACAAAGAACAGGATGTTCAATGTGTGGGTTCGGGATTCAGATGGAACAAAGGCCGCACAGATTTGACAGACTATATGAACGCAATCCAAAAGAATGGGATTTCTGGATGAATGGCTGTTGTACCGATGAAGATGGCATCAAATACGGATGGGGGAGAGTTCTCGATTATATTGGCATTCCGTGGAAAGATCCTGAACATTGGTGGCTGAACGTAGAGATTGAAGGTCAGATGAACATTTTTGATTACATGACAAGCGATGGACTTCTGATTGAGATGGAACAGAGAGGATAACAGATGCCGAGAATATCAGAATTAAAACCGAACTACATGGCAAAGGATATCGGAATCATTGTGTCAGGACTCATGAGGAAGAAACGGATCACTCCGAAAGAGATGGGTTCAAGGCTTGGCATATCAAGACAAGCCATGTGCTACAAGCTTGACAATGGTTCTTTCAGCTACAAGGACATCATCATTATCTTCCATGAGCTGGAGCTGACGGATGAAGAGATTCTGCGATATGTGAGTTACAAGTGAGGAGTTGCGATGAGAAACAAATATCTATGGATGAGCATTTTGTTGGCAATATTGGTCGGTGTTCTGGCTTGCGCTTGTCACAAGTACAGCATCGAGAAGCACAGAATGACCGGGGACACATTGGACGGTCGAATCATGAGAGTTGAGGTGAGCTATGGAGAATGATATCTATGACGGAAGAGTTGTTCTGAAGGTCAACGGACAGAAGCAGCTTGTCTGGGAATATCCGACAAGAAGAGAGCTTCTGATGATTATTGAAGACGTTCAGGACAAATTGAGACAGGGGAAACACGTTGACGAGTTTGAGTTCAGAAGGAATTTGAAGATTCAATAATGACAGTAGATGATTGGTTATTTTTCGGTTTGTATATGGTATTTGTGATCTTTTGTATATTGAGCATTGCTCTGATGTATGTGGTCATTCTGGCCATAATACTGACAGTCGAAACGATACCAAGAATGCTGTTTCAAATATTCCAAAAAATGAAAGGAGAGAAAAATGAACGAAAACGAAGTAATGGTCGAGCAGACCGAGCAGAAGGAGCCGAAGTGGACGGATGACATTATCATCAACATTCCGCTGACAAAGTTCCTGAAGATGAAGAAGAAGATTGCCAAACTTGAGCTGAAATGTGAGAAGGAGCATGACAAGTATTGGGATATGTGGCGAAAGCATGACAGGCTTGAGGATCAGTTCAACAAGCTCAAGGCTGATTATCAGAAAGTTTTGGGAATCACAAAGGAAGGAGATGACGGAAAGTGAGCACTTTGTTTGAGATCACGAATGATATGCAAGTTCTGTATGATATGTTGACAGATCCTGAAGCAGATATTCAAGCGGTTAGAGATACACTTGACGGGATGATGGGAGAGCTTGAGCACAAGTCGGCCGGATATGTCGCTGTTATCAATCAGATGGACATGGAGCAGAAGAAGGCTGAAGAGATGTATAAGTTCTTCAAGGAGAAGTCAGATGCTCGCAAGAACGGAATCAAGAGACTCAAGGATGCAATCAAGTGGGCAATGATTAACTTAAATCTGACAGAGATCGAAGCTGGACAGTACGTCATCAAGCTTGTGAGCAATGGTGGCAAGTTACCACTTCAGATCATCGGTGATGTCCCGGACAACTTCAAACGCATCATTTATGAGGATGACACGGAGCTTATCAGAAAACATCTTGAAGCAGGAGAAAAACTTGATTTTGCATATCTGGAAGACCGGGGAAGGCACATTGTTATTAAGTAAAGAAAGGAAATTATATGAGCACAGTTATCGGTTTGATGGGTGAGTCAGGTTCCGGGAAGACAACAGCCATGAGGAATCTGAATCCCAAGGAAACCTTCTATATTGATTCGGACATGAAAGGTCTGAATTGGAAGGGATGGAAAGAACAGTATTCAGTTGAGAAAAAGAATTATTATCGTTCTGATTCATTCTCGACAGTATCAGCAATCATGGACAAGGTTGACAAGGACGAACAGTTCAAAAAGGTCAAATATCTTGTGATTGATACGCTCAACGGAATGATGGTCGCAGAAGAGATGAGAATCCTTGCGATGCAGACAGGAGACAAGCGTTCAGCATGGTCAGACTTGGCGCAGAACGGTTGGAGCATCATCAACAAGGCACTTGCCATGCGAGACGATTTGACTGTCATAATCATCTGCCATTCTGAAACGATATCGGATGACAACGGCATTGTCAGGACAAGGATCAAGACTAATGGTCGAAAGCTTGAGAAACTTGTCCTTGAATCGAAGATGACAACAGTGATTTGGGCAGTCCGTCAAGATGGCAAGTACAAGTTCATATTATCAGCAGATGGCTCAACGTGCAAGATTCCCATGGGAGCCTTTGAAGCTGACGAGATCGAGAACGATATCACGCTTGTTGTTGAAGCGTTAAAAAACTATTAAGGAGAGGAAAAACATGAAATCATTCAGCAATTTTGAAAAGGCAAAGGAAAACGCCAAGTACAAAGGATCAGCACAGCTTCCAGAAGGCGGATATGAAGCCAAGATCAAGGAAGTTCGCTTCGAAGAAGGCAAAGACGGAAAGTCTGACATGATAACGCTTGCCTTCGACATCACAGCAGGAGAGTTCAAGGATTTCTTTCAGAAGAAGTTCGATGATGACACATCTGAGGACAAAAAGTGGAAAGGCAAGACTTCCATATACTGTCCGAGAGATGACGGATCAGAGCAGGACGAGTGGACAAAGAACGCTTTCGCAAGGTGGACAAACGCTCTGGAAGAATCCAACAAGGGATATGCTTGGGATTGGGATGAGAAGAAGTGGAAGGGCAAGGCCATCGGTCTGATATACGGAAGAACAGGAGCTGTAATCAACGGAAAGCCTGTTGAATTTACAGAAGTTCGTTTCCCGGAATCAATCGAGAACATCAGAAGCGGAAACTTCAAGATTCCGAATTTCAAGGCAAGGAAGGGTTATGATGACGCGATCGATAAGGCAGCAGACTCAAAGCCGAAGAATGACGGATTTATGAATGTTCCTGATGCCGATGAAGAGCTCCCGTTCTGATATGGATAAACTGGAGATTGAAGCTTGTTTGGAATCATTCAGAATCCTTGTTGATACAAGAGAACAGCCGAGCGCAAGGGCAGCCAAGAGATATGACTCTTTTGGTTGCCCATATGAACGGCACACGCTGTCTTTTGGTGACTATACATACAATTTTACCCTTCCGAACGGAAAGGCTCTATTTAAGCCAAATACAACGGCAGAAGGCGATTGTGTGATTGAACGAAAGATGAATCTTGAGGAATTGAGCGGTTGTTTCTGTCAGCAGAGAGACAGATTCAGAAAGGAATTTGAGAGAGCCAAGGCACACGGAGCGACAATCTATCTTCTGATAGAAGACGCATCCTGGGAGAACATCATCAATGGTCGGTACAAGACAAAGTTCAATCCGAACGCATACTTCTCAACTCTGACAGCATGGATGGCAAGATATAACATTCAGCTCATATTCTGCAAAAAGGAGACTTCCGGCAAGCTGATTAAACAAATTTTATATCGTGAATTGAAAGAGAGGTTGGAAAATGGCTTTTACGGATAAAGGATGGGTGAAAGTGTTCCGAAGCCTTCAGGACAACATTCTTTGGCAAGAAAAACCGTTCAGCCGTGGACAAGCTTGGGTTGATTTATTGCTTTCTGTCAATCACAAAGACAAAGTGATTTTGATAAATGGAAAGGCTCTAAAAATCAAGAGTGGGCAGATGTGGACAAGCCGAGACAAGCTCGCAAAACGCTGGGGATGGTCGAAGAGCAAGGTGAACCGCTTTCTGGTACTACTTTCCGACACACACATGGCATCAGTAAGCGGAACACAAAGCGGAACACTTCTAACCATTGAAAAATGGGCAAAATTCCAAGATGCGCGAACCACCAAGCGGAACGCAGACGATACCACGGACGAGTCATCAGACGAGTCAACAGGCGATACACAAACAAGAATGAAAAAGAATGAAAAAGAATGTAAAGAAGGAGCGCAGCTCCATTTTGATGAAATTGATGATCCGAATGACGATGGGGAATATCCATGGGACGAGGAAGGATGGTTTGATGAAGAATGATTTATGAATTCAAGAGTGAAGACGCAGAACGCTTTGCGGATCATGTCGGCATCAGAGCAAGAGTGAAGGGAGACGAGTTGATATTTTCGTCTTGTCCATATTGCAGATCGACAACAAAGTCAAAAGAGAAATTTGCAATAAATCTCAAGACAGGCAAGTTTCAATGCTTCCGGGCATCCTGCGGAATGAAGGGCAATATGATAACGCTTTCGAAGGACTTTGATTTTCAGTTGTCAGAAGAGGTTGACAGATATTTCAACAGAAACAATTGGAACGGTCGCTTCAGGAAGTTCAAGGAAACTCACAAGGCAAGCACGGACAAGGCTGTTGAGTACATGAAGAACAGAGGAATATCAGAAGCGGTCTGCCGAGAGTATGAGATCACAAGCAAAGAAGGTCAGCCAGATGTGTTGGTTTTTCCGTTTTACAACGAACACGGAGAGCTGAAGTTCATCAAGTACAGAAATACGAATTATCAGAAGGGCATCACAAAGGGTTCAAAAGAATGGTGCGAGTCAGATTGTATGCCGATCCTGTTCGGAATGAAACAATGCCAAGATGAGAAGCAGCTTATTATCACAGAAGGACAGATTGATTCTTTGTCGGTCATAGAGTCAGGATTCAAAAATGCGGTTTCAGTTCCAACAGGGGCGCAAGGCTCAACATGGGTTCCGCATTGCTATGATTGGGTGAACAAGTTTGAAGAGATTGTCATCTTCGGTGATTGCGAGAAGGGCAAGATCACACTTGTTGAGATGATACAGAGCAGATTCAGCAACAAGAAGATCCGAGTTGTCAGAATCGAAGATTATCACGGGTACAAGGATGCAAATGAGATATTGCAGAATCTGGGTGCATCTGCGATCACGGCAGCCATCAACAATGCTCAAGTCATTCTGTCAGAACGAGTCATCGACATGGCATCGGTTGAATACAGAAACTTTGATGAGATTCCAAGGATTCCGACAGGCTTCGCACAGTTGGACAAGCTTCTGAAAGGCGGATTCATGTTCGGAACGGTGGTTCTGTTGACCGGGAAGAGAGGAAACGGAAAGAGCACGGTCGGAAGTCAATTTGTATGCGAAGCACTCAAAGCAGGATACAACGCTTTCATGTATTCCGGGGAATTGCCGAATTTTTGGGTTAAGGAATGGATTGATGTTCAGCTTTACGGAAAGCAGAGACTGACGAAGAGTGAAATTGAACGATGTGAGATGCTATATCGTGAAAGGTTGTACTTATACAACAACGATATCATCGAGACGGATGAAATGGATGATTTGCTCAAGATTACGGCCGACACGATCATCAAGAGAGATATCAAGTTCGTTGTTCTGGACAATCTCATGACAGCTCTTGAGAGTGATTACAATGAGACTCTTTACAGAAAACAGAGCAATTTTGTCGGACAGTTGGCAAAGCTGGCAAAGGCTCTCCAAGTGGTCATTGTCCTGATTGCTCATCCGAGAAAGACTTCGAACACGTCAAGATATGAGTTCGACAATGATGATGTGAGCGGTTCTGCGGACATCACGAACAGAGTGGACACAGTTATCAACTATGAAAGACCGAAGAATGCCGAATCTGACAATCAGAGGATTCTGAATGTGACGAAAAACCGCTTGTGGGGGTACACAGGACAATTCGATGTGTGGTATTCGGACGAGAGCAGACGTACATCAGAAGATCAGAATGACTTTTTTAAGAATTACTTGGGAGAAAAAGAGGATATCTGGCAGCAGGACACGGATTTGAATGATATTCCGTTTTAGGAGTGGCAATATGAGAGGATTCAATCAATACAAACAAGCGAACAAGCCTGTTATTGGTGAACGGGCATATCAGATGTTCATCAAGCAGCAGAAGTTGAAGAACAAGAAGACCGAAGATGCAAAGAGGTGGTTTGAAACTCCGCCATACTACTTGATGAACAGAAAGGAGAAGAAAGAGGATGAACAATGACAAATTGCATCAACTCCATGAGCTGTCAGCAGACGCATGGAAGTGGTTCAGAACAAAGGATATGACAGAGGTTGAGAACCGGGATGATTCATATTGGGAGAAGGTCGTTGATGACATAGCGAAAATGGTCAACAAATGCAAATATCCCGAATTCGCAACGGCATTCAAAGGACTTTTGAACACTTATGCCGGACAGCTCCAGAAGAGCTACACGGATTATCTCAAGACCAAGCAGGAGACATTGCCATTATGAACAACGGAAAGATTGAATATGTTGAGATTATTCCCGGTTACAAGCTGAACAAGAATGAATTAGGCTGTGAATTTGGTGACAATTGCTTTGAGTGCAAAAGACAGGACTGCAAGGGAGTCACGATTAAGCAGCAGGAAGTCAAAAGAAAATACAGAGAGACACACAGGGATCAGGAACGTGAGAGAGTGCTTCGTTGGCGTGAAAAGCAGCGCATGGCGAAGTTGTTGGATGACAAAAGAGAGGAGATTAAAAATGACATATCATCAGAGAAAGCTCACTGAAGCAGAGCTGAAGGAAATCGAAGAAAAGGGTGTTTATTCACAGTTCACGGAAGCGCAGATCATGGGTTACGGCGTGTATGATGCAAAGGTTGTCGAGATTGACGGAGAGAAGTATTTGAGATTCTCGATGGGAAGTTCTTGTGATTGAGGTGGCTTATGACCAAAGAAGAAGCAATCAAACACGGAGAAGAACAACTTGATATATTTGGTGGCACTCACAAGGAATTTATTGAATTGGCAATAGAAGCACTCAATCAGCAGAAGGAAGGGCATTGGTATATTGATGAAAGACCTGAAAGTGATAGAGAAGTAATATGCTCAAATTGTGAACAGCCTGTATTTAAGTATCACAAATTAGATTTTGATTATAGACCGAAGTATTGCCCTAATTGTGGTGCAGATATGAGAGAGGGTGAGTAAATGCAGATAGTAATTGATCTACCCAATGGCTATAGTCTGTTAAATATAAAGAATGGAAGTATTGCAAGTCAAATGATTCTTAATGCAGTAAAAGCAGGCACAGTATTACCCGAACATGATGATTTGGTTGATATAAAGGTGCTTGAGGAAACATTTGAAAAATTTTGGAAAGAAAGAAGAAAAAACGGTATTTCTATGTGTTATGCGGATATTGGCACTATCATTGATTGTCATGTACCACGCATACTTAAACACAACCCTTGAATCAACAAAAGAGGATGGTGATTGAATGATAACTAACGTCAATGTAGACAAGGATAAGTATGTTACCGATGTAAATGTCACATTTACCCCGCTTGAATTTTTGGTGATGAAAAAGAGTTTGCAATATTTCATTGAGAACAACGAAAACACAGATGATACGGTGATAGCGTGGGATATGTATAACACGTCAATGAGTTTTAACATGAAAGTTGATTTTAACATTGGAGAATAAACAAATGACGAGAGAAGAAGCAATAGATTTGTTAGATAATCTAATCGGATTCATAGAAGATAATCACGGTTCAGATTATGATGAAGCGTTCAAAATTGCAATTAAAGCATTAGAGCAAGAGCCAAGATGGATTCCTGTTAGTGAGAGGTTACCCGAAAAGGAAGGCAGATATTTAACAACTATTCTTAATGAATATGACAACGAGTTACGATACATTATGACTTGCGATTATTTCTCAAACGGTTGTTGGTGTCCAGATGACGAGTGTGCAAGTGATAATGTTATAGCATGGATGCCATTACCCGAACCATACAAGACAGAAAGTGAGGATAAGGAATGTTAATTGCAATAAGACATTTTCCCGATAAGAAAAGACCTTGCATTGTTCTTGAAGAAGGCAATCAAGCGTTGGTGTTGGGTTATCTGACAGACCGAAAGCGTGAGAAGTGGTTAAGAATGGTGCTAATGGCTGAAAACGAATATCAGTTAGCCGTACAAGTGAATAGCCTATATACGTTAGACGAGATTATGGAAGAAGGTGATTGAATGGCAAGCAATACGATAGAAATCCCACAAGAATTCTTTGATGCAATAAAAAATGCCGTATACGAAGGCATGAAGAAGTTCTACGAAGAAACAGGCGATGATTGCAAGACATATCATCAGATTACCAAGGAAGCAGCAGAAAGGATGTGACGCGTGAAGTACATAATAATGTGCGGAGGAAAATATAAAGGCTGG